>FTKT01010386.1_pt1 | contig 19263 bp, 16 predicted proteins | sample 1658271 | NCBI WGS metagenome assembly FTKT01 (sample SAMEA3914811, study PRJEB12502) | metagenome | biome: forest; material: soil | place: Canada | collected 2011-08-04 | depth 0.3 m | reverse complement strand
CCACGGCCTCGCGCAGCACGTCCGCGACTACCGCGCGGACATCCTCACCGACGCCTACACCCGCCACCCCGAGCGCTTCGTCAACAAGCACCCCGAACCCCCGGCCCTGCCCGAGCAGGTCTGGATCAACAAGCCAGCCGACCAGCACGACGAACAGGAGACAACGAACTCAGCACAGCATTAGCTCGGACAACCTGCCTTGATCACGTTGACAGCTTCCGCAGGGCCCGACCGTCCACGTCCGACGGGTTCATCTCGGCACGCACCGCAAGTGACTCCGCCAAGCTGAGGGCGTCCCTGCTGAGACGCCCGAAGCGTCGAGCGGTGTGACCCAAACACAGTCCGGCCAGCCCGAGCAGCGGACTGCCCTGGACAGCTCGGGTCCCAACCTGCACGCACCAGTGCTCGACGAAGTCCGCATCGTCGTCGTTCAACGCGCTCCCGACCAGGACGGTCGCAGCCTCGGCCTCGTGCGAGCGGTCACGCAGCGCCCGCTCCAACGTCTCGATCACCACCGCGTGAGCCGACGCGGGAGGGTTCTGAAAAGTCAGATGGGCATGCATCCGGCGAGACTACACATCCCGCGCCAAACGCACTCGGCCCAATTTCGTCACCTCACCCCCTGGCTCCCCCGGGAGGGGAACCGGGGGAGCCAGCCACATCACCCCCTGCGGGGGCCACGAGACCGCAGACGCCCGGTGCCTGGAATGGTCCGCTGCCACCGCAAGGCGCGAGAGGGCCGCCGCACTCAGGACCGTTTCGAGGATGCCGGCCCCGTAACTCGTCACGTAGAGCAAGTCCGCAGGGTGGTGGGCTGCCAGGCTCCGTACCTGGCCGGGTATGGCTGCACGCGTAGGAACGAGCACGGATCCGGATCCTGCCGCGTCGGGGAGGGCCGTGTCGGGCCAACAATGGATCTGATGGGCCAACTATTGATCCTCGTCACACACAGCCCGACACACCACCCTCCCTGATGTTGCATGAATGTTCCGAGGTGCGTATATTCATGCCAAGTCTTAGGAGGGATTGTCATGGCATTGCGAGTCGCCGTCGCCGGGGCCAGCGGGTATGCGGGTGGTGAGGTGTTGCGCCTGTTGCTGGGGCATCCCGGGGTGGAGATCGGGGCGTTGACCGGTGGGTCGAACGCCGGGGTCGGGTTCGGGGAGTTGCAGCCGCATCTGTTGCCGTTGGCGGACCGGGTGTTGGAGCCGACCACGGTCGAGGTGCTGGCCGGGCACGATGTCGTCTTCCTCGGGTTGCCGCACGGGCAGTCGGCGGCGGTGGCCGAGATGCTCGGCGAGGACGTGCTGGTGGTGGACTGCGGGGCGGACTTCCGGCTCAAGGATGCCACGGACTGGGAGCGGTTCTACGGTTCGGCGCACGCGGGGACCTGGCCGTACGGGCTGCCCGAGCTGCCGGGGCACCGGGCCGCGCTCAAGGGGACGAAGCGGATCGCCGTCCCCGGCTGCTACCCGACCGCCGTCACGCTCGCGCTCTTCCCGGCGTACGCCGCCCGGCTCGCCGAGCCGGAGGCCGTGATCGTGGCGGCCAGCGGGACCTCGGGGGCGGGCAAGGCGGTCAAGGCGCACCTGCTCGGCAGTGAGGTGATGGGCTCGGTGAGCCCGTACGGGGTCGGCGGCGGGCACCGGCACACGCCGGAGATGTCGCAGAACCTCGCACCGGTGGCGGGGGAGCCGGTCACCGTCTCCTTCACGCCGACCCTGGTGCCGATGTCCCGGGGCATCCTGGCGACCTGCTCCGCCAAGGCGAAGCCGGGCGTCACGGCCGCGGACGTGCGGGCCGCGTACCGCGAGGCGTTCGCCGACGAGCCGTTCGTCCACCTGCTGCCCGAGGGGCGCTGGCCGCTGACCAAGTCGGTGTACGGCTCCAACTCCGCCCTCGTCCAGGTCGCCCTGGACGAGCACGCCGGGCGGATCATCGCGATCAGCGCGATCGACAACCTCGTCAAGGGCACCGCCGGCGGCGCGGTGCAGAGCATGAACATCGCCCTCGGCCTGCCGGAAGAGCTGGGCCTGCCCGTGAACGGAGTCGCACCGTGACCACCCATCAGAAGAGCATCGGCGTCACCGCGGCCAAGGGGTTCCGGGCCGCCGGCGTCACGGCGGGCATCAAGGCCTCCGGCACTCCGGACCTCGCCCTGGTGGTCAACGACGGCCCCTCGCTGGCCGCGGCCGGCGTCTTCACCTCCAACCGGGTCAAGGCCGCTCCGGTGCTCTGGTCCCAGCAGGTGCTGAAGGGTGGTCAGGTCGCCGCCGTCATTCTCAACTCCGGTGGCGCCAACGCCTGTACCGGCGCGGGCGGCTTCCAGGACACCCACGCCACCGCCGAGAAGGTCGCCGTCGAACTGGGCGTCAGCGCGGGCGAGGTGGCGGTGGCCTCCACCGGTCTGATCGGCGAGCGGCTGCCGATGGACATCCTGCTGCCGGGGGTCGAGCAGGCCGCCAAGGCGCTGACCGCGGACGGCGGTGAGGCGGCGGCGATCGCGATCAAGACCACCGACACCGTGCACAAGACCGCCCAGGTCGGCAGCGAAAGCGGCTGGACGGTCGGCGGCATGGCCAAGGGCGCGGGCATGCTCGCGCCGGGTCTGGCCACCATGCTGGTGGTGCTCACCACTGACGCCGCCGTGTCGGCCGAGGCGCTGGACGAGGCGCTGCGCGCCGCCACCCGCACCACCTTCGACCGGGTGGACTCCGACGGCTGCATGTCGACCAACGACACGGTGCTGCTGCTCGCCTCCGGTGCCTCCCAAGTGACGCCCGCGAAGGCCGAGTTCGAGCAGGCCGTGCAGCAGGTCTGCGCCGACCTGGCCCGTCAGCTGATCGGCGACGCCGAGGGTGCGAGCAAGGACATCCGGATCGACGTCACCGCCGCGGCCACCGAGGACGAGGCGGTGGACGTCGCCCGCACGATCTCCCGCAACAACCTCCTCAAGTGCGCCCTGCACGGCGAAGACCCCAACTGGGGACGGGTGCTGGCCGCGATCGGCACCACCGCCGCGGCCTTCGACCCGGACCGGCTGGACGTGGCGATCAACGGCGTCTGGGTCTGCCGGGACGGCTCGGTGGGCGAGGACCGCGACCTGGTCGACATGACGGGCCGTGAGATCACCATCACCGCGAAGCTGAACGCGGGCGAGGCGGCGGCCACGGTGTGGACCAACGACCTCACCGCCGACTACGTGCACGAGAACAGCGCCTACTCCACCTGAGCCCCGAGGGACCGAGACCGTGCAGATCGCACCCAAGGGCGAACAGGCCCGCAACAACACCGCGTTGCCCAAAGCCCTGACCCTCATCGAGGCGCTGCCGTGGCTGGAGCGCTTCCACGGCAAGACCGTGGTCGTCAAGTTCGGCGGCAACGCCATGATCGACGAGTCGCTGAAGGCGGCCTTCGCCCAGGACGTGGTCTTCCTGCGCTACGCCGGGCTGCACCCGGTGGTGGTGCACGGCGGCGGCCCGCAGATCAGCGCCCAACTGGCCAAGCTCGGCCTGGAGTCCTCCTTCACCAACGGCCTGCGGGTGACCACCCCGGAGACCATGGAGGTGGTCCGGATGGTGCTGGCCGGGCAGGTCCAGCGCGAGCTGGTCGGACTGCTCAACGAGCACGGGCCGTTCGCGGTCGGGATGACCGGTGAGGACGCGCACACCATGACCGCCGTCAAGCGGTACGCGGTGGTCGACGGCGAGCCGGTGGACATCGGCCTGGTCGGGGACATCGTCAACATCGAGGCGGGCGCGGTCAAGGCGCTGATCGCGGACGGCCGGATCCCGGTCATCTCCAGCATCGCCCGCAGCACCGACAACCACGTCTACAACATCAACGCCGACACCGCGGCCGCCGCCCTCGCGGTGGCACTGGGCGCGGAGATGCTGGTGGTGCTCACCGACGTCGAGGGCCTGTACGCCGACTGGCCGAACTCCGACGACGTGATCAGCCAGCTCTCCGCGACCGAGCTGGAGGCCATACTGCCCACCCTGGCCAGCGGGATGGTGCCGAAGATGGAGGGCTGCCTGAACGCCGTCCGCTCGGGCGTCGGCACCGCGCGCGTGCTGGACGGCCGGGTGCAGCACAGCCTGCTCCTGGAGATCTTCACGGATGAAGGCATCGGCACCATGGTGGTGCCGGACGACGAGACCACCGTACTGGGGGGACTGGCATGACCGGCAACGAAGCGCCGACCGGCGACAAAACGCCGACGAACGCCGACGCACCGACGAGCACCGAAACGCCGACGAACGCCGACGCACCGACGAGCGGCGACGCGCTCACCGCCCGCTGGCAGCACGCGCTGACCGACAACTACGGCACCCCCCGCCTCGCGCTGGTCCGGGGCGAGGGCGCCACGCTCTGGGACGCGGACGGCAAGGAGTACACCGACTTCCTCGGCGGCATCGCGGTCAACGCGCTGGGCACCGCGCACCCGGCGGTGGTCGCGGCGGTGACCGCCCAGATCGGCCAACTCGGCCACGTCTCCAACCTGTTCATGGCCGAGCCGACCATCCGGCTGGCCGAGCGGCTGCTGGAGCTGTTCAACCGCGAGGAGGGCGGCCGGGTCTACTTCTCCAACTCCGGCGCCGAGGCCAACGAGGCCGCCTTCAAGATCAGCAGGCTGACCGGCCGCACCCACCTGGTCGCCCTGGAGGGCGGCTTCCACGGCCGCACCATGGGCGCCCTCGCGCTCACCGGCCAGCCCGGCAAGCGGGACCCGTTCCTGCCGCTGCCCGGCGAGGTCACGCACGTCCCGTTCGGCGACATCGAGGCGCTGCGCGCCGCGGTGACCACCGAGACGGCCGCCGTGGTGCTGGAGCCGATCCAGGGCGAGAACGGCGCCATCCCGCTGCCGCCCGGCTACCTGCTCGCGGCCCGCGAGATCACCCGGGCGACCGGCACCCTGCTGGTGCTGGACGAGATCCAGACCGGCGTCGGCCGCACCGGCCACTGGTTCGCCCACCAGGCCGAGCCGGACGTGGACCCGGACGTGGTGACGCTGGCCAAGGGGTTGGGCGGCGGTCTGCCGATCGGTGCCACGGTCGCCTTCGGGCCGGCCGCCGAGCTGCTGAAGCCGGGTCACCACGGCTCCACCTTCGGCGGCAACCCGGTGGTGGCGGCCGCGGCGCTGGCGGTGCTGGACACCATCGCGGCCGAGGGCCTGCTGGACCACGTCCAGAAGATCGGCGCCAAGCTGCGCGACGGTATCGAGGCGATCGGCGACCCGCTGGTCTCGCACGTGCGCGGCGCGGGCCTGCTGCTGGGCATCGTGCTCAACGAGCCGGTCTCGGTCCGGGTCCAGGCGGCGGCCCAGCAGGCCGGCTTCCTGGTGAACGCGGCGGTGCCGGACGCGGTGCGGCTGGTGCCGCCGCTGGTGATCACCGAGCGGCAGGCCGACGCGTTCCTCGCCGCACTGCCGCAGATCCTGCGCACCGCCCGGGAGGGTGCGGCAGACGCCGCCCCGGCCGCGCAGGCCCGCGGGTAGTCCGGGAGAATCAGATCATGACCGTGCCCCCACCCGACCAGCCCGCCGCCGGCCCGACGCCGCAGGTCCCGCAGACCCGCACGGCCCGGCACCGGCGGATCGTGGACCTGTTGACCCGTCAGCCGGTGCGCTCGCAGAGCCAGTTGGCCAAGCTGCTGGCCGACGACGGACTGGTGGTCACCCAGGCCACGCTCTCCCGGGACCTGGACGAGCTGGGGGCGGTCAAGATCCGCAACCGGGACGGCGCACTGATCTACGCCGTCCCGGCCGAGGGCGGCGACCGCACGCCCCGGGCGCCGATGGGGGAGTCCGCCACCGAGGGTCGGATGGCCCGGCTGGCGGCCGAGTTGATGGTTTCGGCCACCGCCTCCGGCAACCTGGTGGTGCTGCGGACGCCGCCGGGCGCGGCGCAGTTCCTGGCCTCCGCGATCGACACGGCCGAGGTCTTCGAGATCATCGGCACCATCGCGGGCGACGACACGGTCCTGCTGATCAGCCGTGATCCGGCCGGCGGGCAGGCGCTGGCCGACCACCTGATGCAGCTGGCGCAGGCCCGCTCCTAGCCGGTGGGTCCGCCGGCTGGGAGCGCCCGGACGGCGAGATCCGGTCATTCTGCGCCGAAGGCCCGGGACCCCATCGTGTGCATGGCAACGCCGGGTTAGGTTGGCCTCACGGAAAGTTGGTTGCCCCGGGCAACCGACCCCTTCGCGCCCAATCGAGGTCTCGCCATGCACGTGACTGTCGACCAGGATCGCTGCTGCAGTTCGGGGCAGTGTGTGCTGACCGCCCCCGCGGTCTTCGACCAGAGCGAGGAGGACGGCCTGGTCCTGCTGCTCCAGGACCGGCCCGCCGACGCTCTCCACCAGCAGGTACGCACCGCCGTCGCGCTCTGCCCGGGCGGCGCCATCAGCGTTCGGCAGGTGGTCGCATGACCACCGCCGAGACCATCACCCTCCCGGCCGCCCGCGGCGGCTGCCCCTTCGACCCGCCTCCCGCCTACCAGCGCGCCGCCCCGGTCAGCCGGGTGAGCCTGTGGGACGGCACCCCCTGCTGGCTGCTGACCGGCTATCAGGAGGTCCGTACGGCGCTGAGCGACGCCCGGTTCAGCGCCGACCAGCGCAGCCCGGGATTCCCCTTCCTGACCCGGATCGCCCGCGGGCTCGTGGTGGAGAAGCCCAGCTTTCTGCGCCTGGACGACCCGGAGCACTCCCGGCTGCGCCGGATGCTCACCACCGACTTCCTGGTGAAGCGGGTCGAGGCGATGCGCCCGGGCATCCAGCGGATCGTCGACGAGACCCTCGACGCGATGACCGGCCACCAGGCCCCGGCCGACCTGCTCACCGAGTTCGCCCTGCCGGTGCCGTCCCTGGTGATCTGCGAGCTGCTCGGCGTGCCGTACGAGGACCACGCCTTCTTCCAGCTCAACGGCAGCCGGATGCTGGACCCCTCGGCACCCGCCGAGGTGTCCAGGGGCGCGCTGGACGCACTTACCGAGTACCTCACGGCGCTGGCCGCCGACGGACGGGCGCACCCCGACGGCATCCTGAGCAGGCTGGCCGCGCGCGGCGACCTGACGGACCAGGAGATCGCCTCCAACGGTCTGCTGCTGCTGATCGCCGGCCATGAGACGACCGCCAACATGACCGCCCTCTCGGTCCTCACCCTGCTCCAGCAGCCCGCGCAGCTGCGGCGGTTGCGCGAGGACCCGACGCTGATCCGCGGCGCGGTGGAGGAGCTGCTGCGCTACCTGAGCATCGTGCACACCGGCCTGCCCCGGGTGGCGCTGGAGGACGTCGAGCTCGGCGGCGTGCTGGTGCGGGCCGGCGAGGGCGTCGTCTGCATGCTCTCGGCGGCCAACCGCGACGAGGAACTCTTCGCGGCGGGCGACGAGTTGGACGTGGAGCGGGACGCCCGCCGGCACATGGCCTTCGGCTTCGGGGTGCACCAGTGCCTCGGCCAGCCGCTGGCCCGCGCCGAGCTGCAGATCATCCTGGAGACGCTGCTGCGCCGGCTGCCGGGGCTGCGGCTGGCGGTCCCGTTCGAGCAGCTGGTCTTCCGCCCCGAGATGTTCATCTACGGCGTGCGGGAGCTGCCCGTGGCCTGGTGAGGCCGGGTGGCGGACGGGGGCGGCGGGCCGGGTCCACGGTCCGCCGCCCCCCGCGTTCGCGCGCCCGCGGTGGCAACCGCGGGGCCGGCCGGACTGTCGCGCGCCGAATGCCCCGCGCGACTGGTAGACCTGCGAAGGGAGTGGTTCCCCAAGGGGCGCGACCCGGCTGTGGGGTCCACGCGACCCGGCTTTGAGTTTCATACGGCGTCGTGCATACTTATGCCTAACAGTGCATGGGGCACCGCCCCCGCACTCGCCCCCTGCTCGTCTTGCGAAGAAGGAGAAAGCCGTGACCGAGCGCGTCGTACTCGCCTACTCGGGCGGTCTGGACACGTCCGTCTGCATCGGCTGGATCGCCGAGGAGACCGGCGCCGAGGTCATCGCCGTCGCCGTCGACGTCGGCCAGGGCGGCGAGGACCTGGACGCCATCCGCCAGCGCGCACTGGACTGCGGCGCGGTCGAGGCCGAGGTGGCCGACGCCCGCGAGGAGTTCGCCGACGAGTACTGCCTGCCGGCGCTGAAGGCCAACGCGCTGTACCAGGGCCAGTACCCGCTGGTCTCCGCGCTGTCGCGGCCGGCCATCGTCAAGCACCTGGTCGCCGCCGCCAAGAAGCACGGCGCCTCCACGGTCGCGCACGGCTGCACCGGCAAGGGCAACGACCAGGTCCGCTTCGAGGTCGGCATCCAGTCGCTGGCCCCCGAGCTCAAGTGCATCGCCCCGGTCCGCGACTACGCGATGACCCGGGACAAGGCGATCGCCTTCGCCGAGGCGAAGAACCTGCCGATCGTCACCACCAAGAAGAACCCGTACTCGATCGACCAGAACGTCTTCGGTCGCGCGGTGGAGACGGGCTTCCTGGAGGACATCTGGAACGCCCCGATCGAGGACGTCTACGAGTACACCCAGAACCCCGCCACCCCGCGCGAGGCCGACGAGGTCGTCATCACCTTCGAGGCGGGCGTCCCGGTCGCCATCGACGGTCACAAGGTGACGGTCCTTCAGGCCATCGAGGAGCTCAACAAGCGGGCCGGCGCCCAGGGCATCGGCCGGCTCGACATGGTCGAGGACCGGCTGGTCGGCATCAAGTCCCGTGAGATCTACGAGGCTCCGGGCGCGATCGCGCTGATCACCGCGCACCAGGCGCTGGAGAACGTCACCGTCGAGCGCGAACTGGCCCGCTACAAGCGGCAGGTGGAGCAGCGCTGGGCCGAACTGGTCTACGACGGCCTGTGGTTCTCGCCGCTCAAGCGCGCTCTGGACGGCTTCATCAACGAGGCCAACCAGCACGTGACCGGCGAGATCCGGCTGGTCCTGCACGGCGGCCGCGCCGTGGTCAACGGCCGCAAGTCGGACCAGTCGCTGTACGACTTCAACCTCGCCACCTACGACACCGGCGACACCTTCGACCAGTCGATGTCCAAGGGCTTCATCGAGATCTTCGGGCTCTCCTCGAAGATCGCGGCCCGGCGCGACCAGGCGTAGTACCGCGCCACCGCACCACCCCTCCCCGAGCCCCGGCCGTCATCCCCAACGGCCGGGGCTCACCCCAACCCTGAGCAAGGAGCGCCACGATGCCGTCCGACCAGCCCGCTGACGTCCGCCTCTGGGGCGCCCGCTTCGCCGACGGCCCCTCCGAGGCGCTGGCCAAGCTCTCCGCCTCCGTCCACTTCGACTGGCGGCTCGCCCCCTACGACATCGCGGGCTCCAAGGCGCACGCCCGGGTGCTGCACGGCGCCAAGCTGCTGACGGACGACGAACTCACCTCCATGCTGGCCGGGTTGGACCAGTTGCTGACCCAGGTCGAGGCCGGCACCTTCGTCGGCACGATCGCCGACGAGGACGTGCACACCGCGCTGGAGCGCGGTCTGCTGGAGCAGCTCGGCGCGGACCTCGGCGGCAAGCTGCGGGCCGGCCGCTCGCGCAACGACCAGATCGCCACGCTCTTCCGGATGTACCTGCGCGACCACGCGCGGATCATCGGCGCGCTGGTCCTGGACCTCCAGCAGGCCCTGGTCGGCCTGGCCGAGGCGCACCCGGACACCGCGATGCCCGGCCGCACCCACCTGCAGCACGCGCAGCCGGTGCTCTTCGCGCACCACATGCTCGCGCATGTCCAGGCGCTCGGCCGGGACGCCGAGCGGCTGCGCCAGTGGGACACCCGGACCGCGGTCTCCCCGTACGGCTCCGGCGCGCTGGCCGGCTCCTCGCTCGGGCTGGACCCGCAGGCGGTCGCGGCCGAACTCGGCTTCGAGCGCGGCTCGGTGGCCAACTCGATCGACGGCACGGCCTCGCGCGACTTCGTCGCCGAGTTCGCCTTCGTGACGGCGATGATCGGGATCAACCTCTCCCGGATCGCCGAGGAGGTGATCATCTGGAACACCAAGGAGTTCGGCTTCATCACGCTGCACGACGCCTTCTCCACCGGTTCCTCGATCATGCCGCAGAAGAAGAACCCGGACATCGCGGAGCTGGCGCGCGGCAAGTCGGGCCGCCTGATCGGCAACCTGACCGGCCTGCTGGCCACCCTCAAGGCGCTCCCGCTGGCCTACAACCGGGACCTGCAGGAGGACAAGGAGCCGGTCTTCGACTCCTGCGACACCCTGGAGGTCCTGCTGCCGGCCTTCACCGGCATGATGGCCACCCTCACCGTGCACCGCGAGCGGCTGGAGGAGCTGGCCCCGGCCGGCTTCTCGCTGGCCACCGACATCGCCGAGTGGCTGGTCAAGCAGGGCGTGCCGTTCCGGGTCGCGCACGAGGTCGCGGGCGCCTGCGTCAAGGTCTGCGAGAGCGAGGGCATCGAGCTCTCGGACCTGACGGACGAGCAGTTCGCCGCGGTCTCCCCGCACCTGACGCCCGCCGTCCGCTCGGTGCTCAGCGTGCACGGCGCGATCGGCTCGCGCGACGGCCGCGGCGGCACGGCGCCCAGCGCGGTCGCCGCCCAGCTGGCCGAGACCAAGGCCGACCTGGCCGTCCAGCAGGAGTGGGCCTCCCGCTGACCCGAGGTGCGGCAAGGGGCGCGGCAGCGGGTCTGCGGCGTCCCTTCGGCGTCTTCGCCCTCCGTCGGGCGAGTGATTTCCGCCACGCGGGGCAGCCGGCTGGTTGAGAACAGTTGAAGGCTGGGTAGAGCGCTGGCGAACGTATCTCCCTGCCGTGCCGCGTGCGCCCGAATGCCTGGCGGGCGCGCGTCCCGGTGTGACGGACACCAGTTCGTCCGGTAGGACTGATACGGTCATGCGCCACTCCCCGGTCAGGGCCGATCCCCGGCCGGGCAGACCTCCGGCTGGGCATCTGGTGCGACACCCTCACCCCGCGCACCGGGCATTTGACGATGGGAGGCCCCCGCACATGGGCATGAGCGTGATCATCTCGGTTGCGACCGAGGAAGACGCCGAGCAGATCCTCAAACTCCAGTACCTCGGCTATCAGAGCGAGGCCGAACTCTACGGCGACTGGTCGATCGAACCGCTGACCCAGACCCTGGGCAGCCTGCGGCTGGAACTGGCCGAGCGTCACGTGCTGGTCGCCCGGCTCGGCGACGAGGTGGTCGGCTCGGTACGCGGCCGCGTCGACGAGGACGGCATCGGCCGGATAAGCCGACTGGTGGTGCATCCGCGGATGCAGCGCCACGGCCTCGGCGGGCGCCTGCTCACCGCGGTCGAGGAGCGCCTGCTCTCCGAGCACGAGGTCCGGGCCTTCCAGCTGGCCACCGGCCACCGCAGCCTCGGCAACCTGCGCCTGTACGCGCGCCTGGGCTACCGGCAGACCGAGGTCCGCCCGGTCAGCCGCGGGCTGAGCTTCGTCACCCTGGAGAAGCCGATCGAGGTCGCACTGCCGATCGCGGGCTGAACCGCCGCCGTACCCCCGGCCCCGTCGTCGCATCCCCGCGACGACGGGGCCGCCCGCGTTCGGAGCCCTTGCCGGGCCCGGGTGCTGTCCGGAATACGGACAGGGAATCCCGCTCATTGGGACCCGGTACGTCCATCTGTTTTACTTGGTCACATGACTGCGACGACGAGAGCCACCGCCACCGGCACCACGCCGGCAGGTTCGCGTGGCATGTGTTGTCGAATGTGTCGCTGCTGAACGGGCCGTCACAGCCCCGCGGGCCACTGCCCGCCGCCACTCGATCCGCCCGCTGACTCGTAAGGGTCAGCCCACGGGCGTCCACGCCGCCGAGCGGCCACGATCGAGACAGGCCGAACCTCCATCCCCACCCCGCCACCCGGGCGCGGCGCGGCACGACCGCGTCCGCGTCCGTCGCGTGCCGTCCGTCCCCGACCCACGGAAGCAGCTGTGATCACCACCAAGGACCTCACGAAGGTCTATCAGGCACGTGGCCGCGAGGTCACCGCCCTCGACGGCGTCGACCTGCACGTGCGCGAAGGCGAGGTGTACGGCGTCGTCGGCACCAGCGGCGCCGGCAAGAGCACCCTGATCCGCTGCGTGAACATGCTGGAGCGCCCCAGCTCGGGAACGGTCACCGTGGACGGGGTCGAGCTGACCGCGCTGCCGGGCGGCGAGCGCGGCGCCGGGCGCGAGCTGCGCGCGGCCCGCCGCCGGATCGGCATGGTCTTCCAGCACTTCAACCTGCTCTCCTCGCGCACCGTGCAGCAGAACGTCGAACTGCCGCTGGAGATCACCGGCCTGGACCGGCGGGCGCGCCGCGCCAAGGCCGCCGAACTGCTCGACCTGGTCGGCCTCACCGACAAGGCCCGCAGCTACCCCGGCCAGCTCTCCGGCGGCCAGAAGCAGCGGGTCGGCATCGCCCGGGCGCTGGCCGGCGACCCCAAGGTGCTGCTCTCCGACGAGGCGACCTCCGCCCTCGACCCGGAGACCACCCGCTCCATCCTCAAGCTGCTGCGCGAGCTCAACCAGCAGCTCGGCCTGACCGTGCTGCTGATCACCCATGAGATGGACGTGATCAAGACCGTCTGCGACTCGGCGGCGCTGATGCGCGGCGGCCGGATCGTCGAGGCCGGCACGCTCACCGACCTGCTCGCCGACGGTGGCTCCACGCTGGCCCGCGAGCTCTTCCCGCTCAGCGAGTTCGGCACCGGACACCCCGGCAGCACGGTGCTGGAGATCACCTTCCAGGGTGACACCTCCGGGCGTCCGTTCGTCTCCCAGCTCGCCCGGACCTACCAGATCGACATCAACATCCTGGGCGCCGCGGTGGAGACCATCGGCGGCCGGATGGTCGGGCGGATGCGGGTCGAGCTCTCCGGCAGCCACCAGGACAACGTGGTGCCGATCGGCTACCTCCGTGAGCAGGGCCTGCAGGTGGACGTCGTCAACCCGAACGGAACCGTGGCATGAGCAGCCTGACCTGGGACGACATGCAGCCGCTGCTGCAGGACGCGACCCGCGAGACCGTCTACATGGTCGGCATCGCCACCGCGGTCACCCTGCTGGTCGGCCTGCCGATCGGCGTCCTGCTGGTGCTCACCGCCAAGGGCGGCCTGCTGCAGAACCAGCTGGTCAACAAGGTGGTCGGCGCCGTCGTCAACGTCGGGCGGTCGCTGCCCTTCGTGATCCTGCTGATCTCGCTGATCCCGTTCACCCGCTGGGTGGTCGGCACCTCGCTGGGCTGGCAGGCGGCCGCCGTGCCGCTGGCCGTCGGCGCGATCCCGTTCTACGCCCGGCTGGTGGAGAGCGCGGTGCGCGAGGTCGACCCGGGCCTGGTGGAGGCCGTCCACGCGATGGGCGGTTCCACCTGGGCGGTGGTCCGCAAGGCCCTGCTGCCCGAGGCGCTGCCCGCCCTGGTCGCCGCGCTGACCACCACGGTGATCGCGCTGGTCGGCTACTCGGCGATGGCCGGCACGGTCGGCGGCGGGGGCCTGGGCAACCTGGCCATCACCTACGGCTACCAGCGCTTCGAGACCAACTTCATGATCGTCATTGTGATCGAGCTGGTGATCCTGGTCACCGCGATCCAGTGGATCGGCGACTTCGGCGTCCGCCGGCTCTCCCACCGGGGCAGCCTGGCCGGCCTGCTGACGTGCCTTCGGCGGGCCTGAACCGCCGTCCCCCTTCGGCGGGCCTGATCCCGCCGGCACCCCTCGGCGGACCCGATCCGCCGGCACCCCTCGGCGGACCCGATCCGCCGTCCCCCGAACCTGCCCGCCCCCGACCCCGGGGCGCGCGGCCGTCCGAAACACCCATACGGAGAAAGGCACTTTTCGTGCGTACCGTTCTGAAGTCCACCGCCGTCCTCGCCACCACCGGCCTCGCGCTCTCGCTGGCAGCCTGCTCCTCCAGCTCCTCGGGCTCCTCCAGCAGCGCGGACAAGCCCCTGGTGGTGATCGCCAGCCCCACCCCGCACGCCCAGATCCTGAACTACATCAAGGACAACCTGGCGGCCAAGGCGGGCCTCAAGCTGACGGTCAAGGAGGTCTCGGACTACACCCTGCAGAACCCCGCGGTGCAGGACGGTTCCGCCGACGCCAACTACTTCCAGCACCAGCCCTACCTGACCGACTTCAACAAGGCCCACGGCACCGACATCGTGGCGGTGGAGAACGTCCACCTGGAGCCGCTCGGCGTCTACTCCAAGAAGGTCAAGAAGGTCACCGACCTGGCCCAGGGCGCCTCGGTGGCCGTCCCCAACGACGCCACCAACGAGGGCCGCGCGCTCAAGCTGCTCGCCGACAACCAGGTGATCACCCTCAAGGACGGCGTGGGCACCGGCGCCACCATCCACGACGTCACCGGCAACCCGAAGAACCTCAAGTTCAAGGAGCTGGACGCGGCCCTGCTGCCGCGCGCGCTGGACGACGTGGACGCGGCCGTGATCAACGGCAACAACGCGCTGGGCGCCAACCTCAAGCCCGCCACCGACGCGATCCTGCTGGAGAAGGCCGCGGGCAACCCCTACGCCAACGTCCTCGCCGTCAAGAAGGGCCACGAGAGCGACCCGCGGGTGGTGAAGCTGGCCCAGCTGCTGCACTCCGACGAGGTGAAGAAGTACATCGACACCACCTTCCAGGGCTCGGTCATCCCGGCCTTCTGAGCGCTCCGGCGGGCCCGGTCGCACCCGCGGCCGGGCCCGCACGGCCGTCCGCGGGCTGACGCTCCGTCGACCCGGGACGGCGGCTCCGGCGCGCGGGGCGTACCGTGGGGCGACAACCCTGGCGAGGAGAGACGGTATGCCAGCGAGCTTCCCCGCGACCGCGATCAGCACCGAACGGCTGCTGCTGCGCCCTCTGGAGGAGGACGACACGCCCGGGCTGGTGGCCATGATGGCCGACGAGCTGGTGCTGAACTGGACGGACGTCCCGCAGCCCTACACCCGTGAACTCGCCTCGGCCTGGGTGCGCGCCGGCGCGCCGGCCCTGCGCGCGCAGGGGCGCGGCATCGCCTTCGCGGTGACCGAGCATCTGACGCAGCGTCTGGTGGGCACCGTCGAACTGCAGCACACCGACTGGCGGCTGCTCAGCACCGAGGCCGGCTACGTGACCGCGCCCTGGGCACGCGGCGAGGGCTATGCGGTGGAGGCGCTGCTCGGGGTGGCCCAGTGGCTCTTCGAGGACCGCGGCTTCCAGCGGCTGGAACTGCGCACCGCGGCCGGCAACACCGCCGGCCAGCAGGTCGCCCAGAAGATCGGCTGCATCAGCGAAGGGGTGCTGCGCAGCGCCTGGATAGTGCGCACCGGCGAGGTCGGCTCGGCGGGCGAGGAGAGCCGCAGCGACCTCATCCTGTGGAGCCTGCTGCCGGAGGACCTCGACCCGGAGCCCGTCAGGCTGCTGCACGCCTCCGATCTCCGTGTCTGATCATCGGGGGTCCGATCTGCGGGTAACCTCAGCTCCTGGGCGGATGGCCGGGACGACGGGGGCGCGGTACCTCCACGGCCCTCCGGCCGGCCCAGGGCCCGCCCGCGCGCAGCGACGCGCGTCGCGGGCCGGACGCGAGGCGGGAACGAGGGAGAACAGCCGCGATGGCTGACCGGATCACGGTCGTTGGGTGGGACGGCACGCCGTTGACGGAGGCCGCCGCCGCGGCTCTCGCCGGGGCCACGCTGGTGGCGGGCGCGCCGTACCAGCTGAGCGCGCTGCCGGTGCCGGCCGCGGCTGAGCGGATCGCGCTCGGCAGCGTCGAGCTCGCGGCCCGCCGGATCGCCGAGCACCGCGGCGCGGTGGTGGTGGTCGCCGAGGGCGACCCCGGCTTCTTCGGCGTGGTGCGCACGCTGCGCCGGCCCGAGTACGGGCTGGAGCTGGAGGTGCTGCCGGCCGTCTCCTCGGTGGCGGTCGCCTTCGCCCGGGCCGGGATGCCCTGGGAGGACGCCCAGGTGGTCAGCACGCACGGCGGCCGGCTGCGCCGGGCGGCGAACATCTGCCGGGCGTACAGCAAGGTCGCGGTGCTCACCAGCGCGGACGCCGGCCCCAGCGAGCTGGCCCTGATGCTGCGCGGGGTGCACCGGACCTTCGTGGTCTGCGAGGCGCTCGGCACCCCCGAGGAGGACGTCACCGTGCTGACCTCCGACCGGGTGCCCGACCGCGACTGGCGCGACCCGAGCGTGGTGCTGGTGATCGGCGGCAACGCCCAGGTGCAGGCCGCTGACGAACCGTCGGGCTGGCTGGCCGGACGCCCGGTGGGCTACCCGGCGAAGGAGCGCGGCTGGGCGCTGCCGGGGGAGGCGTACGACGGTGAGGACGCGCAGACCGTGCCCGCGCAGACCCGCGCGGTGATCCTGGCCCGGCTCGGGCCGGGCCCGGGCGAGCTGGTCTGGAGCGTCGGCTCGGGCAGCGGGGCGCTCGCGGTGGAGCTGGCGCGGTTCGGCGCGGCGGTGGTCGCGGTGGAGGCGGACGCGGCGGCCTGCGGGCGGATCGCGGTCAACGCGCGCCGCTACGGGGTCGAGGTGGAGACGGTGCACGGCAGCGCGCCCGGCGTGCTCGGCGGACTGCCGGAGCCGGACGCGGTGGTGGTCGAGCGCGGCGGGGCCGAGGTGGTCGCCGCGGTGCTGACCCGCCGTCCCGGCCGGCTGGTGGCACTGCCCGCCTCGCTGGGCGAGGCCGAGGAGATCCGCCGGGTGGTCACGGCGGCGGGTTATCAGGTGGAGGGCGCACTCCTGCAGTCCGCGCCCCTCGGGTCCGACGGAGCGCTGGCGATCGGCGCGGGGGAGAGCAGCGTGCTGCTCTGGGCCGAGCCGAATCCCTAGGCCGTCTCGGACCATGTCATTCCGGGCTATTCGGACATGAATTCGATGAGTCGTCGGTCGGGGCCGGTAGTCTGACGGTCCGACCGCTTCCCGGGATGCCCGGGACGGCGGCCCGCCCGACGTGTTGCAACCCACACGGTGATCGGTGCGTGGGCATTCGACTGACGCTCGCCGGACCGGGACAATGAGCCCGGGCCCGGGGTGGTCGTGCCGGTTGCCCCGGGCTGTCGTTAGTTCAGGTGACGGTGTGCAGGACCGATCCGCCCCCAACCGGGGCGGCCCGGTGCGGCACCGGGTGCCGTGACCAGCCGGACGGGACCACGGGCGTCGCGCAGCGGTGTGACGGCCGTCAGTTGTTTGAGGGGTGGGCCGACACGCGGCTTGGACCCGGAGCGGACGGTGTGCCCCGGTCGGCGATCGGGTCGCCGAGGACGCGCATGCGGCCTGGAAGGAGTGTTGACATGACCGATGGCGGTCACGTCCCCAGCGAGGGACTGCCGGAGCATCTGCTCCCCGAGACCGGGATCGATCCGGCGCTGGGAGGTGGCGGATGGGGTGCCGACCTCGGCGGCCAGGCCGGCGCACCCCGGCCGACCTACACCTTCCTCGACGAACCGGACCAGCTGACCCGGACCGAGCACCTCGACGACGAGGACGACCTCCTCCTGATGCCGGGTCCGCAGGGCTCCTGGGGCGACGCGGCCGTGGCCGGCGCCGCCCCGCCGCCGGCCGCCGGCCTCTCGGCGCCGGCCTCCTTCGCCGGTGCGGACGGCTCGATGGCCTTCCCCTCGGCGACGCCGGCCGCTCCCGTCCAGGTCGTCCCCACTCCCGTCCCGGCCGTCCTCGACGCCGTGCTCCCGCCCGCCGGGACCGGCGCGGTGGTGGAGCCCTCGGCTCCCACGATGACCCTGATCACCGCGCCCGAGGCCGCCGAGGCGCCGATGGTCGGCACCCCGGTGGAGCCGTCCTGGCCGCCGTTGCTGCCGTCGCTCGCCGCCGTCGAGCCACTGGCCGAGGCGCCGGTGCAGCCGCTCGCGGCCGAGGCCGTCGCGGCGCAGCTCCCGGCGGAGCCGGTGACGCTCCCTCAGGCGGTTCCCGCGCCGATCGCCGTCCCGCAGCCGCAGGCCCCCGTCGCGCAGGCCGCGGTGCCGCAGCCGGTGGCGGCGCAGCCCGCGCGCCGTCCGCTGCACGCGGGCCCGCCGATTCCGGACCCCTCCCTGATGACCGGTCAGGTCCCGGTCCGCTCGCTCGCCGACCGGGGGCCCTCCGGGCAGACCCACACACCGCCGCACGGCGTCGCCGTGCCGGCGGCCGCGCCGGCCCCCCAGGCCGCCCCGGTGGTGGAGGTGCTGGAGGCCGTGCGGATCGCGGTCGCCGAGACGCCCGCCGTCCCGGCGCCGGTCGAGGCCGCCGCGCCGGCGCCGGAGCCCGTCGAGCAGGCCGCTGAGCAGGCCGCCCAGCAACCCGTTGAGCAGCACGCCGAACAGCCCGTCGAGCCGGCCGCTGACGCGCCGTCAGTCGCCGTGCCCGGCGACAGCGCCGCGGCCCCGCAGCCCGTCGAGGCCCCCGCCGCCCAGCCGGAGCAGGTCGCCGCGCAGGTCGCCGAACCGGTAGCCGCGCAGGTCGCCCCGCAGCCCGTCGAGGTGGTGGCCGCGCCGGTGGAGGCCGTGCCGGCCGAAGCCGCGGCGCCGCAGCCCGCGCAGGCCCCGGCCGTCGTCGAGCCGGCTGTCGCCGAGCCGGCTGTCGCCGAGCCGGCCGTCGTCGAGCAGGCACCCGCCGACCTGGCCCCCGCCGAGCCGAAGGCCGTGGCCGCGCCCCAGGCCGTCGAGGCCGAGCCGCTTGCCGTCCAGCCGGTCGAGCCGCAGGCAGTGCCGGTCCAGCCGGTGATCCCGGCCCAGGCCGCGGCCCCGGCCCAGGTCGCCGCCCCGGTCCAGGCGACCGCCCCGGCCCAGGCCGCGGCCCCGGTGGCCGCCCAGCCGCGCCGGATCGCCGCCTTCCTGGCCGCCCCCGCGCCGGTCGGCTTCCCCGCCGCGGAGCCCGCCGTCCGCCCGGAGCCCGTACCGCAGCCCGTTCCCCAGCCCGGGCCGGCCGTCCAGCCGGAGCCCGTCGCGGAGCAGCCGCCCGCCGCCCGGCCCGAGGCCGCCGTGATCACCACCGCCACCACCGCCGTGGCGCCCGACTCCGAGACCGAGGCTGCCGTCGACGCCAACGCCGTGCCCCCCATAGCGCCCGCCCCGGTCGAGCCCGCCGAGCCCGCCGCCGAGCCGCAGAGCGCCCCCGAGACGGCCGCCGGCACCGGCGTGATGCCCTCCGGAGCCGTTGTCGCCGAGCCGGTGGCCGCCCCGGCGGCCGAGGTCGCGGCGGAGCCTGCGGACCCTGCCGCGCAGGAGCAGGGCGAGGAGCCTCCCGCCCCCCGCCCGCCCGCCGCCCCGGCGTACGAGGACTCCATGCGCGAGGCCGTCCACCAGGTGATGCGCGAGCGCCGCGACATCCGCAACGGCTTC
>FTKT01000393.1_pt1 | contig 19305 bp, 15 predicted proteins | sample 1658271 | NCBI WGS metagenome assembly FTKT01 (sample SAMEA3914811, study PRJEB12502) | metagenome | biome: forest; material: soil | place: Canada | collected 2011-08-04 | depth 0.3 m | reverse complement strand
ACGGTGATGCCCGTCGCATCTGCTTGCGCTTCGCCTTGCCGCAGCCCGCCGCGCAGGGCGGCGATGTTGTACGCCACCCAGTGCGATACACCGAGGCCGTTTGCGCCGTCGATGTCGAAGAGGACGACCGCCACGGACTTGCTGCCGTCGGGAAGTCCTGACCAGGCGACTGGAAGAGAAACTCCCTTGCCGCCGCAGTCGCCGGCGGTGCCGCCGTAAAGGTTCGGGACGGCGCCACCATCCGGAAACGCCGTTGAGGAGATCGCCAGGCTGCCCCAGGACGACTGGGACGCGAACGCCAGCATTGCCAGCGCGAGAACTCTGAGGATGTTCATGTTCAGTTCGCTGCTGCAGTCGTGATCGATGCGAGATAGGCCGCGATCGAAATCATGTCGCTGTTGCTCAGACCGGCGACGGGCGCCTTCATCAACGCGCCCACGGCGCCGTGGCGCGCGCCGGATTTGAAGTCATACAACTGCCGGAAGATGTAGGTGGGCGAGCGGCCGGCAATCTGCGGGATATTGGCAACGCCCCGCAAGTCGACGCCATGGCAGGTCGCGCAAGCGATCGTTTTGCCGTTGCCGCCGGTGACGACCAGATCGCGCCCCGCGGCGATGCTGCCCTTGGGGACGTAGGCCACGTAGCCGGAATCTGAATCTCGAAGGATGGCCAGGCCGACGTCCTCCGGCACCTCGATGATTCGGGCCCGGATGGGCTCGAGAGCACCGCCCGGTACCGGCGCCAGCACGTTGACCGGAATGACCTCCGTGCGCGGAACCGTGTCCGATTCGACGACCCGGATCCAGCCACTCTTCGGGCGCAGACCAGCAAAGTACTCCGCGGCCTCCCTGACCTCCGCATCGCTGGCCACGGTAGCCTCCGCATTCATCGCCGCGGTCATCGTCGGCACCGCGCCGACGCGCAGCCCGGCTTTCATGTCGGCCATCTGTTCTTCGATGTAAGCAGCCGGAAGCCCTGCCAGGCTGGCGTTCTCCGAACGTCCTGCGCCGGTCGGCAGGTGGCAGTACGCGCACGCATAGAGCGACGGCTGGCGCCCCTTGGCGACGACCGCGGGCATCGCCGGATGTTCCTGGGGGTGCCAGTCCGGGGGCGCGAAGCGGTCAGTCGTCTGTGCCCTGGTAAGCCCTGCGGCACTCCCTGGAACGTGCAGGACGGTGGCATTTCCAACCGTCCCGCTGCTGGTGTCAGGCGCGCTGACGGGGTACGCCCATCCCGGCGGACCCTCCTTGGCGACAGCTGGCAGGGACTGCGCGACCGCGCCTGCAGGCGCGACCACGAATGACATCGACGCGATTGCCATGAAACACGCGGCCGTAGCGCCGATCCCGGCGTTTGACGTGCCGAAAAACGATCTCATTTCAATCTCACTTTGGTCGTCTGCAATTGCTCTTCCTCCAAGGCATCCAGCTACCGGCCGGCTGTGCCATCAGGTTACTTTCTCCCGTCAGATTGAGAACTATCGAATGACCGGCAGACACTGCATCTGCTGGGCTATTTGTGGGCCTGTCAAAGGTAGGGGGTCCGCCGCCCACTTCCCGCGCTGTATTAGCCGTCCAGGCGTTCGGATGGATCTGTCGCAGCAGATGGCTCGCCCGTGTAGCCGACTGAGGCAGCCTTGTCCATTGACAAAAGGAGCCTCCCGAAAGGTTTCCGATGGGGGATGACTCAAGAGTCGGTTGTGACGAGCATGGCCAATCAATACCAACCAAATAGTCATCAAGCCATGAACGACGGCACGATATTGCAGCGGATTTCCGAGCTCATCGACGAAGAGAGGACCTTGCGAGGCACCGCGTCCATGCCCGAGGACCATAGCGAACGAATTCGGGGGCTGGCGCATCAGCTTGATCAGTGCTGGGATCTTCTACGCCAGCGACGCGCGTTGGAAGAGTTTCGCAAAGATCCTGATCTGGCCTCAGTTCGTCCGCCAGGCACCGTTGAGGGATACGTGGGTTGAATTGAACACTCCCAAAGTGGGAGAGAGACAATTCTTGAAAATCGATTGCGTCGACTGGGCGCAGTATGTTGGCTCGAAGGGTGGCGTCAGCTGCTCGTCACGGATGGGCCGCGCGGCGGCATACGCTTGGGCGGGCGTCGCGAGACCTCGGTGCGCCACGGGAAGTCGCGCTCCAGCCCGGTGGAGGGCCGCGTGGCGCCGCCTCGCATCGTCGGGCGCTCGCTATTCAGTACACAAATTGCACGCTCAAGGGTTCGCTGTGGACGCCGCAAGGCCGTCCTGCAATCGCTTGTCGGGGCCGGCCTTCGCGCTTTGTGCGAGAAGCCCACCGATCAACAGGATCACGGCTGCGCAGGCCAGGTAGAACATGCGGCCCCATAGCGGATTGGGAATCAGGGTCATGGCCAGCAATCCAGCACCCATCACGAGCGTCAGCCGCCCGAGCTTCTCGCGCTGCACCCTGTCGAACTCGGCTTGTTGCCCGTCGCTGATGACGGGAGTTTCGAAGTCGCGGTAGAAGTGCCCCAGCTGAGCGGATCGCTGGCTCGAGGCAGCAGGCTCCTTGTAGAACAGCGTACACGCGCAGAAGAAGCCGCCGGTCAACACCGTGTGCGCGACCATGGCCCAGAGCGTGTTGGCATCGGACAGCTCGCGCTTGGTCAGGACGACCGAGAACAGTGCAGCCAATTCCCCGGCCCCGAAGAAACTGCCGATCACCCAGGAGACCAGTAGTCCGAAGATCACCGTCGCCCAGGCGGCCCAATCGGGCACCTTCCTGATCAACATGCCCAGGAACAGCGGAACGAGGATCGGCACCTGCGCCAGCGTCGACACGCGCATCATCAGCTCGAACAGACTCACGCTCTGCATGCTGGCGTAGAACTGCGCGATCAATATGATCAACAGCCCGTTGAGCAGGTTCATGCCTTTGCCGGCCAGCAGGACCTCTCGTTCGCTGCATTGAGCATGACGACGCAGAACGGGCTGATAGAAGCTGCGAACGAAGATTCCAGCACTGTGATTCAGCGCACCATCCATCGCTGCCATCGTGGCCGAGAACATCCCCGCCATCAGGAGTCCGACAATGCCGGCCGGCATGGCGCGCTCGGCGAAGACCAGGAACACCGCATCGGCGGACTTGCCGCCGAGTTGCGCTGCGTGCGTGGTGGCCGCGTCAGGGAACAGGCTCGCGGTAGCCCAGGGAGGAATCATCCAGATCAACGCGCCGACGATCATCAATACCATTGCGAACAGCGCGGCGCGCTTGGCGTTGGCAGAGTCCTTGGCCGTCAGGAACCGATAGGAGTCCTTCATGTTGTTGATTGTCAGCATCTGCTTGACCAGCATGAACAGGAACAGCCCGACCAGGAGCGCGGGATAGCTGTGGCCCGGACCCGTGAAGAAGCTGTCCGGGAAGTTCTTCACCATCGCGGCCGGACCGCCGACCTTCACGAGTGCCACCAGCGCACAGGCGACGGACAAGACCGCCACGATCATCGACTGCACGAAATCGGAGGCAACCACGCCCCATGCGCCGCCCAGCAAAGAAAGGAACAGGACCGCGAGGCCTGTGACCCACATGGTCGTGGTCAGGTCCACTCCGGTGACGGCGCTGAAGAATACCGAGAGCGCGTTGAGCCAGACACCCCCCTGCAGCAGCGACAGCGGGATGATCGACCACGTGAAGAACTGCTCCGACGTGGCACCGAACCTGCGCCTGATCGCCTCGGTCGGCGTATCGACGCGCATCTGGCGCATGCGCGCCGCGAAGAACAGCCAGGCGACGACGTACGCGAAGGCGTTACCGATGAAGACGTAGACAGCGGGGAACCCGTTGCGGAAAGCCTCGCCAGCGGCGCCGGTGAAAGTCCAGGCCGAGAACTGGATCATGAATGCCGAGCTTCCGACCATCCACCACAGCATTCGGCCGCCGCCGCGAAAGTAGTCGGTGCTCGACTTGCTGGCCATCTTGCGGAAGGTCAGGCTGATGCCGGCCATCAGCAGGAAATAGGCGGCGATGACGAGCAGATTGATGTCCATGTTGTCTCCGGCAGGCCGCAGTGGCCCCGTGGAAGTGGCCGGCACCCTGTGCCCGGGCGCCTGGCGAGAAGTTCAGCGGCTCACTCGAAAGGGCCGGCTCGAACGAAGCCGCCGCCCTGGTAGATCACGGCGGGATCGCTGTAGTCGAGTTCGGGTTGCCGAGCCTCGATAGCCGCACGAAAGGGTTCGGAGCTGTCGAGGGGGCAATAGCCGATGTGGCGCGACTTCTGGTTGTCCCACCAGAGGGTCTTGTTGTCGGAGACGCCGTAGATGATGCTGAACCCGACGAACGGTGCGGTGAGCGCGGCGACGACGAGCCGCTCGAGATCGTCGAAGCTCAGCCAGGTCGCCAACATTCGGCGATCCTTCGGCTGGGCGAACGCCGAACCGATGCGCAGGCAGACCGTCTCGATGCCGTAGCGGTCGAAGTAGAAGCGCCCGAGGTTCTCGCCGAACGCCTTGCTCACCCCGTAGAGTCCATCTGCACGAACCCGGTCATCGATGTCGATGACCTCGTCCTGGCGATAGAAACCGGTGACGTGATTCGAACTTGCGAACACGATGCGCTTGACGCCTTGCTTGCGAGCGGCCTCGTAGAGGTTGTAGGCGCCAACGATGTTGCCGGCCAGGATCGGATCGAAAGGCTGTTCGGTCGAGATTCCCCCCATGTGCACGACGGCGTCCACGCCTTCGAGCATCCTGAGCACGGCATCCCGATCCTCGAGTGGGGCGATGACGACTTCTTCGCCGGCACCGGCCTCGCCCATCTCCGAGCGATGGCTCACGCGCAGCGTGTCGCAGCAGGCTTTCAGGCGTGGCCGAAGCTCGCGGCCAAGGTTGCCGGCGGCGCCGGTCAGGAGCAGGCGCTTGAAGCGGAGCGGGGAGGTGGGTGATGACGGCATGCAGGAGATCTTTCTGGATTGGTTCCAGGCGAGGATGAGGATTTCGGCGCGAGGCGGCGTGTTCAAAAGCGTGGTTTGCGCTTGACCCAGTCGGGACGGTGCTTGCGCATCTCCGCCTCGTCGTCGCGGTCGCGGGAGCCACATTCCAGGTATTGCGCGTGCAGTCGGGCCAGTGCCGCCTGGTCGATCTCGAGGCCCAGGCCCGGGGCATCTCCGATCGCGACGCAGCCGTTTCGGATCGGAATCTTGCCGCCGCGGATGACTTCGTCCTCCTGCCACGGGTAGTGGGTGTCGCAGGCATAGGTCAGCTGGGGGACGGTTGCAGCCAGATGCGTCATGGCCATCAGGCTGATGCCCAGGTGCGAGTTGGAGTGCATCGACAAGCCGAGGCCGAAGGTTTCGCACATGCGGGCGAGCGCCTGCGTGGCTCGCAGGCCGCCCCAGTAGTGATGGTCGGCGAGCACGATCTGCACCGAGTCGAACGCGACGCTGCGTCGGAACTCGTCCCAGTCGGTCACGACCATGTTGGTCGCCAGGGGCAGGCCGGTCGCCTTGTGCAACGCCGCCATGCCTTCCAGGCCGGGCGTCGGGTCTTCGTAGTATTCGAGATCGTCGGCGAGCAGCTTGGCAACGCGAATGCTGGTCTCCAGGGTCCAGTTGGCATTCGGGTCGATGCGCAGCGGATGATTCGGGAAAGCGCGCTTCAAGGCCTTGAGGCAGTTCGCCTCGACATCCGGATCGAGCGCTCCGGCCTTGAGCTTGATGCTGCCGAATCCGTACGTGGCTATCATCCTGCGCGCTTCGGCCACGAGCTGCTGCTCCGTCAGCACCTCGCCCCAGGAGTCGGGCGGATACGGCGCGTCGAAGTGACGGCCGAACTTGAAGAACAGGTAGGCGCTGAAAGGGACCTCGCGCCGAACCGCGCCGCCCAGCAGCTCCCACAGGGGCGCGTTCAAGTGACGCGCCTGCAGATCCATGCATGCGACCTCGAGCGCCGAGAACACCTTGGCGACGGTCTTGTCGCCTTTCGAGGCCGGCGACGCATCGAGCGCCACGCGTGCAGCGACCGGGCTGCACAGCGCGACGACGCGCTCGAGGACGCCGTTCAGGTCGAAGGGGCTCAATCCGGTCAGTGCGTCCTTGACCTGCAGCAACGGCAGCAGGGTCGAACGGTCGCCATAGGTCTCTCCCAGGCCGACCAGCCCGGTGTCGCTCTCGATCTCGATGATCGTTCGAAGCGCAAAGGGTTCGTGCACGCCGCTCGCGTTGAGCAGCGGCGGGTCCCGGAACGCGATCGGCGTCACTCTGATCGATGCGATTTTCATGAGGTCTCCAACAGATTGGATGTGGGGGCATGCGCGCGCAGGGGCTGGTCCACGTAGCGTCTGCGTACATCGGCATGCCAAGGTCAGATCAAGTTCGAGTCGATTCGCATGGCCGTACCGATCGTCGAGGTAAACGTTTACCTAACCGGAGCTTAGCTGCTGCTCACCCCCGTTGTCAATCACTCCCCGCCCTGGATGTTTTGCCGGTGCATTTCCAGCGCCGGCCAACGCGCTATGCTTGGGCCTGGCCAGTCAACCGTTAACCTTCATGCCCTCATCCAGGACGGCGCGACCGCGTTCGCCCACCATCCGCGACATCGCTGCCGCCGCGGAAGTGTCAGTCGCGACGGTGTCGAAATTCATCAACGGACTGAAGCGTTTTTCGCCGAAGGTCGAGGCCAGGATCACCGCGGCGATCGATCAGTTCGGCTATCGCTCGAACCCGTTGGCGCGCAGCATGATCACCGGGCGCACCATGGCCATCGGCGTGGTGATTCTCGACATACGAAACCCTCACTTCACCGGAATCGTCAAGGGCGCGAACCGCGCCGCGGTGCGCGCCGGATTCAACCTGCTGTTCGTCGACACCGAAGAAGGTGGAACCGCGGAACGCCCCCTGCTGGAGGCCGTGGCGGGCCGTGTGGACGGGCTGATCGTCAGTTCACGCCTTCCCGAAGATTCGATCACCTGGCTCGGCGACCTCGGCAAGCCCGTCGTGTTCTTCGGAAAGTTGGGCAGGCTCGGAATCCATAGTGTCAGCGGCGACGGCTTCAGCGCGGCGTTCATGCTCGGCCGCCATCTGGTCGAACTCGGCCATCGGCGACTCGCCTACGTGGGTTTTCCGGGCTCACGCTGGAACCAGGAACGACTGCGCGGCTTGAAGGAGGCGCTGATCGGCACTGACGTGACCTTGGAGACCTTCGACGTCAGCGCCCCCATGGCCGAAGCGGGTGAGGAGGTGGCGTCGTCGGTGCTGATGGGCGCCACGCGTTTCGACGCGATCGTCACCTACAACGACCTGGTGGCGCTCGGGCTGATGAGCGAAGCGCGCGCGCTCGGCGTGCGAATCCCCGAGGATGTGTCGATCGCCGGGTTCGACAACATCCTGTACGGCCGCTTCTCGCATCCCACGTTGACGACAGTGGACTTGCACAGCGAGCGCATGGGAGAGTTGGCGGTGGAGCGCCTGCTGCAGGTCATCGCCGGCACGTTGACGCCCTTCGACGAGACACTGGCGGCCAGACTCGTGCCGCGCGATTCGACGAGACGGCGGCTGCCGGAGCAACCGTCGGCTCGTGACTCCCCTCCAGCGGCCTTGTCGACACCCCGGACGAGGCCTTCGCGGCCGAGCCGGAAGAGCTGATCTCCGCGGCCTGACCCAGGTGTCCAACGCAGCGTCTTCGCCTACCTTGCGCCGCGGCAGGCACAGGGTGCGAGGGCACACCCCAATTTCGAAGCACGGACCAGCCGACGACAATATTGAAACGACGTTCCATTTCAATAGACGAAGAAGGCGAAGATGCGTGTTGCGCTGTTTGGCGAATGTATGTTGGAGCTGCGAGGCCAGGCCTTCGGGGCGATGCACCAGGGATTCGGCGGCGACACCCTGAACACCGCCGTCTATCTTGCGCGCTGTGCGCCGGCTAGCCGTCTTCAGGTCAGCTATGCCACCGCGCTGGGCGATGACGCCTTGAGCGACGGCATGGTCGCCCGCTGGGTACAGGAGGGCATCGACACGAGCCTCGTGCAGCGCATTCCCGGCCGCTTGCCCGGTCTTTACCAGATCGACGTGGACGCGCGGGGCGAGCGCAGCTTCAGCTATTGGCGCGACCATAGCGCGGCACGAGCCTATTTCGACGGGCCTCGGACCCCGCTCGAATCAAACTTTCGCGATTTCGGCGCGTTCTACTTCAGCGGCGTCAGTCTGGCGATCCTGCCCCCTGCGGGACGTGAGCGCCTGTTCGCGCAGTTGCAGCGCCTGCGCGATCAGGGCAGTGCGGTCATCTTCGACAACAACTTTCGTCCGCGCCTGTGGTCCGACGCCGTCGAAGCGAGGGCGGCCTTCAGGCGCGCCTTTGCGCTCGCGAGCCTGGCTCTGGTGACGGTCGACGATCATCAGGCGCTGCACGGCCTGGCCACGCCGGATGAAGCCGTGCGCGCGGCGCAGGCGCTGGAGGTCGACGAGATCGTCCTCAAGCGCGGCGCCTTGCCGACGCTGCTACGCGGCGACGCCGACTCGGCCTGGCAGGAGGTTGCGACAGAGCACGTCGAGCGTGTCGTCGACACGACGGCCGCGGGTGATTCGTTCGCGGCTGGCTACCTGAGCCGGCGCCTGCTCGGTGCCGATGCCGCCGAGTCTGCGCGCTTTGCCAACCGCCTGGCGGCGCGCGTGATCCGGAATCAGGGTGCGTTGATTCCGCGCGAAGTCATGGCCGATCTCTCTGGCAGCGTGGAGAATCGATAGGCGGTCACCGAGCGGAAGATCTGGCCGGGCGCAAGGCGCGTGCTGGGAAAGTCCGCGTGGTTGGGGCTGTCCGGCAAATGCTGGGTCTCGAAGGCGAACCCGTCGTGCCGCTGGTAGGCGATGCCCTCGCTGCCGACCTCGTCCCCATCGAAGCCATTGCCGCTGTTGAACTGCGCGGACGGCTCCGTGCTGCTGATTTCCAGGCGGCGGCCGCTGCCCTGCTCATCCGCGCGCAGGACCGTGCGGAGGTGGCCGTCCCAACGCGCGAACAGGAGGCTGTGGTCGAAGCCCGTGGGTTGGCCGAGCAGCGCGTCACCGGCGGCAAGCCGCGCCGCGATCGACACCGGATGCGAGAAGTCGAGCACGGTGCCTTGCACGGGCGCGAGCTCGCCGGTCGGAATGCGCAAGGCATCGGTGACTGCGTAGCGGTCCGCGGCGATGCTGATGCGATGCTGCGCCAGGCCGTGTGCGCCGGCACCGGCCAGGTTGAAGAACACATGGTTGGTCGGATTGAGCACCGTCGGCGCATCCGTAGTGGCCATGTACTCGATGCGGAACTCATTGCGTTGGCGCATCAGGCGATAGGTCACCAGAAGGCGAAGTCGGCCAGGGAATCGCTGGTCGCCGGCCGGGCTGTCCATCTCGTAGATCGAGCCGAGCGAAGCGGCTTCGGAGAAGTCACGGCGCCGCCAAACCCGCTTGTCATAACCGTCCGGGTCGGCGTGCAGATAGACGCCCTTGGCATTGGCCTGCAACTGCACTTCATGCCCATCCAGCCAGAAACAGGCCGCGCCGATGCGGCCGGCGTAGCGCCCCATGACCGCGCCGTAGCGACGATGGCTGGCCTCGAGCGCGGCCAGCGTGGGCAGGCTCAGCACGACGTTGAGCGGCCGGCCATGTCGATCCGGCACCACGATGGCCGTCAGGGTCGCGCCGTAGTCGACATAGTCCACCTGCATGCCCAGCGCGTTGCGCAGCGCCACCTTCTGCACGGCCACCCCGCTGCGGGCGCGACCCCAGTCCTGCACCTGAGGGACATCGGACTGCATGGCCTCGGCTCCCAAGATGAGCAAGAGGAATTGGCCAGTTGCCACGCTGGCCAACGTCCTCGTGCGCATCGTCAGAACTTCATGTCGAAGCGCACGGACTCATAGCGCCAGGCGTCCCGGGCCGGGGTCCAGGTCGTCGTGGCGACGGTGACAGGCGGATTGGGTGCCTTGGCGTTCCAGCTCCCGAGGCCGGTGAATCCGGTCAGCGCGTAGTGACGATCCAGCACGTTGTTGACGAAGAAGCTGAGTCGGTACTTGTCGGCGTTGTCCTTGAAGCCGAACCCGAGATTGAAGATGCCGACGCCGGGCGCGGCGAGCGTCGGATCCTGGTTGATGTTGGTCAGCACCTTGCTCTGGTAGCGCCAGGTCCCTGTGAAGAATGCCTTCAAGGCGTTATCCAGAGCGAGGTCGTACTGACCCGAGATCGTCGCCTTGTACTTTGGGGCGTTGGGCATCACGCCGCCCTCCAGGTTCTGGACGTTCTGGCCGCCGTACGTGGGATCCTTCAGTTGGCAGGCCGCATTGAACCCCCCATTGGTGGTCGCGGCCACGGCGTAGCAAGGCGCATTGGGCCACTTGGTGACCGTCGCGACCGTGTACGCGAAGTTCGCACTGAAGAGGAATGCCGGCGTGACCAGCCCGGCAATATCGGCTTCGAGGCCATGCGTCTGCACGCCACCAATGCTGTTCAGACGAGTCACGTAGGTCGTCGTGCCGGGCAGGTAGCTGCCCGAGTTCTGTTGGTAGTTGTCGAAGATCGACTTGAATGCCGCCAGGTTGACCGTCAGCCGGTTCTCGAAGAAGTTGCCCTTCATGCCCAGCTCGATCGTCTTGCCCCTCTCGGAATGCACCGGCTGTTGTGCCGCCGTGGCGGCGTTCAGGCTGCTGGTGATGTCGTAGGCCTCGCCTTTGTAGCCGGTCGCGCCCATCACGTAGGCCATCAGGCCGCGCGTGAACTGATGCTGGTAGCTGAGCTTGCCGGTGGTCGAATTCTCCCCGTTGCCGCGGCTCGAGAACTCGGACGTCGGCGTCCAGGCGACGGGCGGGGCGGCGCCGAGTTGCATGTCGTAGCCGGAAATCTGCCTGTTGAAGCGGAGCCCACCCAAGACAGTGTCATCCGGCGTGATGGCGTAGCTGACCTGGCCGAACACGGCCGTGTTGCGGTTGTAGGTGCTGCCGTAGTATTGGACCGGTGTCGACAACGCGATGCCGTTGTACCCGCGCACGAAGTGGCGGTCGACGATGTTCTCGCCGAACCAGAGGCCCGCCACGTAACGCCACTTCCCCTCGTCGGGCGACGTGAGCCGCAGTTCTTCGCTGTTGGACTTGATGTCGTACTGACCGTACTGCACGTAGCCCGAATCGACGCCGGCAGGCTTGCCGTTGGCCAGCGGGTAGTACTCGAGGGTCGGCACGTCGACGAAGTCCTGATCCCGGTAGTCGTTGGCCGTGTAGTGCTCCGTCGACGTGATCGACGTCAGCGCCGTGCCGTTGGCAAAGTCGTAGTTGACCCGCAGTCCGATGCCGGTGTCGCTGGACGTCAGACCCGTGGGGTAGTCGTTGCGGATATCGCGGTTGTCCGGCCCGATGGGAATGCCCGAGAGGAGTTGAGACGCCGGCAAGTTGGAGATGTTGGACAGCAGCGCGCCCTGGATGGGCGTGAAGCTGGTGGGCACCAGAACACAGCAGTTGGCGACCGTGTGGTTGTAGCGGGGCGAGAGCTGGACCTCCAACTCCTGCGTCGGACGCCAGGCCAGCTTGCCCATGAAGGTCTTCCCCGACGAGCCGTTGACCCATCCGCCCGTGGTCAGGTTGCGCACGTTGCCCTCGAAGTCGTCATCGCTGGCGGCAATGCGAAAGCCGATGGTGTCGGAGATATTGCCCCCGTACGACAGGCTGGTCCGGTACTCGCGGTCGGTCGTGAGCATCCCGCTCACGGCGCCATGCAGCGGCCCGCCGACCGGCTCCGTGATGATGTTGACTGCGCCGGCGATGGACGCCTTGCCGTAGAGCGTGCTCTGCGGGCCCTTGATGATTTCGATCCGTGCAGCGTCGGCCAGATCCTTGAACGCCATGAATTGCAGGCCCATGGGGATGTCGTCCACCGTGACCGACACGTCGGATTCGACGCCGATGCCGATCGAGCTGGTGCCGATGCCGCGCATGTTGATGCCGTTGTTGGCCGGAGTCGTGCCATAGGTGATGCTCAGCGCCGGCGACAGCAGCGCGATGTCGTCGAAGCTGCGGACGTTGTTGCGTTGCAGGTCTTCGCCGTTCATCACCGAGATGGCCAGGGGAACCTGCTCGAGCCGTTCAACACGCTTGTTGGCGGTGATGATCACGGTGGCGAGCTCGTTGCGCTCACCACCTGTGCCCGCGCTGCTGTCACTGGCGGCCCTGGTCGGTGCCGGTGCGGCTTGTTGCGCACTGGCCGCCGCCGCGGGCGCGGATGCAGCCTGTTGGGCATATGCCGCCGATTGCAGCAGGAACAACGTGGCCGTGGCACAGCTCACCGCGGAAGGTCGTGGCAGGTATGACGATCCCGTCTTGTCTCGCATGATGTCTCCGATGTCGATATGTTGAAATGCTTCTAACGGGGTTCTGCGCATACGGACGTAGGCCGCCAGCTCGAACCAATCAGTGGTAGCTCAGGGTCCAAGTGACCGTGAGCGGCGCGTCCAGCTCGAAGTCGAGCCTTTCGCAATGAACGTGGGCTTGCATGGCGCCTTCAGGCGAGCGGTCCTGCGCGCCCGCGGGGCCTGCCTGGCAGCGCTCGAGGCCGGTGACCTCGAACCGTGAGACGCGGCCCGACGCAAACTCGGTCGTCATCCCGTCCTGGCGGGGCTCCCCGGAAAAAGATGCGAAATCCAGCGAGAGCTTCTTCACCTTCAGCGCTGCTTTCGCCGTGAAGCGGTCGACGCGGACGATCTTTCCTGGCTCGAAGCGGTAGGTAGTGTCCACCTGGATTCGCGCATCCTTGATGGGCTTGATCTGACCCAGCCTGGCCAGTTCATCCTGGTGTGCCGCCACGTCGAAATGCCCACCGGCGTCATGAGTCTCGATGTCCTTGAAGAACGCGGTGGGCAGGAGTTGCGTGCCGTCATCGAGTTCGAACTTCGGGAGCAACTGGGCCTGCGCCGCGCCGCTGTCGGGCGTGCCGGCGACCAGGCCTTGTGCGAACGGAAGCGCGTAGTACGGGCTGTTGGCGTGCTGGCCGCTTCCGCCATTGATGAACGGCAGGCTGAAGAGGGTTGCGTCGTCGCGCCACATCACCAGGGCGCGCTCGTACTCGCCCTTGGCGAACCACACTAGCAGGAAGGGCGGTCGAGTCTTGTCCACCCATGCCTGCAGATCCGCGACGGGCACCTTGCCCTTGAAGCCGCTGGCATTCCACAGCTGGTTGGCGGCCATCAGTTGATGCAGCAAGGAAAAGTTCTCGCCCAGGATCCGGTTCTTGCCGCGATAGCTGTCGGTGCGCCGCCCCTGGTTCCACATGTCGACCGAGTGAATCGCCGGGTTGAACCAGAAGTCGGCGTACTTCGTGGCGATGTGGCTGGCGTAGGCGTAGGCGTGAACCTGTTCGTCGGGCGTGAGCACGCCCAGGGCGCTCGCGGCGGAGAGGATCTCCAGCGGCGCGGTGTCGCCGTACGGTCCGAGGCTGCGGCCAAAGCTGAAGCCGTCGCCGCGCGGGTTGGCGAACATCAACGCGATGTCGACCGAACGTCGCAGCATGGCCTTGATCTCGTCGGTCACGGGCATGCCGGTTTCCATGAAGCGCTCGCAGATCTCGGCGATCAGCAGGATGCTGTAGCGATCGAATCGGCCTTCGCCGTCGGTTTCGTCAGAGAACCCGTAGGCGCCCGAGAAGCGCTTGTAGTGGTCCATCATGCGATCCAGCAATCGCTGGCTGCCGGACTCGTCCTCCCAACCGAGCAGGTATCTCAGCCGCGCCACGCCGAAGGCAACGCCGTAGTAGTTGGTGGGGAGGTTGATCAGCGTGAGCTCGGGCACGCGCACGAAGCTGCGCCAGTCGAGTTGCTGCCTGAGGCGGCGCAGCGTGGCGGGGTCGACCGCCTGTTCGAGCAGGCCGGCGACCTGCAGTTTGCGCAACGCCAGCAGGTAGTAATAGATGCCCCAGGTATGGTTGTCCATGCCGACGGTCAAGTCGGCAAGGGCGCGGAACGCTGCCAGGTCGTGCTTGAGCGCGGCCTGATCCGAGGTCGAGTGCGCCGCGATCAGGTCGCTCATGCCGAGCGCGATCTTGCCGGGCATGAACTTGTCGCTGGCATCGAGCACGCGTACGCCGTCAAGCTGCATCCGGCCGCGCTCGGCGACCAGTCGCGAGAGCAGGTCGTCGAGTTGCGGCACCAGCCGGGACTGGACGATCTGATCCATCGCGCCGTCCGCGAAGGCGGGGCTGCAGCAAGCCAGGACCAGCCCGCCGGCGAGCAGGGTCTGGCGCAGCGCGGATGATGCGGACTGCAATAGGGACGACAAGGCGACGCGCTCCTGCTCAAGATGTGCCGACCCCCGCCGCGTGCCCGTCATGACACGGGGCGGAGCTCGCGAGACATATCGAGGGTGAACAAGAGACGGCGTCAGGCCGCTCGGTGGTTCGTGACCTCAGAACACCAGGGGACTCGTGATCGACCCGGGCAGCCAGTGGAGATGGCTGCGACGACGGTCACGAGGGGGAGGGCCGTGAAATGGCCCGCTGGCGGGGTCAGGCGGTGCGCCTGGCCTCGTCGAGGGAGGTCTCGCCAGTCGCGCGACCGAGCGATGGCGTCGTGCCGGCACTGGCATGGAAGGCCGTCATGCGCAAGGAGCGCCTGCGTGCAGAGCGGGCTGCAAACGGTGCCGCCGCCATCGGCGGGGCAGTCAGGATCTTCAGTTGCTTCATCTATGTCTCCGTCTTGATTTCTTCTGACGGGCTGGAAGATCTGCGCCTTCTCGAGCCACCCAACGCGCCCTTCGAATCACATCGTGTTCACAGGTAGTCCTCGCGCGGCGGCGAGAACTGATCCAACAACGTGCTGCCGGCTTCCAGCGCCTTCACGCCATGCATGTGCAAGTGCGGCGCGATGAAGGCGTCTCCGGCCTTGAGCACGCGCTTGATGCCATCGACTTCGGCCTCGAACGATCCCGAGACCACGAAGGCGATCTGGTCGTGGCTGTCGTGTGCGTGTGGCGTCCCGATGGCGCCCTGGTCGAACTGCACCAGCACCGACATCAACTGGGAGGTATGGCCGACGATCTTGCGGCGGATGCCTTCGCCCAGTTCGGTCCAGGGGGTGCTGCTGTCGAAGTAGGGGCTCATGCGATTTCCCGGGCTCATAAGAAGCTTCATGGAGGGCTGTTGGGCTGTACTATAGCGACTGAAGAAAAAAATGGAACAGCGGTTCACTAATTAAAAACCATTATTCCGGGAAAGCACCAACCTGAGGTAGTCTTGCGGCCGCCCCCTCGGGGTTCGGCACCTTTTCTCATCCCAGCACAACGCTGACAGACCATGCAAATCCGCCAAGCGATCCACAGCGAACACGCCCGCACCCTGGACACCGAAGGCCTGCGCCGGCACTTCCTCGTCGAGGACATCTTCCAGCCAGACGCGGCGACGCTCACCTACAGCCAGATCGACCGCATCATCGTCGGTGGCATCCACCCGGTGAAGAGCGCCGTTCGCTTCGCGCCCGAACTCGGCCGCAACACCGGCACCGACTTCTTCCTGCAGCGCCGCGAGCTGGGCCTGATCAACATCGGCGGCGCGGCGCGCGTGACGGTCGATGGTCACGTCTTCGACGTCGGGCCGCGCGAAGCGCTGTACGTGGGGCAAGGCGCGCGCGACGTGACCTTCGAGTCGGTCGACGCGAGCCAGCCGGCCAAGCTCTGGTTCAATTGCGCGCCGGCGCACACCGCCTACCCGCATCGCAAGGTCACGCTGGCCGAGGCTTCGCCCGAAACGCTCGGCTCGCCCGCAACCAGCAATCGCCGCACGATCCACAAGTTCCTGGTGCCGGACGTGCTTCCGACCTGCCAGCTGCTGATGGGCATGACCCAGCTCGAGCCCGGCAGCCTCTGGAACACCATGCCGTGCCACACGCACGAGCGCCGCATGGAGGTGTATTTCTACTTCGACATGAACGATGACGCGGCGGTCTTCCACATGCTGGGCGAGCCCACGCAGACGCGCCACCTCGTCGTGCGCAACGAACAGGCCGTGATCAGCCCGAGCTGGTCCATCCATTCGGGCGTGGGCACGCAGGCCTACACCTTCATCTGGGGCATGGTGGGCGAGAACCAGGTCTTCAAGGACATGGACCACGTCCCGATGAGCGCGTTGCGCTGACACAGCCGGAATCAACATGATCCTCGACAATTTTCAATTGACCGGCCAGGTCGCCATCGTCAGCGGCTGCAACACCGGGCTGGGGCAGGGCATGGCGTTGGCGCTGGCGCAGGCCGGCGCGGACATCGTCGGCATCAACGTCTCGGCCCCCGAGGCGACGCGCGAACAGGTGGAGGCCACCGGCCGCCGATTCACGGACCTGCGCGCCGACCTGGGCGACATCGCCAGCATTCCTGGCCTGATCGAGGAGGCGAAGGCGCAGCACGGGCGCGTCGACATCCTGGTCAACAACGCCGGCATCATCCGGCGCGAAGACGCCATCAAGTTCTCCGAGAAGGACTGGGACGACGTGATGGACCTGAACTTGAAGACGGTGTTCTTCTTCTCGCAGGCGGTAGCCAGGCACTACATCGCCCAAGGCGGCGGCGGCAAGATCATCAACGTCGCGTCGATGCTGTCCTTCCAGGGCGGCGTGCGGGTGCCTTCGTACGCGGCGTCCAAGAGCGGCGTGGTCGGCATCACGCGAGCGATGGCCAACGAATGGGCCGGCCACCGCATCAACGTCAACGCGATCGCGCCGGGCTACATGGCCACCAACAACACGGCCGCGTTGCGCGCGGACGAGAGCCGCAATGTCTCCATCCTGGAGCGCATCCCGGCTGGACGCTGGGGCGTCCCGGACGATCTGGCCGGCCCGGTCGTGTTCCTGGCATCGCGCGCGTCCGACTACGTCAATGGCTATACCGTCGCCGTCGACGGAGGCTGGTTGGCGCGCTGATCGCGCATGGCAGATGCTCGAGTTCGCTCGACGGTTGGACGAACGTAGCCAAAGGCGGATAATTGCCCGATCTGAAACGCAAGTTCAAAGAAGTCAAAACGCATGGATGACGAGTCTCTAGAAGGCAAGCAGCCCGAGTCCGTGGCAGCCGTGCTGAAGGTGTTTGCGATTCTGCAGGCACTGGCGCAGCGCAGCGAGATTGGCATTTCCGATCTCTCCGTCAAGCTCGCCATGCCCAAGGCGACGGTCTACCGTTTCCTGCAGACCATGAAGACCCTGGGTTTCGTGCGCCAGGAGTCCGACAGCGAGCAATACGGGCTGGCCATGAAACTCTACGAACTGGGCAGCAAGGCGTTGGTCAACCCAGATCTGATCGGCCTGGCCAAGCACCATATGCAGATGCTTGCCGACCAGACCGGCGAGACCGTGCATTTGGGCACGCTGATCGACAGCGAGATCATCTACGTGCACAAGGTCGACTCACGCCACATGCTGGGCATGTACTCGCGCATCGGCCGCCGCGCGCCGCTGCATTGCACGGCCATTGGCAAGGTGCTGATGGCCTGGGAGCACCCAGGGCGGCGGGACCTCATTCTGGCGGGTGCCAAGTTCACGCGCTTCCGCGACAAGACCATCGTTGACCACGCTGCCTATCTCGAGGAATTGACCCGGGTGCGAGCGCAGGGATATGGCGAAGATCGCGAAGAGTTCGACGACCACATCCGCTGCCTCGGTGTGCCCATCTTCGACCGGCTCGGTCAGCCGGTCGCGGGCCTGAGCGTGTCGTTTCCGACGTTCCGCTACGACGAAGCGGCCGCTCCGAAAGTCGTGGCGATGCTGCACGCGGCTAGCCGCGACATTTCCGCACATCTCGGTTGTACGGAGAACCCGCTGGATGTCGGCAAGACTGCCGGGTCCAAGCCGCGCACCGTGCGCCGCGCCAAGGCCTGAGTACGGACAGCCGAGCGATCGACCGGGCCTGCCAACACAAGCGCAAGCTGTCCGGATTCAGGGCGAAGCTGATCAGGGCAGCAAGCACGATGCCTGGCTTCTCGAGGCGAGACAGGATTCGTCGTTAGCCCTTGAGGCGACGAACTGTCGCTCGACCTCGTTGCCGCAAGCGCAGAGGACGCTCGGGGCTGGAGTGCGCCTTCTGTGCAGCGCACCGCCTGTCGAGGAGTCGCCAAAGATGCGGCCGTGCGCAATCTGACCCGTCGGCCCGTGGCCCCGGCGCGGGCCTTGGACTGCGGACCCGATAGACCCGGTTCGTGCACTCCCTCGGCCGACAAAAACCATGTCGTATCGATGTGACGACGAAGCGCCCGCGCAGCGGTGGTGATGCCGAGGCGCTTGGACTAAGGGCACACCCCAATGACAAATAGAAACGAAAGACCGATAAATACGGAACATCGTTTCATTTAAGAAGGCGATCGCGAAATGTGTGCTGCCTTGCTCGCCTAATGCACGTTGCCGGCGGCGAAGAGTCAACACGTTCTCTTCGGGATAGCGAGAGACGTGACATGCGCGAAATGAAGTCGACGCCGCGATGGCGACCACGCCCGGCGTAGAGAAGATCAATGACGTCGGCGATCGTCGCCGACGTCCCCATTCATCGACCAAGTTCTCAGAGAGAGACCAACAGCTGCAACTTCGAGGGCAAGCGGCGCCTTGTTCAACCACTTCAGGAGACTCACCATGAATGAACGAATGAAATCGGCCCTTCTCGCAGGCCTGGCCAGCGGGCTTCTAGCGGGCTGCGGCGGCGGCGGAAACGACGAACCGCAAGAATCCTTGGCGGCGAGTCAGGATCGGTCCTTCGCGGAGAGCATCACCAAGACCAAGGCGCCTGGCCAGAATTTCAACCTCGCACCATTCACGCTGCAACTGCCCACGGGTTCAGCAGACCATCCCGACATGATCTCCGGCTCCGCGCTCACGACGTTCACGGACTCCCCCTACTTCTACACCAACACGTCGGACGGCTCGATGGTGATGGCGGATCCCAAGCAGGGCTGGACGACCTCCGGCTCGCTGCATCCGCGCGTCGAATTGCGCGAGAACGCGACGTGGAAGACCAGTGGAACCAACATCCTGACGGCCACGGTTGATGTGGTCGAGGTTCCCAGCCACACCACCGTCGCCCAGATCTTCCAGGGCTCCGGGCCAAGCAAACCACTGTGCGAACTGCAGGTCACGTCGAAGGGTGTCGTGCAGCTGTTGCTCGAGAACACGAACCAGGGCGGGAGTTCGACGCTGCCGGAGATCACCACCGTGAGCCTGGGGACAAAGTTCAACTACGAACTCGAGCTCTCGGGCACCACGATCACCGTCATGGCGAACAACGTCACGAAGACCTTCCCGCTGCCGGCGTCCTTCATTGGAGAGAGCTTCTACTTCAAGGCCGGCGACTACGATCAAAGCGC
>FTKT01004156.1_pt1 | contig 19412 bp, 18 predicted proteins | sample 1658271 | NCBI WGS metagenome assembly FTKT01 (sample SAMEA3914811, study PRJEB12502) | metagenome | biome: forest; material: soil | place: Canada | collected 2011-08-04 | depth 0.3 m | reverse complement strand
CTCGCCGCACCGGACGAAAGCCCAAGTACGTCCAGTACGAGGACTTCCGCCCGGCACGCCGAGAGCACGCACCGGACGCCGCTCCTTGACGGGCAAAAGTTGCCTGACGCGGCACTAGTCAGCAAAGCCGAGGAACCGCACGCCGATGCCCCTCAGGGGAGCATCGGCGTGCGGTTTGAAGACCAGCCGGTGACCAGCAGGGCGAAGCCGACGTGGCGAAGAGCCTGGAGGCGCTGCGCTGAGCCCCCGTCAGATCGGCCCGGAGAACCGGGACGGCCCCGGGTGTCATGGGACCAGGCCCCTCGGCGACCCGGTCCGGGTCGCGCAGCTCCAGCAGGGAGCGCCCCCAGTTGAGGCTCAGGCCGATCGGCGAGCCGGCCAACTCGGAGATCACGTCGATCTCCCGACCGAGCGTCAGGAGTCCGTTGGCGGGCCGCTGCCGCGGGACCTGGGCGTCGCAGTGCTCCACCAGGACGGCGGCCCCGTCCCAGTCGAAGGCGGAGATCTCGCCGAGCGAGCGGCAGAACGCCGCCGCGTCCGGGGCGACCGTGCGGTCGAAGTAGCCCGGCGCCGTTACCGGCTTCACCCTCGGCTGGGTCGAGAACGCCTGACCTGCCGTGACCTGACCCGCCGTGGCCTAACCTGACCCGCCTGCGACCTGGCGACTCCTCACCCCGCCCCGAGCCTCCGGACCGCGTCGCAGCAGCTGCGGCGCGGTCCGGAGCGTTCCAATGCCTCCTCCCTGAGGGAACGTCAAGGACCGTCCCTTCGTCAGGAGAGCGAGTCGATCCAGGACGCGAAGTCCGCGGCCACGACCTCGAAGTCCTCGGGACCCAGGTCGCCCAGGTCGGAGGAGAACACCGCGGAGTCCGGGTCCTCGGCGCGCAGCAGGAAGCCGCGGCCGCCGCTGTCGTCGCCGATCAGGAGGAAGCCCGGTGCGTACTGGGCGACTTCGTAGGTGGCGTTGCGTTCGGCGATGCCCGCTGCCGAGTAGACCGCGATGCCGGACTCGGTGAGCAGGCCGTCCCGCACGCTCCACAGGGCCGGCAGCGCGGCCGGCAGGATCGTCGCGAGTTCGGCCCGGGCACGCCCCACCTCGGCCGGCGCTGCCGCCGTCGGCCTCGAAACCTGTCCTGTCACTGCGGCACCCCTCCTGGGCCTGGTCAGCGTACGGGGCCCTGAGGCCCCCGAACCCGCAGGGTCAGCGGCTCTGCGCGGACTTGATCTGCTGCCAGGAGCCGGGCTCGGCCGTCGGCGTGGCGGTGGCGGTCAGGCGGGCGTTGGCGGCGACCGTCAGGGCGGGCTTGGCGGGGGTGTAGAGCCAGGTGTGGAAGAGGTCGTCGAGCTTCTTGCCGGAGATCCGTTCGGCCAGCGCCTGGAACTCGGCGATGGTCCCGTTGCCGTAGCGGTGCTCGGTGGGCCACGCCTTGAGCAGCGTGAAGAAGGCCGTGTCGCCGATGGTGTCGCGCAGGACCTGGATGGCGAGGGCACCCCGGTCGTAGACCGCGGCGTCGAACTGGTTGGCGGCGCCCGGGTCACCGGGCTTGACGGTCCAGAAGGGGTCGCCCGCCGGGTGCGAGGTGTAGACGTAGTCGGCGAGTTGCCGGGCGGTGCCCTCGTTCTCGTGCTCGGACCAGAGCCACTGCGCGTAGGTGGCGAAGCCCTCGTTGAGCCAGATGTCGCTCCACCGCTCCAGCGAGACGCTGTCGCCGTACCACTGGTGCGCCAACTCGTGGACGACCACCGAGGTGTTGGCGCCGCGCGCGAACTGCGCCGGGCTGTAGAAGACCCGGGTCTGGGTCTCCAGGGCGTAGTGCGTGGGCACGTTGGGGACGTAGCCGCCGGCCGAGCCGAACGGGTAGGGGCCGAAGTACCCGCTCAGCCAGTCGACCAGCTCGCCGGTGCGCTCGACGCTCGCGCGGGCGGCGTCGGCGTTGTCGCCGAGGTCCGGGCTGTAGGCGTTGACGACGGGGACGCCGCCGGGGCTGGTGCCGGTGGTGACGTCGAACTTGCCGATCGCCAGGGTCGCGAGGTAGGTCGCCTGCGGCTTGTTCTCGCGCCAGTCGAAGCGGGTCCAGCCGAGCTTGGAGCGCTGCGAGGTGAGGACGCCGTTGCTGATCGCCTGGGTATCGTCGGGGACCAGGACCGAGACGTCGAAGGTGGCCTTGTCCGAGGGGTGGTCGTTGCTGGGGAACCACCACCAGGCGGCTTCCGGCTCGTCGGCGATCACCGCGCCGTCGGGGGTGCGCTGCCAGGCGGTGAAGCCGTAGCGGGAGACCGTGGACGGCACACCGGAGTAGCGGACCACGACGGTGGCCCGGCTGCCCTTGGCGAGCGGCGCGTCCGGCGTGACCTCCAGCTCCTGGACGCCGGTGGCCGCGAACTTCGCCGGGTGGCCGTTGACCAGCACCTGGCTGACGTCGAGCGCGAAGTCGAGGTTGAAGCGGGAGAGGTCCTGGGTCGCGGTGGCCAGGAGCGTCGCGGTGCCCTCCAGCCGGTCCGTGGCGGGCTGGTACTTCAGCCGCAGGTCGTAGTGCGAGACCCGGTAGCCGCCGTTGCCGTAGGTCGGGTAGTACGGGTCGCCGGCTCCCGGCGCACCCGGGGTCGGGGTGGCGGCCGAGGCCGGGACGGCCAGCAGCAGGGTGGCCGCTGCCAGGGCCGGGACGAGCAGCTTCTTGCGCACGGGGGATCCTCCGGATCGGTCGGTGGTTGACGCCGTCTCGGATCCCTGTCCCGCCGGCCGGCCGGGCATGCGCGATTTATGAGGTGTTCATGCTAAGAACGCACAGTGCAATCTTCCCGATCCTGCCGATCCCGCCGATCATGCCGGCGTGATCGGGTGACGAGTCCTCACGGGACTCCCGTCCACCCCGGACCGTCAAGGTCCAGGCGGACGGGAGTCCGGCCTCCGGGTCAGGCGCCTGCGGGCGCCCCTCCGCCCTGCGCTACGGGCACCGTCCGGCTCACCAGCCGGACAAGCCGGTGGACTGGATGAGCTCCGCGTCCTTGCCCACGTGGTTCAGGTTGAAGTCGGCGACGAAGCCGAAAACCTCCGTTCCCAGGGTGGTCCCCGTCTCCCTCTTCGCGACGGTGATCTGGACGGTGCGTCCCACGCCGTCACAGGTCAGTGGCGATGAAGACCCAAGGCCTTCCGACTGGCCCGACATCACCTGGACGAAGATCGTCTTGGCGTCAGGGGAACCACAGGTGTAGGTCGCGCTGACAAGGGCATCCGCACTCCCCGGCTTCAAGGAGACGCTGTCCAGGCTGAGGTTGGCGTTCACGTAGTAGGGGAACGTCCACTGCTGGGTGGAGTCCGTCGCACTGCAGGTCTTGAGGGTCAGGAACTGGCCGCTCACCAGGCTCGGGACGGCGACGCACAGCTGGGAGGAGTCGGCGAACCCCGTGTCCGGGCGGATGGTGCCGTCCGCGTAGCGATCCCACTGCTGCTCGCCGGAGCCCGCGACGCAGTTCTCCAGCGTGATGGTGCCACCGGTCTTCGCGTCAGGGGCCGCGTGGTCGTCGAGGCAGAACGGCGTGCCCCCGCTCGGACTCGCGAGCATCTGCAGCGTACCGTCGGCCGCGAAGGTGAACCGCTGCGAGGTGTTGTCGTTCTGACTGCCGCAGTAGTAGTTCACGATTCGAATCTGACTGCCGGTGTTCCACAGTCCGTCGGGAAGGTCCATGCACAGCGGCGGGTCGGTGACGGCGACGGGCTTGATCTTGTAGGCGATGCCGTTCGGGACGAGCGCGCCGTACCCGCTCTGGTCCCACCAGTCCACGATCAGGGTGAAGGGGATCGTCACCGTCCTCGGGGTGCCGCCGTAGCGCTTCAGCAGTGCGTGGAGTTCGTTCAGCGCCTTGCCCACGTGGCCGTGCTTGGTGGCGAGGATACTGGCGGCGACCTGCACGGGCGCACTCGCTTCGTGGACCCCCAGGTCCGGTATCGCGGCGCGCCAGACAGTGGCCGGACCGAAGGTGAAGTAGTCCCCCATCCGTTGCAGGAGCTTACGCGCGCTCCAGAAGTTGACCCCGTACCAGGTCGCGCTGACGCACGCGTCGTACATGTCCGAGGTGTCCTGACTCCACACCGAGAAGTTGCTGCTGCCACCGGTGCTCAGACCTGCCGCCGCGGCGTTCTCCAGCGAGGCGACGGGACTCACGGACCAGGCCGCCGCCTTCGAGACGGCATCCTGCACCGCGGTCTGCGCGGCGGTGGCGGGGGTCAGGGTGCCGGTGCTGACGGCCCCGCTGTAGAACTCCAGCCACACCAGCTTGCGGAAGTTGGGCTGGAGCACCAGTTTGGCGGCGGTCTGTTCGGTGAACCCGGATCCGCTGGTATTCAGGCCGGTCAGCACGCCTTTGATGATCTGGGTGGCCCCGGCCGCGTCGAACCCGGTGGACTCCAGTGCGTTGTACGCCATCCGGTAGAGGGTCTGGTCGTCGACCAGGTCGGTCGTGTTCGTCATGTCACGCCACGCGTAGTACCCGATGCCCGACAGCTCGGAGATGCTGCCGCTGGGGGTCGTGTCGGCAGGGCTGATCCTGCTGGTGGAGGCGACCCACGAGATGTTCGGGGCCGTGGTCATGTGCACCCCGTACTCGTCGTCCCGGATGATGTACATGTCGACGATGGGGAAGCCGAGTTGGCCGGCCAGGCCGCTGACCCCGAAGATGTTGACGACACCCAGCAGCTCGTTCGCCACGGTGGCGACCGGGTTCTTGATGAAGTCGGCCGCGAAGCTTCCGGTGAGGATCTCGCCGCTCTTGATCACACCCCAGACGGCAAGGTTCTTGCGGTAGTCGTCGCTCCTGATGCTCACCGTCTGGTTGTTCGTGATCGTGAGCCCTTCCTCCTTGATCTTCTGGAACAGCATCTTGTCGAACGGATCGCCGTCGGCCAGAGCACTCTGGGGGTTGTCGCTGCTCGCCCTGCCCAGGAGGTCGACAAAGCCGTTGTAGACCGTCGCCGCGTCCCCGTTCAGGCTGGCGGCGGCCGCGAGGTAGGTCTGCCACACATCGGCCTGGACCTCGCCGTCGGACTTCTGCTTGTCCGTGTAGACCTTGTTGTCCAGCGTCTGGAGTCCCACGCTGAGGCTCTCCTTCCACTGGAGGATGTTGCTCAGCCCAGCGCGCACCATTGCCTCGGTGGCGATACCGGAGCCTCCCGACGACACGGCGGTGACCCCGCTGGCGACCGCCGCCGCCATGTCCGCGAGCACGAACATGGCCTTCGTGTTCTGCAGGACGTAGATGGTCTGCCCCGTGGTGTTGCGCACGCTCACGGTCTGCACGAGGCCGGGGCGCGCCCAGTCCAGGAAGGTCGTGCCCCGGTACAGGGACTTCAGGAACGGGATCCTCGTCTGGCCCGGCGTCCAGGTGTCCGGCTCGGACTTCGAGCTGTCATACGTGTTGCCGGTGGCCGCACTTGCGGTGGCGGCGCCTGCGGTGGACCCGCCCACCGCACCGGCCCCCAGCACGACCGCCAGCGCCATGGCCACCGCTGCGCAGCGTCTGGCCACCGCGGCCCGCGGACCGCGCTTCTTCTCCGCCAAGGACATCCGAGTCCCTCCCTCTGCTATGACGAATGAGCCTGAAGATCGCCGCGTCCCCGCACGGAACTCCAAAGGGAAGCCGCTGACTTGACGGGATGGGCGATCGCGCTGGTGAGCGGTGCAGGTGGTCGGTGCCGGTGACCGGTGCCGGCGGTCGGGTATCAGCGGTCGGTGCCGGCGGTCGTCCGGCCGGTCCCGCGTGCCGGGTCCCTTGGCTGAAGCCGGGGTTGAAAGGTCAGCGGTGACCGCGCGCGTTCTCTCGGCCGGCACCAGCGGCAGGACGACGATCCATGAGTGCGGAACCGGCCGCGCCGGCCGGCCGTGGCAGGCACAACTCGCGATCCTGCTAAGGAAATGTGACAGCCATGACGAGACAGTGTCAAGAGAGTGGGTGTGGTCACGATAAGAGTTCAAGCGGAATGCTTGCCAACGGGCCGTCAACCGGCCGCTTCCGGAGTCCGCGGTCGACGGCTTGGCTCTCACATCGTCAGGAACAGACGCATCGTCAGATCACCTGTGCCCCAACGAATAGTGCGGGAATGCCCGCACCCGGGGCCTCGACGGCGCGCGGCCCGGAGAGCCGTCGGTGCTGGTCGGGCTGCGTGTCGCTACGGGAGTTGACGACGGCGCGGCGAAGACGGCGCGCACAAGGGGCGCGCCGAAGACACGGTGTGCGCCGGGGCCGCTGTCGCACGGCGCGGCGCGGCGACAGCGCGGGTCAGCGGTGCGCTGCGGCGCTGAGCCGTTCGGTCACCAGCGCGAGCGGCGGCCAGTCGAGGCGGCCGTGCCGGGCCACCGCGTAGGCGCGCAGTTCGACGTCGGGGGCGGCCAGCGGGAGGAGCCGCACTCCGGGCAGGGTCGGGAAGGCGGTCGGCAACAGCGCCACGCCCAGGCCGGCCGCGATCATCTCCTGCACCAGGTCGAGGCTGTCGGCCTGGTGGGTGACCCGCGGGCGGAACCCGGCCATCGAGGCGAGCGTGCGGATCACCTCCTCGTCCGCCGTGTTACGGGAGTTGACGATCCAGTCGTGCGCCCGGAAGCGGGCGAAGGTGTCCAGCGTCGCCCCCTCGCCGGGCCCGGCGAGCGTCGCCCCCTCGCCGGGCCCGGCCAGCGTCGCGCCCTCGGCGGGCCCGACGGCGGCCGGCACGCCGAGGCCCCACCGGGCGGTCCACAACGGGGTCGCGCTGATCGTGGGATCCTCGGCGGTCGGTGCCAGGTTGTAGTCGTAGATGAGCGCGAGATCCACCTGATCGGTGGCCAGCAGCTCCAGTGACTCGGCGGGCTCGTGCTCACGGATCAGGACGTGGACCCGCGGATGGGTGGCGGCGAGGTCGACCACGACCGGCAGCAGGTACCCGCGGACGGCGGTGGCGAAGCCGGCCACCCGCAGGGTGCCGTTGGGCTCGGCTCCCGGGCCGAGGTCACGGTGCGCCGTCTCGACCGCGGCGAGGATGGTCACCGCGTGCTCGGCGAGCCGCCGACCCGCCGGCGTCAGCCGGACCAGCCGCCCGACCGGCTCGATCAGCGCGGTGTCCATCTCGCGGGCGAGGACGGCGATCTGCTGGGAGACCGTCGAGGTGGTGACGCCGAGCACATCCGCGACCGCGCGCATCGAGCCCAGTCGGGACAACTCCGCCAGGATCTGCAGCCGCCGTGTCTCCATCCGCCCATTGTTAAGCTTTCCCGAACGAATTGTCCATGATCGGCACGTGGACGCGAGCGGTGGGTGCGCCATCTACTGGGGCCATGAGCCCACCGGAAGCCGTCACCCCGCTCCTCGCCGCCCGTCCGCGCCTGCGCGGCGCCCAGGGCGGCGCGCTGATGGCCATGGGCGCGATGTCCTCGGTCCAGCTCGGGCTGGCCCTGTCGGTGCCGCTCTTCGCGCGGCTCGGCGCCACCGGCACGGCCGGGCTGCGGCTGGCCTGGGCCGGCGTCCTGGTCCTGCTGCTGGTCCGGCCCCGGCCGCGCGACTTCGCCCGCCGCGACCTGCTGGCCTGCGCACTGCTCGGCCTGGTGACCGCCGGCATGGTGATGCTCTTCATGCTCTCCGCCGCCCGCATCCCGCTGGGCACCGCGAGCGCGCTGGAGTTCCTCGGCCCGCTCGCGATCTCACTGCTGCGCCCGGGCGGCGGACGCAAGCACTGGGCGGCCCTGGCCGCCCTCGGCGTGGTGCTGCTGACCGAGCCCTGGCACGGCGGCATCGACCCGGCCGGCCTCGGCTTCGCGCTCGGCGCGGCGGCCTGCTGGGCCGGGTACATCCTGCTGACCCAGCGCGTCGGTGACCGGGTCACCGGGCTGAAGGGGCTGGCGGTCTCGCTGCCGGTGGCGGGCGTGGTCGCCACCCTGGTCGCCGCACCGGCCGAACTCGGCCGGGCGACCTGGCCGCTGCTGCTCGTCATGCTCGGGCTGGCCGCACTGAGCACCGTGCTGCCGTTCTCCCTCGAATTCCTCGCGCTGCGCCGCCTCACTGCGGGCGCGTTCGGCACGCTGATGAGCCTGGAACCGGCGATCGCCCTGGCGATGGGCGTCCTGGTGCTCGGTCAGATCCCGGGCCTGGCGCCTGCGGCCGGCGTCGTCCTCGTGGTGATCGCCGGCACCGGCGCCACCCGCACCGGCGGCCGGGAGCTGGAGACGGTCCCGGAGCGGGAGGTCCGGGAGCCGGAGGTCCGGGAGCCGGCGCTCTGCGCCTGATCAGCCGTCCGGCGCGGGTCCGTCCGTCACGTCGTGGAGCGTCTCGGCGTCCCGCCTCGTCACAGTTCGACGCCTCGTCACCTGCCCGTCACGCGCCTTCACGCGCCCGCCGTCGAGGAAGATCACTGGCCGCGGCACCCGTCGGGCGCCGGAAGGCGGTCTGCAGCGGTGAACGCCCAGGCCGGTAAGCGGAAGGCGGGCGATGCATGAAGGGCGGGCTCCCGAGGAAGGATCACCCTGGCATGATCACGGCCGCGGAGTCCGGTCCCGGCTCCCGGCCCCGGGGGTGGAGTTCACGTGAACGCGGATTTTCTTCGGTTATCGAGCGCCCTGACGGGCTTCGAGGCCGCTGAGCTGACCGGCACCGGCATGACGGAGCTCTACCGGGCGACGGTGAGTGAGCGAATCGGGGTCGAGAACCTGGACCGGCTCGGCGTGGCGCTGGCCGCGGTGGGAGACGATCCGCAGGCGCTCGCCGATCCGGTCCTGCTGGAGCTCGCACGGGCCGTCTGCGGACTCTGGTACCTGGGGGTGTGGCCAGGTCTTCCGGCGCCGGCCTGCCGTTCCCTTGGCCTGACGCAGAGTCAGGAACCGTTCCGTCCGTCGGCCTCGGCCTACGCCGAGGGCCTGCTCTGGCGCGCCCTGGGCAGTCACGCGCCGGGCACGCAGGCGCCGGGATTCGGCAGTTGGGCGGACCCGCCACCCGGGGCCTCACCGCCCGGGGCTCCGCCGTCGGCCCTGGCCGGCGACCGCCCCGCGCGGACGGAAGGGGCGGGCCGGTGAGCGAGGCGAGCGGGTCGACCGTGGAACGGTACGACGTGATCGTAGTGGGGGCCGGCATCGCCGGGTCGCTGCTGGCCAAACAGCTCGGCGACCGGGGCCACCGGGTCCTGGTCCTGGAGGCCGGCACCGACAGCGCCACGTCCGAGAAAGCGGGACCGAGCCCGAGCCCCGGACCGGAGGCCGCCGTCGAGCGGTACCACCGGGCGCTGGCGAAGGTCCCGAGCGCGGCCATCGCCGAGAACCCGCTGGTCCCGTCGCCGGAGGTGCTGGACCTCGCGGGTCAGGCGGGCGGCGGTTTCCGGGCCGACGGGTACCTGGTCCAGAACGGTCCGCTGCCGTACGCCAGCGGCTACCTGCGAGTCAACGGCGGCACCGGGACGGCCTGGACCGGCCTGACCCCGCGCATGCACCCGGAGGACTTCCACACCGAGGACTTCGGCTACGGCCGCGACTGGCCCATCGGCTATGAGGAGTTGGAGCCGTACTACCAAGGTGCCGAGCGTGCCGTCGGCGTGGCCGCGGACGCCGTCGAACAGCGGCAGGGCGTCGGGCTGCCGCTGCCCGAGGGCTACGCCTTCCCGATGGGCCCGATCCCCGCCAGCCACCTCGACCGGGTGATGGCCGCGCGGCTGGACGGCCACAAGGTGCAGGACCCTTCCGGGGCCGAGCCGACCGAGCTGCGCGTGGTGGGCACACCCCACGGGCGCAACAGCGAACCGCACCAGGAGTACGGACCGGCCTGCGCGGGGAGCGCCAGCTGCATCCCCGTCTGCCCCACCGGCGCGAAGTACACCCCGGCGCGGACCCAGGCCCGCTGGCGGCCGTCCGTCACCCTGCGCACCCGCGCGGTGGTCTCCCGGGTCCTCGCGGACGCCGGCGGCCTCGTCACCGGCGTGACGTACCAGCGTTACCAGGACCCGCGGCGCCCCGACCACACCACGCACACGGCGCGCGCCGACATCGTCGTGCTGGCCGCGCACGCGATCGAGAACGCCCGGCTGCTGCTCGCCTCCGGGCTGGCCAACTCCAGCGACCAGGTGGGCCGCAACCTGATGGACCATCCGGTCCTGCTCACCTGGGGCCTGATGCCGCAGCCGATCGGCGCCTACCGCGGCCCCGGATCCACCTCCGGCCTGGAAGGCTTCCGGTTCGGCCCGGCCCGCGCCGCCCGCGCGCCGTTCCGGATCGAGATCGGCAACTGGGGCTGGGGCTGGGCGGCCGGTCCGCCCGACGACGAGGTGGCCGCCGTCCTGCGCACCGGTGACCCGGCCGCGCCGAACGGGCGCGGGCTGTTCGGCAAGGAGCTGCGCCAGGTGCTCGGCGACCGGGTGGGCCGTCAGTTCGCCCTGCAGTTCGAGATGGAGCAGAGCGCCGAGGCGGCCAACCGCGTCACCCTCGACCACCGGCACCTCGACCTGCTGGGAAATCCACGCCCGGTGCTCAGCTACGACCTCTCCGAGCACGTCAGGGCCGGGATGACGGCGGCCAAGGCCGTCTCCGACCAGATCTTCGCCCTGCTCGGCGCCGAGGACCACACCTCCTACCTGGCCGGGCCCGGCACGCCGGGCTGGTTCGAGTACCAGGGCAGGCCCTTCGTCTACCGGGGAGCGGGCCACGCCGCCGGCACCCACCTGATGGGCCGGCGGCCCGAGGACTCCGTCGTCGACTCCTGGCAGCGCTGCTGGGACCATCCCAACCTCTACGCCGTGGGCTGCGGCAGCATGCCCTCCCTCGGCACCTCGAACCCCACCCTCACCATGGCTGCCCTCACCCTGCGCAGCGCCGAGCAGATCGACCGCGACCTGAGCCGGGCCCGCCGCACCGCCGCCACCGACAAGGAGCTTCCCGCCCGATGACCGCCGACCTGACCCTGCCGCCCGTCGCCGCCCCCTTCCAACTCCCCTTCCACTACGGCGCCCTGCACAACATCGGGCTCGACTACCTGGTCGACCCGGCCCCGGTGGGCAAGCTGCTGGCTGAACGGCACCCCGCGCTGACCGCCGCCGACTTCGACGGCCGGGCCTGCGTCACGCTCAACTACCAGCTGTACTTCGCCCAGTACGCGGGCGGCGCCGGGATCACGCAGGAGATCGAGTACAGCGTGATCGCCTACCCCAGCGCCTCGGCCGACCGGCTGGCCCGGCTGTCGTACGAGCAGTTCGCGCACGGCTACGACCAGACCAAGCTGCTCGGGATCGCCCGGCTGCACGTCCCGTGCGACAACCCGCTGGCCATCGACGCGGGCATCAAGCTCTACGGCGAGCCGAAGTACCCGGCCTGGTTCGAGGCCACCATGCCCTCGCTCAACGGCCCGGCCGGCGAGACCTGGTCGGTGACCTGCAAGGACGCCGCCCTCACCCCGGACGGCGGCGGCCTCGACCGCCGGGACGAGACCCTCTTCTCCTTCACCGTCGACCTGAACGGGCTCGCTCGCACCCCGGTCAACAACACCCCCATCACCGGCTACGGCACCGACTCCGCCGGCCGCCCGCTGGCCGGGCCGATGAACGTCTACCAGCCCTACCAGTACTACCCGTTGGCCCCCGGCGACGCCGACCGGGCAAGGCTGGAGGTCTCCGACCCGGCATCGGAGATCGGCGCCCACCTGACCACCCTGATCGGGCCGGCCCCCGCCGTCGCGGCCTGGAGCTACCAGTCGCCACCGGTGGCAGCCCACAACCGCCCCTACTACCTGGCGACCGGGCACGCCTGACGGCGGCGGCGGGGCCGGTCGGCTCGCGGCCCCGCCCCCGGCGGGGAGCAGGCGACGGGTTCGGCCGCCCTGGCTGCCCGGGTTCAGGCCGCAGGGCCCTGATCCGCGCGGCAGGGTCGGGCGGACCGGTTCAAGCTGCCGGCTCCGACCGCCGGACTCCGCTCCCTGCTCCCGGATCGGGTCGCGGGGGCCGGGTGGCGGAGCCGGTCCACGGCCCAGACCAGCAGGGCCGCCGCGCTCAGACCGGCGCCGAGCAGGCAGACGGCGCTCCAGCCCCAGGCGTCGTACACGCTGGTGGCCGCCAGGGCTCCGCCGCCTTCGCCGATCGAGTAGTAGACCATGTAACTGCCGATGAGCCGGCTGCCGGCGGCGGGGTCGAGGTCCACGATCATGTTCTGGTTGGTGACGTGGATGGCGGTTCCCGCCAGGTCCAGCACCAGGACGCCGAGAACCAGCGGGACCAGCGAGTGCTCCGTCAGGACCATCGGCGCCCAGGACAGGGTGAGCAGGACCAGCGCAATGCCGCTGACCCACTCCCCCAGACCCCGGTCACCCCATTCCCCGGCCTTGGCGGCGCCCAGCGCCCCGACCGCACCGACGACGCCGAACAGTCCCAGCTGCGTGGTCGACAGGTACCAGGGCGCCGCCGAGAGCGGCAGCGCCATCGAGCCCCACAGCGCACCCGAGGCGGCGAACATGAACAGGGTGATCAGACTCCTCACCCGGAATACTCTCTGACGAACCGTCAGCATGAATACCGAAATGGCCAGTTGACCGTAGGAGGGCCGCTCCCTGACGGCGGTGTCCCGTGGCAGCAGCCGTGCCAGAGTCACCGCCAGCACCGTCATCAGCACCGCCGAGACCAGATAGACAGACCGCCAGCCGAAGAGGTCGGCGAGCAGCCCCGAGACGGTCCGGGCCAGCAGAATGCCGATGACGACACCACTGGTGACGATCCCGACGATGCGCCCGCGCGTCTCGGGGGCGCTCAGCACGGCCGCATAGGCGACGATGACCTGCACCACGACGGAGAACACCCCGACGAGCCCGATGGCGACGAAGAAGAGCACCGGCTGCCGCGCGAGCCCAGCGACCACCAACGCCACGGCGGCAGCCAGGGATTGCGCGACGATGAGGATCCGTCGGTTCGTCAGATCCCCCAGCGGAACCATCAGGATCAGCCCGAGCAGATAGCCGCCCTGCGTCACGGTGGTCACCAGCCCCAAGCCGGCCGCGCCGAGGCCGAGATCGCGGCCGATCCGGTCCAGCAGCGGCTGCGCGTAGTAGACGTTGGCCACCGACACCCCACAGGCCACCGCGAGCAGCACCGCAAGCCTCCCGCCGATCCCCCGCCGTGCTTCCCCCTCGGCGGGCTGGGCACTGGCTGGACTCGCGACTCCGACTGGACGCACGACTCTCCCTGGAGTGGTAGTAATCTGAAACCAGATTGAGCCTAAGCCCGACTGGTTTCAGTTTGCAACCACATCGGGCCCGTCACGCACACCCGCATGCCGGAGAGTAAGGAGCACCAGTGGACGACAGGACATGGACCAGCCCGCAGTGCCCGGTCGCCCGCACGGTCGACCTCGTGGGCGACCGGTGGACCCTGCTGATCATCCGCGACGCCTTCGACGGCATCCGCCGCTTCGGACAGTTCCAGCGCAACCTCGGCGTCGCCAAGAACATCCTCACCGTCCGCCTGCGCAACCTGGTCGAAGCCGGCATCCTGCACGTCGAACCCGCCTCCGACGGCAGCAGCTACCAGGAGTACGTACTCACGGCCAAAGGCCGCGACCTGTTCGACCTCATCGTCAGCCTGCGCCAATGGGGCGAGGACCACACCTACCAACCCGGCGAGCAACACAGCCACTTGGTCGACCGCGCGACCCGCGAACCACTCCCCCGCCTCACCTACACAACCCCGAACGGAACCCCGGTCAACGCCGACGACACGAGCGTGCGCAAGGTCGGCGAGTAGACGCCTCAACCGACCAGCCGCAACGCCGGCCGGAGGAGCTGACCACTCTGTGCTCCGCGGACCGCAGCACGCGCTCGAACATGGCATCGGCGGTCGCCATCGTCGGCAGCGCGAAGTAGAACCCGCTCGCGCCCGAAGCCCTCGCCCTCACCGAGGCGGCGTGCAACGCAAGCTTCCGCCTTGCCGTCCCCGGTCGGCGCGGTGACGAGCAGCAAGCCCGGGCAGGCCGTAAGAGCGGGCAACCGCGCGGCGACGTCGACCCACAACGCGTTCGGCCGGAACGGGAACTGCTCCCCGAACGACACCTCTGGAAATCCCGCCCGCCCCAACCCCGCCTCGCACACGAGATCCGGCGCCGCCGCGATCGCCCCACGCAGGTACGCGCCGAGTTCAACTTCCGTTCCCTGCCAGCCCGGTGCGGTCCGGTGACCGCCGCCGACGGCACATCGCTCGCCCCGGTCAGCCGCCGGACCGCAGCGACGTGAGCCAGCCGCTGCTCGCGCCGCCCCCGTTCCCCCAACCCCCGGTTGGCATCCAGCACCCGGCGCAGCCGTCTCCCCATCCAGCTGCGACCGTGTCCCATCGCCCATGCCCCTACCATCGAGGCGTGACACAACGAACCACCGCGCACAGATGCTGCAATGCCAGCCGGACCGAGTCGGCCGACTACCATCTGACACTCAGTCAAGAAACGGCAAAGGCGGCCTAACGCCCCAGGTCACGAGGTGTCCTCCCCGCGCGAGCGGGGGTCAGCCGGCGAACACCGCCTGGTGCGCCACCAAGAACGCGTCCTCCCCGCGCGAGCGGGGGTCAGCCGCTCGGGTTGTTGGCCTGCTGGATCGCCTGGTAGTCCTCCCCGCGCGAGCGGGAGTCAGCCCACAGGGTCCTCCTCGTGGTCATGCGGTGCGTCGTCCTCCCCGCGCGAGCGGGGGGCGGCGGGTGGTCACAGGAGCAGTTGGCCAGGTGCACGGGTCTGCTGTGGCGCTCCGTCTATCGGGTGGAACTCAGGAGTAGTAGGCGGAGCATCAACACGTATCTGCTGATTGCGGACGGACTGGATGCACCGCTGTGGGGCCTCTATCGCGACGGCGAGTAGGTGGCTGCCCGGGCAGTTGGTCAGGGGACGTCTCTGCGGAGGGTGGGCGTCGCTTTGGGGGTGGCGGCTGAGCGGGGCTCGGGGGTGGCGCGGCGTACCTGGGGCAGTTGGTCATCGGGTGTGGCGCGGTGCCCTCGCGGGCGGCGAGCCGCAATTGGACTCGGAGCCAGACGGGCATCACGGCGTCACCTCTGCGGGCTCGTCGACCAGGCGGATGTCCTGTAGGTGCCGGGTCCACTCGACTCCGCCGCCCGGCCGGCGGAGCCGGACCGTGCTGCCGGAGACGTCCTGAACGACCGCGCGCATCCCGGTCGGGACATCGACGACCTCGGCGTCAACAGGAGGCACGCCGCCGGCGGCCGCGCTCATCGGAACGTCCGGGGGGTGCCCCAGCCGGACGCGAACTGCGGCGCGGGCAGAGTGCCGGCGCGCTTCATCGCGGTGTGCAGCTGGTCGCGTTCGTCGGAGGCCTCGGTGAACGACAGGAATCGGCGCGGATCGCTGACCCCCATGCCCGCGATGTGCCAGGCTCGCTGCACGTAGTCGGAGACCACGCAGAGCTGGTCGGCGGTTCGCGGGTCGGCGGTGGCCGGCAGCGGTTGGTTCGCCTCGCCGGCAGTGTGCGTGGGGCAGGTGACTACGGCCCAGGTGAGGCGGTGCAGTGTGCGGTAGCCGGCCGGCAGGAGTGGCACGCCGGTGCTGTCGCAGACGACGCACGCCTGTTCGTGGAGCTGGGGGTACGTCAGGGGCTGGGACAAGAGCGGAAGCCCGGGCTGCGGATGCACTGGAGTCACAGGATCTGCCATGCAGGGAACGTAGGCCGTAGACGACCGGCTCGGACGAACTGTCAGCTCGGGTGAACTGTCAGCTCGCCCTCACCCTCACAACACACCCGTTCGGACGGCCAGCGCCTCCGCCTGACGGGCATGCATTGCGCGAGCCCGGCGAATCAGGCCGAGCATCATGTCACGGGCCATGGGCTGCCGGCCCAGGTCCTCCGGCGCCATCTGCTCCAACTCCAGCAGATGCAGCAGTACCGCGGCGTCCTCGCGCCGCAGGTCGTAGCAGCACGCGACCTCCAGGAGGAACGTGAACGCCCGTTCCATACTGGGCAGGCCCGTGATGTCCACTGCGTCGGCCATCCGCAGTGCCACGGGGGCCTCCGTCGGGGCGCGGAGCTGATGGGGTTTCAGGGTAGGGGTCGGGCAGCATGACCGGTTCGGGGTAGGTGTGACAGGCTGCGGGCGTGGCGGACGGATGAGGGAGTGGGTATGGCAAAGCGGTTGGTGCTCTGGGATGTTGACCACACGCTGATCGCGACACGGGGTGTCGGCCGCGAGGCATTCGCGGGTGCGTTCGAGCGGGTGACGGGTCGACCGCTGGTGGAGCAGGCGGAGATCACGGGCCGCAGCGAGCTGATCATCTTCCGGGAGACCCTGGCATTGCACGGCCTACCACGTGACCTCGTGGACTTCCCCACCTACACACAGGCCCTTGCCGCGGAGTACACAAGGCGCGCCGTCGATCTGCGGGAGCGCGGACACGCACTGCCGGGTGCCGCTGCGGCACTGGATGCACTCGCGCAGGAACCCGGGGTAGTGCAGGCGCCTGGGACGGGTAACGTGCGGCCGGTTGCGGAGATCAAGTTGCAGGTGTTCAACCTGGACCGGCACCTCAACTTCGACGAGGGCGGCTACGGTGAGGATGCCGAGGCCCGGGCAGACATGATCATGGTTGCGTTGGGGCGAGCCGGCGTCGACGCGTCGAAGGCGATCATCTTCGGGGACACCGTCGCGGACGTTGAGGCCGGCCTCGCAACGGGTGTGTTCGTGGCCGGCGTAGCCACGGGCCGTACGTCTGCTCAAGCGCTGACCGAGGCGGGCGCCAACACGGTGCTGGCGGGGCTGGAAGACACGGGCCGTATCGTCCAGTTGGTGCGAGGCCTTGGGGCCGGCGGCCGACAGGCTTCGTGACGAGCCTGGGCGTCGCGCCCGTGACGGCGAGGCGGTTCGCAGCCGCGCCTCAGTGTCCTTCCTGTGGCCGGCGGCGGGAGCGGTCGGGAGCCTCCGCCTGAAGGAGTCGCACGTTCGGAACGGCTCTCGCCGCCCGTCCTCCCCACTCCGGCGGGGGTCAGCCGCTGACGCAGCGTCCCATGTCGTGCATGGACATGTTCTCCCCGCGTGAGCCGGGGTCAGCCGCGGGCGAGGGGTGCTCGGCCCGGCCGCTTTTCCCGGGGCTCACTCTCTGCATCTCTCCCAACACAGTCACACGTAAATAGTCACAATCAAACATCTTCCTGCTCCAGCCCCTATTTCCCCACCCCAGGTGCAATTACACTGCACCAGCGACATCCTCCCAGCTCCGGCATGGTCTTCGTAGGGACGAAGGACGCGCACGGCGCTGTTTGGCTATCGCAAAGGCTCTGACGAGAGCACAGAAGTGACCCGTTGTGCCCTGATCGGCCATCAGAACACACCATAGGACTGTTGCATTTTGTTTGATCCACCGTGGGCGTCAGGATGCCCACGGCGGAGTCGGCGGGGCCTCACCCTCGCCGCTCCCCCACCCACTTGCTTCTCGCGCCCCTGCGGAGTCGTTCATGCGCGCATCACGTACAAGATCTCGTCGCCTGCCCAGCATTCTGCTGACGCTGGCTCTGGCCGCGCCCGGACTGGCGGCGACCGCGTTGTCGGCGGCCACGCCGGCTGCGGCGTTGGACAACGGGACGGCTCTCACTCCGCCTATGGGGTGGAACTCCTGGAACAGCCTGGGTACCAATGTGACCGAGGCACAGGTCAAGCAGACCATCGACTTCATGTCGTCGAACGGGCTGGTCGCGGCCGGGTACAACACGGTGACGATCGACGACGGCTGGTCGCTCTGGCACCGGACCGGGCAGACCACCGACCTGGTGAAGACCGCCAACAACGCGATGCAGTTGTACGACGGCAACGGCAACCCGGTCAGCGGGACCGACGGGACCGGGAACGACCCGACCACGGGCCACCTGATCCCCAATGCCGACCACTTCCCGGCCCAGACGGTGAACGGGCAGAGCGTCAACGGGATCCAGTACCTGAGCTGGTACGCGCACAGCAAGGGCATGAAGTTCGGCCTGTACGGCACGGACACCTACACCACCTGCCAGAGCCACCCCGGCAGCCTGGGCCACGAGAGCACGGACGCCGCCGACTTCGTCTCCTGGGGCGTGGACTACGTCAAGTACGACGACTGCCCGTACGGCCCGCAGATCATCGGCCCGGACGGCCACAACTACTACACCCAGGGAGAGGGCAAGGAGCTCACCCAGTCCATGTACGCCCGGGTGCAGACCTTCCAGAAGGCGCTGGACGCGGCCTCGGCCGCCCAGGGCAAGCCCCGGGTGGGGCTCAGCGTCTCCGCGCAGCCGGTGCACTCCGGAGTGCCGTACCTGCTGAACGCGAACGACCCGGCTCGCACCGACCCGAAGATCGTGGCCGCCGGCACCCCGCAGTACAACGCCCCGGGCTACGCGCCCACCGGCGTCTGGTGCGGCCAGGTGGCCAACCTCTGCCGGATCGGCGGTGACCGTGCCAGCGACCTGAACGGCGTCCTGTACGGCGGGCAGTTGCAGACCGCCCTGCAGTACCCGGGCAACGTCCGCCCGGGCAGCTGGAACGACATGGACATGATGTTCGCGGGCTGGAACGACATCTACGGCAACTACGGCGTCACCGACACCTGCACCTGCCACAAGCCGTTCACCGACGACGAGTCCCGCACCGAGATGTCCATCCTCTCGATGATGGCCGCCCCGCTGATCACCGGCGCCGATCTGCGCAACGCCGCCGACTCGCAGTGGACCGCGAACGGCTCCACCTGGTCCACCGGGATCAGCGCCAGCAGCCTGGCGATCTACAGGAACACCGACGTGATCGGCGTCGACCAGGACTCCCTGGCCAAGCCCGCCACCCTGGTCGGCAGCGCCCCCAACTCGCAGACCGCGCCGGTGGTGCTCAAGCGCCAGCTGGCCAACGGCGACACCGTCGTCCTGCTCGTCAACCAGGACCCGAGCAACTGGGCGATGATCTCCACCAGCCTCGCCCAGCTCGGCCTGACCGCGCCCGGCTACACCTACAAGGAGCTGTGGACCGGCGCCACCGGCCAGACCACCGGCACCATCGGCGGCAACTGGGTCGCCGCGCACGCCGTCGCGATGTACCGGCTGACCCCGCAGGCGACCACCGTGCCGGCCGCTGTCGTCGGTGACGGCAAGTACCACGCCCTCGCGGCCGGCGGCACCGGCGGCCAGGTCATCGAGGTCGCGGGCACCTGCAGCGCCGCGCTCGGCACGAACGCCGACATCAACACCTACTGGTCCACGCACACCTCGGAGCAGTGGAACTTCACCGCCAACCCGGACGGCACCGTCCGGATCAGCGACAACTGCAACACCGCCACCCACGTGCACACCGTGCTCGCCGGCGGCAGCGCGGGCGGCAGCAGCGCCACCCTGGTCAACTACGCCGCGGGCAACACCTCGCAGGAGTGGCGCGTGCTGCAGAACACCGCGACCGGCGCGCTGGCCATCACCAACGTCGCCACCGGCCTGGCCCT
>FTKT01000553.1_pt6 | contig 19415 bp, 14 predicted proteins | sample 1658271 | NCBI WGS metagenome assembly FTKT01 (sample SAMEA3914811, study PRJEB12502) | metagenome | biome: forest; material: soil | place: Canada | collected 2011-08-04 | depth 0.3 m | reverse complement strand
CGCCCCCTCTCTACCCCCGCCCGCCCCCACGCCCAATCCCCCCCCCCGACCACCGGAGAGCGCCATGCAGGACCCACCGGACGGCCTGGCCGAGCTGGTCCGGGCCGCCCAGCGGGGCGACCAGCTCGCGGTCGGCCGCCTGCTCGACCTGGTCACCCCGTACGTGCGCCGGCTCTGCGGGCCGATCGCCCTGCAGGACGGTCCGGACGCGACCCAGGAGGCGCTGATCGCCGTCTTCCGCAGTCTGCGCCAACTCCAGGAGCCGGCCGCCCTGTTCGGCTGGGTCCGGGCCATCGCGGTGCGCGAGGCCGTCCGGCACGCGCGGCGCTCCGCGCGCTGCGAACCGGCCGAGCTGACCGAGCTGCCGGCCCCGGGCGATCCGCAACTCGGCGCGGACATCCGCGACGTGCTCGCCCGGCTCTCCCCCGAGCACCGCGCCGTGCTGCTGCTGCGCGATCTGGAGGGGCTGGACGAACGGCGGTGCGCCGAACTCCTCGCGGTGCCGCCGGGGACCGTGAAATCCCGGCTCTCCCGAGCCCGGCTCAGCTTCCGAAAGGCGTGGCAGCAATGACCGACCCGACTCCCGACTGGCCGGTCGCCGACTTCGACCCGGTCCGCCGCCTGCACGTGATCGCCGCCGCCACCCCCGGCGCGCGGGTCGGCGAGGTGCTGATCGCCGCCCCCTTCGAGCGGGTCTGGGCCCTCGCCCAGGACCTGGAGCGCACCATGCCGCTCTGGATCCCGGACGTCCGCACCGTCCGCCTCTGCGCCCCGCCGGACGCCGACGGCCGGCGGGTCGCCCGCATCCACGGCCACTCCCGGCTGCGCGCCACCTTCACGATCGACCTCACCCCCGGCTGGTGCCTGATGCAGAGCCGCTTCGTCCTCGGCGGCATGGCCGCCCACCCGGAGACCGAGGAGACCACCCGCTTCGCCTTCCTCGGCGGCCTGCGGTTCCCCGGCGCCCGCTACGCCGCCCCGCTGCTGCGCCCCTTCACCGGCTCCCCGCTGGCCCGCTTCGAGCGCCTCCTCGCCCAGCCGTAGCACGCAGCCGTAGCACGCAGCCGTAGCGCAGCCACCGGGTCGAACGCGGAAACGCCGCAGGGCGGCCACCCCGTCGAAACGGGGCGGCCGCCCTGCGGCGTCAACCAGAGACTCAGCCGGTGTAGGGGCCGTAGTCGTAGTCGTCCAGCGGGACCGCCTGGCCGGAGCCGGCGCCGAAGGGCGACAGGTCGTAGTCGTCGTAGCCGACGGCCGAGTACATCGCGGCCTTGGCCTCTTCGGTGGGCTCGACCCGGATGTTGCGGTAGCGGGGCAGACCCGTACCGGCCGGGATGAGCTTGCCGAGGATGACGTTCTCCTTGAGGCCCAGCAGCGGGTCCGACTTGGCGTGGATCGCCGCGTCGGTGAGCACCCGGGTCGTCTCCTGGAAGGAGGCGGCCGACAGCCAGGACTCGGTGGCCAGCGAGGCCTTGGTGATACCCATCAGCTGCGGACGGCCGGAGGCGGGGTGACCGCCCTCGGAGACCACACGACGGTTCTCCTGCTCGAAGCGGCCGCGCTCGACGAGCTCTCCCGGGAGCAGCTCGGCGTCGCCCGACTCGATGATCGTCACGCGGCGGAGCATCTGCCGGATGATGATCTCGATGTGCTTGTCGTGGATCGACACGCCCTGCGAGTTGTAGACCTTCTGGACCTCGGCGACCAGGTGGATCTGGACCGCGCGCTGGCCCATGATCCGCAGCACGTCGTGCGGGTTCATGGTGCCCTGGGTCAGCTTCTGGCCGACCGAGACCGCCTCGCCCTCGCTGACCAGCAGCTTGATGCGCTTGGAGACCGGGTAGGCGATCTCCTCGGTGCCGTCGTCGGGGGTGACGACGAGCTTGCGGGTCTTCTCGGTGTCCTCGATCCGGACCCGGCCGTCGGCCTCCGAGATCGGGGCCAGACCCTTGGGGGTACGGGCCTCGAAGAGCTCGACGACACGGGGCAGACCCTGCGTGATGTCGTCACCGGCCACACCACCGGTGTGGAAGGTACGCATCGTCAGCTGGGTACCGGGCTCACCGATGGACTGGGCGGCGATGATGCCGACCGCCTCACCGATGTCGACCAGCTTGCCGGTGGCCAGCGAGCGCCCGTAGCACATGGCGCAGGTGCCGACGGCCGACTCACAGGTCAGGATCGAGCGGGTCTTGACCTCGGCGATGTCGTGCCGGATCAGCTCGTCGATCAGCACGTCACCGAGGTCGGTGTTGGCGGTGGCAAGGAGCTTGCCGTCCACCGTGATGTCCTCGGCGAGCATCCGGGCGTAGACGCTGGACTCGACGTCGTCGGTCTTGCGCAGCACGCCGTCGGCGCCCACGGTGCCGATCGCCAGCTTGAGGCCGCGCTCGGTGCCGCAGTCGTCCTCGCGGATGATGACGTCCTGCGAGACGTCGACCAGACGACGGGTCAGGTAGCCCGAGTCGGCGGTACGCAGGGCGGTGTCGGCCAGACCCTTACGGGCACCGTGCGTCGAGATGAAGTACTCGAGGACGGAGAGACCCTCACGGAAGGACGCCTTGATGGGACGCGGAATCGTCTCGTTCTTGGCGTTCGACACCAGACCACGCATACCGGCGATCTGACGCATCTGCATCATGTTTCCGCGAGCACCCGAGTCGACCATCATGAAGATGGGGTTCGTCTTGGAGAAGTTCGCGTTCATCGCGTCGGCGACCTCGTTGGTCGCCTTCGTCCAGATGCTGACGAGCTCGCTCTTGCGCTCGTCGTTGGTGATCAGGCCGCGCTCGTAGTTCTTCTGGACCTTCTCGGCCTGCGCCTCGTAGCCCTCGAGGATCTGGGGCTTGCTCGGCGGGACCACGACGTCCGAGATCGAGACGGTGACGCCCGAACGGGTCGACCAGTGGAAGCCGGCCGCCTTCAGGTTGTCCAGGGTCGCCGCGACGGTGACCTTGGGGTACCGCTCGGCCAGGTCGTTGACGATCGCGGAGAGCTGCTTCTTGCCCACCTCGTAGTCGACGAACGGGTAGTCCTCGGGCAGCAGCTCGTTGAAGAGCGCGCGGCCCAGGGTGGTGGTCAGGCGGAAGCCCTCGCCCTCGAACCAGGTCGGCTGACCGTCCTCGTCGACCGGCGGGGTCCAGCCACGGGGCGGGACGGTGCCGATCGGCAGGCGGATGTCGACCGGGGCCTGGACGTCCAGCTGGCGGGCGTCGAAGGCCATGATCGCCTCGGCGGTGGAGGAGAAGTGGCGGCCGGCGCCCTTCACCTCGTCGCGGTCCGAGGTGAGGAAGAAGAGACCGAGCACCATGTCCTGGGTCGGCATGGTGACGGGGCGACCGTCGGCCGGCTTCAGGATGTTGTTCGAGGACAGCATCAGGATGCGGGCCTCGGCCTGCGCCTCCGCGGAGAGCGGCAGGTGGACGGCCATCTGGTCACCGTCGAAGTCCGCGTTGAACGCGGTGCAGACGAGCGGGTGGATCTGGATGGCCTTGCCCTCGACCAGCTGGGGCTCGAAGGCCTGGATGCCGAGGCGGTGCAGGGTGGGTGCGCGGTTGAGCAGCACCGGGTGCTCGGCGATGACCTCTTCGAGGACGTCCCAGACCACCGGGCGGGCGCGCTCGACCATGCGCTTGGCCGACTTGATGTTCTGCGCGTGGTTCAGGTCCACCAGGCGCTTCATCACGAACGGCTTGAAGAGCTCCAGCGCCATGGCCTTCGGCAGACCGCACTGGTGCAGCTTGAGCTGCGGGCCGACGACGATGACGGAACGGGCCGAGTAGTCGACTCGCTTGCCGAGCAGGTTCTGACGGAAACGACCCTGCTTGCCCTTGAGCATGTCGGAGAGCGACTTCAGCGGACGGTTGCCGGGGCCCGTGACCGGGCGACCACGACGGCCGTTGTCGAAGAGCGCGTCGACGGCCTCCTGGAGCATGCGCTTCTCGTTGTTCACGATGATCTCGGGCGCGCCGAGGTCGAGAAGCCGCTTCAGGCGGTTGTTGCGGTTGATCACGCGGCGGTACAGGTCGTTCAGGTCGGAGGTCGCGAAGCGGCCACCGTCCAGCTGCACCATCGGACGCAGGTCCGGCGGGATGACCGGGACGCAGTCCAGCACCATGCCGTTGGGCTTGTTGGTGGTCTGCAGGAACGCCGAGACGACCTTGAGGCGCTTGAGCGCACGGGTCTTCTTCTGGCCCTTGCCGGTGCGGATGATCTCGCGCAGCCGCTCGGACTCCTCGGCCAGGTCGAAGGTCTCGAGGCGGTCCTTGAGGGCCGCCGCGCCCATCGAGCCGGAGAAGTAGGTGCCGAAGCGGTCGCGCAGCTCGCGGTAGAGCAGCTCGTCGCCCTCGAGGTCCTGGACCTTGAGGTTCTTGAAGCGGGCCCAGACCTCGTCGAGGCGGTCGATCTCGCGCTGCGCACGGTCGCGCAGCTGCTTCATCTCACGCTCGGCGCCCTCGCGCACCTTGCGGCGCACGTCGGCCTTGGCACCCTCGGCCTCGAGCTCGGCGAGGTCGGTCTCGGCCTTCTTGGCGCGGTTCTCCAGGTCGGAGTCGCGACGGTTCTCGATCTGCTGGCGCTCGACCGAGACATGCGCCTCCAGGGACGGGAGGTCGCGCTGGCGACGCTCGTCGTCCACCCAGGTGATCATGTAGGCGGCGAAGTAGATGACCTTCTCGAGGTCCTTCGGCGCCAGGTCGAGCAGGTAGCCGAGGCGGCTGGGGACACCCTTGAAGTACCAGATGTGGGTGACCGGCGCGGCCAGCTCGATGTGGCCCATCCGCTCACGGCGCACCTTGGCACGAGTGACCTCGACGCCACAGCGCTCACAGATGATGCCCTTGAAGCGGACGCGCTTGTACTTGCCGCAGTAGCACTCCCAGTCCCGGGTCGGACCGAAGATCTTCTCGCAGAAGAGTCCGTCCTTTTCGGGCTTCAGGGTGCGGTAGTTGATGGTCTCCGGCTTCTTGACCTCGCCGTGCGACCACTGGCGGATGTCGTCGGCGGTCGCGAGGCCGATGCGGAGCTCGTCGAAGAAGTTGACGTCAAGCACTGGTCGTCAAGCCCTCTTTCGTAAGTCGAAAGTCGTTCATCTGGTCTGAGGGGGGCCTGGGGGCGGGCCGGCTGCTCGGGGAGCAGCCGGCCCAACCTCCGTCAGACCTCTTCGACGCTGCTCGGCTCGCGCCGGGACAGGTCAATACCGAGCTCCTCGGCTGCGCGGAAGACATCCTCGTCGGAGTCCCGCAGCTCGATGTTGGAACCGTCCGAGGACAGCACCTCCACGTTGAGGCAGAGCGACTGCATTTCCTTGATGAGCACCTTGAAGGACTCGGGAATGCCCGGCTCGGGGATGTTCTCGCCCTTGACGATGGCCTCGTAGACCTTCACGCGGCCGAGCACGTCGTCGGACTTGATGGTGAGGAGCTCCTGCAGCGCGTAGGCCGCGCCGTACGCCTCAAGGGCCCACACCTCCATCTCACCGAAGCGCTGACCACCGAACTGCGCCTTACCACCGAGCGGCTGCTGGGTGATCATCGAGTACGGTCCGGTCGAACGGGCGTGCAGCTTGTCGTCGACCAGGTGGTGCAGCTTGAGGATGTACATGTAGCCGACCGAGACCGGCAGCGGGAACGGCTCGCCGGAGCGGCCGTCGTACAGCCGGGCCTTGCCGGTGGAGTTCACCAGGCGCTCACCGTCACGGGTGAGGGTGGTGTGGTCCAGCAGGCCGGTGATCTCGTCCTCGCGGGCGCCGTCGAACACCGGGGTGGCGAGGTTGGTGCCGCCCTCGACCACGTCGGCGCCGATCACCTGCAGGCGGCGGGCCCACTCCTCGCTGAGACCGGAGACGTCCCAGCCCTGCTTGGCGAGCCACCCGAGGTGGATCTCCAGGACCTGTCCCGGGTTCATTCGGGACGGGACACCCAGCGGGTTGAGGATGATGTCGACCGGGGTGCCGTCCTCGAGGAACGGCATGTCCTCGACGGGGAGGATCTTGGAGATGACACCCTTGTTACCGTGCCGGCCGGCCAGCTTGTCACCGTTGGTGATCTTGCGCTTCTGGGCCACGTAGACCCGGACCAGCTGGTTGACGCCCGGGGGCAGCTCGTCGCCCTCTTCGCGGTCGAAGACGCGGACGCCGATGACCTTGCCGGACTCACCGTGCGGCACCTTGAGCGAGGTGTCGCGGACCTCACGGGCCTTCTCGCCGAAGATGGCGCGCAGCAGGCGCTCCTCCGGGGTCAGCTCGGTCTCGCCCTTGGGCGTGACCTTGCCGACCAGGATGTCGCCGGTGACGACATCGGCGCCGATCCGGATGATGCCGCGCTCGTCCAGGTCCGCGAGGACCTCCTCGGAGACGTTCGGGATGTCCCGAGTGATCTCCTCCGGGCCGAGCTTGGTGTCACGGGCGTCGACCTCGTGCTCCTCGATGTGGATCGAGGAGAGGACGTCGTCCTGCACGAGGCGCTGCGACAGGATGATCGCGTCCTCGTAGTTGTGGCCCTCCCAGGACATGAAGGCGACGAGCAGGTTCTTGCCCAGCGCCATCTCGCCCTCGTCGGTGCACGGGCCGTCGGCCAGCACCTGGCCGGCCTCGACCCGGACGCCCTCGTCCACGAGCACCTTCTGGTTGAAGGCGGTGCCCTGGTTGGAGCGGGTGAACTTGGCGGCGCGGTACGTGGTGTACGTGCCGTCGTCGTTGGCCACGGTGACGTAGTCGGCCGAGACCTCCTGCACCACACCGGCCTTCTCGGCGGCGATGACGTCCGCGGCGTCGACGGCGCAGCGGTACTCCATGCCGGTGCCGACCAGCGGGGCCTCGCTCTTCAGCAGCGGCACCGCCTGACGCATCATGTTGGAGCCCATGAGCGCGCGGTTGGCGTCGTCGTGCTCCAGGAAGGGGATCATCGCGGTCGCGACGGACACCATCTGGCGCGGCGAGACGTCCATGTAGTCGATCTCGGAGCCGGGGATGTAGTCGATCTCCCCGCCACGACGACGGACCAGGACGCGCGGCTCGGCGAAGTGCAGGTCCTCGGTCAGCGGCGCGTTGGCCTGCGCGATGACGTAGCGGTCCTCCTCGTCAGCGGTCAGGTAGTCCACCTGCTCGGTGACGATGCCCTCGATGACCTTGCGGTACGGGGTCTCGATGAAACCGAAGGCGTTGACCCGGCCGTACGAGGCGAGCGACCCGATCAGACCGATGTTCGGTCCTTCCGGGGTCTCCACCGGACACATCCGGCCGTAGTGCGACGGGTGAACGTCACGGACCTCCAGGCCGGCCCGCTCACGGGACAGACCACCGGGGCCGAGCGCGGACAGGCGGCGCTTGTGGGTCAGGCCGGACAGCGGGTTCGTCTGGTCCATGAACTGGGACAGCTGGCTGGTGCCGAAGAACTCCTTGATGGAGGCGACGACCGGCCGGATGTTGATCAGGGTCTGCGGCGTGATCGCCTCGACGTCCTGAGTGGTCATGCGCTCGCGCACGACGCGCTCCATACGGGCGAGACCCGTACGGACCTGGTTCTGGATCAGCTCGCCGACGTTGCGCAGGCGACGGTTGCCGAAGTGGTCGATGTCGTCGACCTCGACCACGATGTCGCGGCCCTCGTCGTCACGCCACTCGGTCTCGCCCGCGTGCAGCTTCACCAGGTACTTGATCGCACCGATGATGTCGGGCTCGGTGAGCACGCCGGAGTCCAGCGACTCGGCGTTGCCCAGCTTCCGGTTGACCTTGTAGCGGCCGACCTTCGCGAGGTCGTAGCGCTTCGGGTTGAAGTAGAGGTTCTCGAGCAGGGTCTGCGCGGCCTCACGGGTCGGCGGCTCGCCGGGGCGCAGCTTGCGGTAGATGTCCAGCAGCGCGTCGTCCTGGCCCTGGGTGTGGTCCTTCTCCAGGGTGGCGCGCATCGACTCGTACTCGCCGAACTCTTCGAGAATCATCTCGTTGGTCCAGCCGAGGGCCTTGAGCAGCACGGTGACCGACTGCTTGCGCTTGCGGTCGATGCGGACACCGACCATGTCGCGCTTGTCGATCTCCATCTCCAGCCAGGCACCACGCGAGGGGATGACCTTGCAGGAGAAGATGTCCTTGTCGGACACCTTGTCCAAGGTGGAGTCGAAGTACACGCCCGGGGAACGGACCAGCTGCGAGACGACGACACGCTCGGTGCCGTTGATCACGAACGTGCCCTTGTGGGTCATGAGCGGGAAGTCGCCCATGAAGACCGTCTGAGACTTGATCTCACCGGTCTCGTTGTTGGTGAACTCGGCGGTGACGAAGAGCGGGGCCGCGTACGTGAAGTCGCGGTCCTTGCACTCGTCGATCGAGTTCTTCGGCGGCTCGAAACGGTGGTCGCGGAAGGTCAGCGACATCGACCCGCTGAAGTCCTCGATCGGGGAGATCTCCTCGAAGATCTCCTCCAGACCGGACTTCGTGGGGACGTCCTGACCACTCTCCAGGGCCGCCTCGACCCGGGACTTCCAGGCCGCATTGCCGAGCAGCCAGTCAAAGCTCTCGGTCTGCAGGGCCAGGAGGTTCGGGACCTCGAGGGGCTCCTTGATCTTCGCGAAGGAGACGCGGAGCGGGGCGGTGGAATTAGCGTTGTTCGAGGCGTTGCGCGGCGCGGCCAAGAGGGGGGTCCTTCCGAGGGCTCGGAGCTCACTGCGCGCGTACCGGCCGGCTCTTGTCGGACCCGATCCCACCTCCGGCGCCGTGGGTCTCAGCCGGGAGGAAATCCCAGGTCAGAGCCGCTTTGCGGAGGCGGTGCCAGGCCCCATCAGGGCAGCGCAAACTCCGGGCGACGAGTCACGGAGCAGCTAACAGGCAGCGCAAAGGGACAGTGTAGCCAAACGGCACACTGCTGTCCAGTCCTGATTCGGAGACCGAATCGGACACTCCCTCCGCTGCCACTACCACTACGCATTGCAACGGTGCCAGGCCTCGCATCGAGACCGGCACCGCGACTCACGAGGAGTCATTTCCCGCCGAGACCCACGGTTAAGCATCCAAAGGACACCCAACCTAACGGCCGACCGCCTGCGCGGTGTCGGCGAACGCCTTGAGAATCGCGCGAGGACGGCTGTTCGTCAAGGCCCGGACCGGAGCCTGGACTCCTGACGCGGACCTCGCACTGTCCATCGCCCGAGGCGCCCCGGGCGTTACAGAAGCCGTGGTGAGGGCCCCGCGGTCGAGGACAGCGCTCACCCTACCCGGCGGGACCGACAGAGCCGAGTGCACTATCGGCCACCCTGGGGACCCCGTCCGCCGGCCGTTTCCCGGCCGGACCCGCCGCCGTTTCCCGCGGGAAACGAAAGCAGGCCGGGCCGGCCACCCGTGAGGGTGACCGGCCCGGCCCGAGTGCTCCAGTCAGGAGCGCTGAGTCACTTGACGGTGACCTTGGCGCCGGCGCCCTCGAGCTGGGCCTTGGCCTTCTCGGCGGCGTCCTTGGCAACCTTCTCCAGGACAACGGCGGGGGTGCCGTCAACGAGGTCCTTGGCCTCCTTCAGGCCGAGGGAGGTCAGGGCGCGCACCTCCTTGATGACCTGGATCTTCTTGTCACCGGCGGACTCGAGGACGACGTCGAACTCGTCCTGCTCCTCCTCGGCCTCGGCCGGGGCGGCCGGGCCCGCGATGCCGACGGCGACCGGGGCGGCAGCCTTGACGTCGAACTTCTCCTCGAACGCCTTCACGAACTCGGAGAGCTCGATGAGGGTGAGCTCCGCGAACTGCTCGAGCAGCTCGTCCTGGGACAGCTTCGCCATGATGGCGTCCTTCCACTAATTCGGCAGGTGCCGGATGTACGGGATGGCGGGCGTACGGGCCCGCTGCGACCGGAGGTACCGGACGCTGAGTGCGTCAGACCGAGTGGCCTGAGTTACTCGGCAGCCTCGGTGGTGTCCTCGGCCTCGGCGGGAGCCGGCGTACCGGCACCGCCCTGCTCGACCTTGGCCCGGAGAGCTTCCGCGGTGCGGGCGAACTCCGTGAGCGGAGCCTGGAAGGTGGCCGCGGCCTTAGCCATGGACGCCTTCAGGCCGCCGGCCAGCTTGGCGAGCAGCACCTCGCGGGACTCGAGGTCCGCGAGCTTCTTGATGTCATCGGCGGACAGCGCCTTACCATCAAGGACACCGCCCTTGATGATGAGAGCGGGGTTCTCCTTGGCGAAGTCACGCAGAGCCTTCGCCGACTCCACCGGGTCACCGGTGACGAAGGCGACAGCCGTCGGACCCGCGAACAGGTCGTCCAGCTCAGTGATCCCGGCCTCGTTGGCCGCGATCTTGGTCAGCGTGTTCTTCACCACGGAGTACTGGGCGTTGCCACCCAGGGAGCGACGCAGGTTCTTCACCTGCTTCACCGTCAGACCGCGGTACTCGGTCAGCACGGCCGCGTTGGAGGAACGGAACTTGTCCGTGATCTCCGCGACGGCAGCAGCCTTGTCGGGCCTTGCCATAGGCTTACGCCTCCTTCCGTGATGTCGAGGTCGGCCGACCTTGGACAGTCGACCTACTACGCCTCGGACCGCACGGGGGGCGAAGGAAGCCCCTGCAGAAACAGTGAGAGCCCCGGTGCGCAGGCGCACGGGGCTCATGAGAACCTCGACGGCATCACGGCGAACCGTTGAACCGGAAGTCCAAGCTCCAAACACTCCTGCGCGGGCTGCCTGCGACTGAGCGCAGATCCTTCGGTCGCCCTTCCCCTCGCGGAGACACGGCGACAACCAGCGGTCTTTGGCAGATGTCAGCGTACGGGACGACCGGGGTCCAGGCCAAATCCCCCGGCCCCTCAGGGGGTGGCGGCGTCCCTGACGTCGCTCTCCGGCGGCGCCTGGACGGAGAAGGCCCCGCCGAAGTCGCGGTACTGGACGGTGTCGTCGAGCTCGCCGGTGCCGCCCTGGCCGGTGCGGTGCAGCTGGACCAGCTGGTCCTTGTCGTTCAGCCACAGGTCCAGGGTCAGGGTGCCCACGCCGCCCGGGGAGAGCGTGGCGACCAGCTGTCGGCGGCGGGCGTCGGTGAGCTGGTTGTGGGCGGCGGCGTAGTCGGCCACCGAGACGGTGGCCCGGTAGTGCTCGACCGCGGTGTCCGCGAGCTTCTCCTCCCCCAGCAGCTGGACGGAGGCCGTGTCGGCCGCGGCGGCCACCGCGGCCAGCGGGTTGAGCCGGTCGGCGAGCGCCGAGTACGGCGGCTGCGGGTGCCCGTCCGGGCCGGCGCCGGCGCCGCACTTCTCCCAGTGCGGGCCGCCGAGGCGCTCGGCGGTGGCCGCGTCGCCGCCCTGGTAGCAGGCGGTGTCCAGGACGATCAGCTGGTTGGTGGCACCGGGCGTGCTCCACTTCAGCTGCATGATCGTCTTGGGCGCCCAGTAGAGGATCCCGTCGGCGCTGTCGCCCTGGCCGCCGCCGGTGCCGGCTATCCGGTAGCTGATCCTGGCCCGCCGGGCCGTGTCCATGGCCTGCACCGCCGAGAGCATCACGCCGTGCGGCGAGCGGTCGGTTGGCTGGGCCTCGGCGGAGGGCGAGCCGCCGGCCGAGGGGGAGGAACCGGCCGAGGGGGAGGCCGGCCCGGGCCGCCCGGGCCCGCAGGCCGCCAGGACGGCGATCAGTGCGGCGCAGCCCGTCAGGGCCACTGTCCGCCGCCGTCCCGCCACCCGCGCCTCCCGGTCCGCTCCGTCCTCCCCCTCAGGTTGTCATGCGCTCCCGGCTCAGTTGATGGCGGGCTGCTTGGACTGGCCCGTCAGCTCCGAGAGGTCGATGGTGTCGGAGGCCGCCGGCGGGTCGGTCTGCACCTGGACGCCGTAGTCGCTGTAGAGGACCGTGACGTCGACCCGGCCGTTCTTGCTGTCGGCCTGCTCGACCTTCTTGACCAGCAGGTTGTCGCCGTTCACCCAGACCTCGATGTGGTCGCTGGTGACGCCCGCCGCCGTCAGCTGCTGGCGCAGCGCCTGGATCTGGCCCTGCTCCAGCAGCTTGTTGCCGCCGGCCAGGTCGTCCAGCGTCAGGTCGCCGCTGTAGTGGGTGGCCGGGGCGCCGTTGACGGTGTCGGTGCCGACCTTGGTGATCTTGCCGGAGGCGATCGCCATCCGGACGGCGGCGACCGGGTCGGCGTTCTTGAAGCCGTCCTTGATCGAGTTGCCGGAGGCGCCCATCGCCTTGGCGAGGTCCGCGTAGGGGTAGCGGATCCAGTGCTTGCCGCCGAGCTGGCTCAGCATGGCCCCGGACAGGTGCATGTTGACGTACATCGCGTCCGACAGGATCTGCGCGTCCGCCTTGCCGTCGGTGCCGAGCTTGCCGCTGATCGCGGCCGGGAGCTGGACCTGCATGGTGCCCAGCAGGCCGTTCGCCCAGGAGATCTCGCCGTCCTCGGTGACCTGCTGGCCGGTGGGCGCCGTGATGGTCTCCTGGATCCTGGCCGACTTGGCCGCACCCGTCTTGTCGCTGGCCTTGATCAGCAGCGCCGCCGGGGTCACGTCGAGCCCCTGGGCCGAGCCGGACGAGGCCGGCGCCGAGGCCGGGCCGGACGGCAGGTGCGTGGCGCCGTCGGCGGCCTTGCCGCCGACCGTGCCGCAGGCCGCCGTGCCGGCCAGTGCCAGCACGGCCGCCGCGGCGGCGAGCGCCCGGGTGCTATTGATGATCATGATGGGTTCCCCTCCCTGGTACCTGTGGTCAGTTGCCGCCGAGCAGCTTGGCCGCGTCGGCCGGGGCGACCTGGTCACTTGCCGCCGGGGCGGTGATGGCGACCTTCACGCCGAAGTCCGTGTACTTGATGGTGGTGCTGGACGGCGCACTGCCGGACGCGGAGGCCGAGGGCGAGGACGGGTCCGAGCCGACCTCCTTCTCCTGGACCAGCTGACGCTGGGCGTTCAGCCAGAAGTCCGTGGTGACGTCGGAGCCGTCCTGCTTGAGCGCGTCGGAGACCGCCTTGCGGTCGGCGTCCTTGAGGTTCGGGATCCCGGCGACCAGCGCGTCGACCGGCGTGACGCTCCGGTAGTGCTCGCCGGTCGGCTCGGAGCCGACCTTGCTGAGCTTGCCGTTCTGCGCGGCGGCGGTCAGCTGGACGGCCGGGTCGAGCATCACGATCATCGCCTGGAAGGAGGCACCCATCCCGGCCATCGTGTCGTCGACCTTGACCCAGTGCCTGCCGCCGGCCAGGGCGGCCTGCTGGTCGTCCACGCCGATGTAGGTCACCCCGCCCACCAGCCGGATCCTCGTGGCCTTGCCGGACGTCGTGGTGGTCAGGTCCAGGGCGGGCGTGCCCGACCAGTTGTAGACGCCGTCACCGTCACCCGTGGCAGAGCTGGGGTCGTCGGAGCTGATGTGCACCTTGGCGCTGCCGACCTTCTGCATCACCGCGGCCGCCGCGAGCAGTTCGGCCTTCGGGCCGAGGCCGCCACCGGCCACGGCGCCGGCGCCGCCACCGGCCGCCGACGAAGCGCCGTCCGCGCTCTTCTTCGTGCCACTGCTGCCGCACCCGGCCAGCGCCCCCACCAGCAGAGCCGACACCGCGACCGTCGAAGCGATCCGCACAACGCGCACGACTACCCCCATCTTTTTCAGCTTTTCTCATCGAACGACCAGCGGACTCTAGCCGACAGCAGGGACACCCCCGCAACCGGATTCGGTTCCGGGGGCGGAAACGGGTCAGGGCCCGCACCCCAGGAGGGGTGCGGGCCCTGACCGACGGTCAGACCTGGTGAAGCGTGATCCGTGGGATCACACCGACGCCGGGTCCTCCTCGACGAGGAGGTTCCGGGTGCGGTTCGGGTCCACCTGGATGCCGGGGCCGATCGTGGTGGAGATCGCGGTCTTCTTGATGTAGCGACCCTTGGCGGCGGACGGCTTGGCCCGCAGGACCTCGTCCAGCGCCGCGGCGTAGTTCTCGACCAGCTGCTCGTCGGTGAAGGAGGCCTTACCGATGATGAAGTGCAGGTTCGAGTGCTTGTCCACGCGGAACTCGATCTTGCCGCCCTTGATGTCCGTGACAGCCTTCGCCACGTCCGGGGTGACAGTGCCGGTCTTCGGGTTCGGCATCAGACCACGCGGGCCGAGCACGCGGCCCAGGCGGCCGACCTTGCCCATGAGGTCCGGGGTGGCGACGACGGCGTCGAAGTCCAGACGGCCCTTCGCGACCTCGTCGATGAGCTCGTCGGAGCCGACGATGTCGGCGCCCGCAGCCTCCGCAGCCGCTGCACGGTCGCCGGTCGCGAAGACCAGGACCCGGGCGGTCTTACCGGTGCCGTGCGGCAGGTTGACGGTGCTGCGGACCATCTGGTCGGCCTTGCGCGGGTCGACACCCAGGCGCATGGCAACCTCGACGGTCGCGTCGAACTTGGCGGTGTTGGTCTCCCGGGCGAGGCGGATGGCCTCGAGCGGGGCGTACAGGCGGTCGCGGTCGACCTTGAGGTCCGCGGCCTTGAGAGCCTTGCTGCGCTTCACTGCTGCTCCTGAGTTGTGGAGTCGTGGTGTGTACGGACCGCGCGGGTCCTACCACAGGGGGAAAAAAGGACTGTCAGCCCTCGACCGTGATGCCCATGGACCGGGCGGTGCCCGCGATGATCTTCGCGGCGGCGTCCAGGTCGTTGGCGTTCAGGTCGGGGAGCTTGGTGGTGGCGATGTCGCGGACCTGGGCAGCGGTGAGCTTCGCGACCTTGGTCTTGTGCGGCTCGCCGGAGCCCTTCTCCACGCCCGCGGCCTTCAGGATGAGGCGAGCGGCCGGCGGAGTCTTGGTGATGAAGGTGAAGGAGCGGTCTTCGTAGACCGTGATCTCCACCGGCACGACCATGCCACGCTGCGACTCGGTCGCGGCGTTGTAGGCCTTGCAGAATTCCATGATGTTGACGCCGTGCTGACCCAGCGCGGGGCCGATCGGCGGGGCCGGGTTGGCCGCGCCGGCGTTGATCTGGAGCTTGATAAGCCCCGTGACCTTCTTCTTCTTGGGAGGCATGTCTCTCCGGGTCCTTCCTTCGATGGGTGTGTGCACCGCTCCGGGGCGACACCCGGGTATACGGACACACAGCGGACCAGGCTAACGCGTGAGCGCTGCTGGACCAAAACGGGTTCGGGGGCGGAGCCGAAGCCCCGCCCCCGAGAAGCCGGAAACCTAGTTCTTCTGGATCTGGTCGAACGACAGCTCGACCGGGGTCTCGCGGCCGAAGATCTCGACCAGGCCCTTGACCTTCTTCGAGTCCGGGTTGATCTCGTTGATGGTCGCCTGCAGCGTCGCGAACGGGCCGTCGGTGACGGTGACCGAGTCGCCGACCTCGAAGTCGAGCACCTGGACCTCGACTGGCTTGCCGGTGGACGGCCGGCCGGCCTCCTTCGCGGCGGCGCGCTCGACGTCGGGGGCGAGCATCTTGACGACCTCGTCCAGGGTCAGCGGGTACGGGTCGTAGGCGTTGCCGACGAAGCCGGTGACACCCGGGGTGTTGCGCACGACGCCCCAGGACTCCGGGGTCAGGTCCATGCGCACCAGCACGTAGCCGGGGAGCTTGTTCTGGCGGATCGTCTTGCGGTCGCCGTTCTTGATCTGGACGACCTCTTCCTGCGGCACCTCGGCCTGGAAGATGTACTCCTCGACGTTGAGCGAGACGGCGCGCTGCTCGAGGTTCTGCTTCACGCGGTTCTCGTAGCCGGCGTAGGTGTGGATGACGTACCACTCGCCGGGCGCGGTGCGCAGCTCCTCGCGGAACTTGACGACCGGGTCGATCTCCTCCTCCTCGACCTCCTCGGCCTCGGCGGTCTCGTCGTCCTCGGCGGCCTCGTCGCTCTCGGCAGCGTCGTCGCTCTCGTCGCTCTCGTCGAAAGCCTCGTCGGCGGCCGACTCCGCGTCGCCCACCTCGTGCAGCGCGGCCTCCTCGGCGGGCCGGCCGGCCTCCGCCTCGTCGGCGGCCTCGACCTCGTCCTCGTCGCTGTCCACGGCGTCGGTGATCTGCTCGGCGTCGTCGAGGTCCTCAGCAGCCTCGGCCTCGCCCACGGCGTCGACGTCGGCAGCCTCAGCCGCATCCAGCTCGGCGGCGACATCCGCATCCGCCTCGCGGATCTCGTCGGCGTCGTACAGGGGGGACTCAGACACGGTGGCTGCTTCTTTCCTGGAGGTGTGGAGATGGTACGGCTCGGTGCCGCTCCGGCCCCGCGCCGTTGTCGCGGGCGTGGTCCAGTGCGGCTCGAAGTCTCAACAGTACCGAGTCAACGGTAGCGGGCTCGGCCCCCCGGCGCCGACAGCTCGACCCGGACCGGTCCCCTCCGCTGACTTCCAGAGGGGCCGACCCGGGTCGGGGTGAGGCTGTACGGCGACTGTCCTGCGGGTCAGCCGAAGATCCAGAAGCTGGCCTTCGCGAAACCCCAGTCGAGCGTGGCAACGATGCCGATCATGACCGCGACGAACACGATCACGACGCTGGTGTAGTTCAGCAGCTCACTACGCGTGGGCCAGACGACCTTGCGGAGTTCCGCGATGATCTGGCGGTAGTAGAGCCCGATCCGGGAGAACAGGCCGCGCTTGGCCCGCTTGCCCGAGGTCTTCTCGTCGTCGCCGGCGGCCTTGTTGGCACGCTTGCGGTCACGGCGCGAGAGGGTCTTGCCGCTCTCGGAGTCCGCAGTGCCTTCCGCGGCGTCCTCGACCGGCGCCGAGTCCTCGGCCCCGTCGGGGTTGCCGCTCTCAGGCGTTGCGGTGGAGCCCGTGGCTTCCGTCACTCGTCCTCACCTGAATCCCGGTCCTGCCGAGTGTCGCTGGCGTGCTGATGGGGAGCACGGGCGATCCGGCGAAAGGCAGTGCTATGGGGCCCTCTCCGCATCAAGCCCGCTCGCTCGGTGCGAGCGAACGGGCTGGACTCGGATCAAGCAGCAGGGCACGAGGGACTCGAACCCCCAACCGCCGGTTTTGGAGACCGGTGCTCTACCAATTGAGCTAGTACCCTACGGCGCCTTGCGGCACCGGAGACGTCCACCAACCTACCGCATCGGGCCCCTCGCGTGGTGAACGCTCGGGGTGCTGCGATGAGGACCGAAGCCGTCGATCAGTGAGTGTACGGGTTCCAGGGCGTTTGGTCGAACCTCTTCATCAGGCGGACGCCCCGGGGACGCATGGTGAAACCGCGATGCCCCCGCCCTGCGGGTTCTGCGACGATGCAGGTATGAGCGCTTCCACCCCCGCCGCCCCCCGTCCCGCCGACCGCCGGGTCTCCGCCCGGATCGGCGCCATCGCCGAGTCCGCGACCCTCGCGGTCGACGCCAAGGCCAAGGCCCTCAAGGCCGCCGGCCGCCCCGTGATCGGCTTCGGCGCCGGCGAACCGGACTTCCCGACCCCGGACTACATCGTGGCCGCCGCCGTCGCGGCCTGCCAGGACCCGAAGAACCACCGCTACACCCCGGCGGGCGGTCTGCCCGAGCTCAAGGCGGCCATCGCGGCGAAGACGCTGCGCGACTCCGGCTACCAGGTGGATGCCTCCCAGGTGCTGGTGACCAACGGCGGCAAGCAGGCGATCTACGAGGCCTTCGCGGCCATCCTGGACCCGGGCGACGAGGTCATCGTCCCGGCCCCGTACTGGACCACCTACCCCGAGTCGATCCAGCTGGCCGGCGGGGTGCCGGTCGAGGTGGTCGCCGACGAGACCACCGGCTACAAGGTCTCCGTCGAGCAGCTGGAGGCGGCCCGCACCGAGAACACCAAGGTCGTCCTCTTCGTCTCGCCGTCCAACCCGACCGGCGCCGTCTACACCGAGGCCGAGGCCGAGGCGATCGGCCGCTGGGCCCTGGAGCACGGCCTGTGGGTGCTCACCGACGAGATCTACCAGCACCTGGTCTACGGCGACGCGACCTTCACCTCGCTGCCCGCGCTGCTGCCGGAGCTGGCCGACAAGTGCATCGTGGTCAACGGGGTGGCCAAGACCTACGCGATGACCGGCTGGCGGGTCGGGTGGCTGATCGGCCCCAGGGACGTGGTGGCCGCGGCGACCAACCTGCAGTCGCACGCCACCTCGAACGTGAGCAACGTGGCCCAGGTGGCCGCGCTGACCGCGGTGAGCGGCGACCTGTCGGCCGTGGACGAGATGCGCGCCGCCTTCGACCGCCGCCGCCGCACCATCGTGCGGATGCTCAACGAGATCGACGGCGTGCTCTGCCCCGAGCCCGAGGGCGCCTTCTACGTCTACCCGTCGGTCAAGCGGCTGCTGGGCAAGGAGATCCGCGGCAAGCGCCCGCAGACCTCGGCCGAGCTGGCCACCCTGATCCTGGACGAGGCCGAGGTCGCGGTCGTCCCCGGCGAGGCCTTCGGCACCCCCGGCTACCTGCGGCTCTCCTACGCGCTGGGCGACGCGGACCTGGCCGAGGGCGTCGGCCGGATGCAGAAGCTGCTGGGCGAGGCCCAGGCCTGACAGCCCGTCGGTCCTGCCGCCCCCTTTCACCCTTCCGAGGGATGTGAAGGGGGCGGTTCCCGTTCGGGGCCCGGATACGGCAGGATCGGTGAATGGAACACCAGCCGACGCCCCGTGACGTCCAGGGTCTGCCGAAGGCCCACCTCCACCTGCACTTCACCGGGTCGATGCGCCCCGCCACCCTGCTGGAGCTCGCCGACCGGCACGGGGTCCGGCTGCCCGAGGCGCTCAGCGGGGCCACCCCGCCGAAGCTGCGGGCCACCGACGAGCGCGGCTGGTTCCGGTTCCAGCGGCTGTACGACACCGCGCGCTCGGTGCTGCGCGACGAGCAGGACATCCGCCGGCTGGTCCGGGAGACCGCCGAGGACGAGGTGGCCGACGGCTCGCGCTGGCTGGAGATCCAGGTCGACCCGACCTCCTACGCGCCGATGCTGGGCGGGCTGATCCCCGCCCTGGAGCTGATCCTGGACGCCGTGCGGGAGTCCGCCGAGGCCACCGGCGTCGGGATCCGGGTGCTGGTGGCGGCGAACCGGATGAAGTCGCCGATGGACGCCCGGATGCTGGCCCGGCTCGCCGTGCGCTACGCCGACCAGGGCGTGGTGGGCTTCGGCCTGTCCAACGACGAACGGCGCGGGATGGCCCGCGACTTCGACCGGGCCTTCGCCATCGCCCGCAAGGGCGGCCTGCTGGCCGCCCCGCACGGCGGCGAGCTGGCCGGCCCCGAGTCGGTGCGCGACTGCCTGGACGACCTCGGGGCCGGCCGGATCGGCCACGGGGTGCGGGCCGCCGAGGACCCGCGGCTGATGCAGCGGCTGGCGGACCGTCAGATCACCTGCGAGGTCTGCCCGGCCTCCAACGTCTCGCTCGGCGTCTACGAACAGGCCGGCGCGGTGCCGCTGCGGACCCTCTTCGAGGCGGGCGTGCCGCTCGCGCTCGGCGCCGACGACCCGCTGCTCTTCGGCTCCCGGCTGGCCGAGCAGTACCGGCTGGCCCGCGAGGTGCACGGCTTCTCGGACGCCGAGCTGGCGGAGCTGGCCCGGCAGTCGGTGCGCGGCTCGCGGGC
>FTKT01445612.1_pt1 | contig 19419 bp, 19 predicted proteins | sample 1658271 | NCBI WGS metagenome assembly FTKT01 (sample SAMEA3914811, study PRJEB12502) | metagenome | biome: forest; material: soil | place: Canada | collected 2011-08-04 | depth 0.3 m | reverse complement strand
ATCGGTAGCGTTCGGCGCGTAAGGCGTCGATGATGCTGTCGATCTTCTCCAGCGACATGCCGTCTGCGGTCTCCGCGCTGACCCCGGGTGTCATCGCACCCTTGTTGGCGTAGATGCGCCCGTAGGCCAGCAGATACAACTGAGGGTTGAACAGCTGCCGGTAGAGCCTTTCCACCGGCAGTCCTCGCTCCCCTCGCTTGCGGATGACGTCCAGCACCGTTCCGGCGTTCTGCATTGCGCATACCTCCCTTCGCTGGACGTCTGGACTACCTGTGCCCCTTCGCCCTGCGGCCGGCTTTCCCGGCCTCCTTGGTGGGACGTGACCCCCACGACTACTACGGGCACTCCGTCGCCATAGGGCTCGCGCCCCGTAGGCGATCCCGCGGTACGTCTTCGTCGTACGTATCGAGCGCGACACAGGCCGCCCACTCATCCCCTTGGCCGCCCTCGCTGGGCGGTGCCCATCGTCATGGAGGTTGCCCCGGACTACCTCCCATTCCGGGACATGACGAGGCGTCGGTTTCAGGTGTCATTCCGACGGGCGATCACTTACGCCGCTGGAGATTGGACTTCAAGCAATCAAGCCTTGGCCATATCGCACAGGTCTTGCGGCACCCCGCCCTGGACACATCCGGACGGCCACCGCTTCCCCGGCATGCTCTGGTCCCCTTCGCGCTTTCGCGTCCGGGTAAGCCGGGCGACCTAGGAACACCCCTCCAGTTCCTCCCTATTGAATAGGGGATACGACGAAGCGCCTCACGGCGCACGAAGTACGTGAAGTCACCGGCGATCTCCAGGGCCGCGTTCAGGACCTCGATGGCCTCCGCCAGTCGACCCGACTCGTGGAGCAGGAGCGCGGCGTTCGCGTACACCCGGGAGTACGTCGGCTGCTCCAGGATCGCGGACCTGGCGTGGGCGACGGCGCCGTTCAGATCCCCCAGACCGCGGGCGGCCTGGGACCGCTCGGTGTGGTAGTTCGCGCGCACAGCGGGTGCGGTGTTCTCGTCCAGCAGGTCTGCCACCAGGTCGAGTTCCAGGTTCGCCCGCACGGGATCGCCCCTCCCGTTGCGGGCCCGGGCCACGATCAGGCGGCCCCAGACCGCCTCCAGACGAGGCGGTCCGGCGTCCCCGCCCGCCTCGTCCCCGCCCGCCTCGTCCCCGCTCTCCGTCTCCGCGCTCCCGCTCTCCGCCTCTACTCTCCCGCCCTCGGCCGCCGGCTGCTCCGGCCTGGTGGCAGGGTCCGGCAGCTCCACGAGTACCCGGGCCACCGCCTGTTCCGCCTCCTCGTAGAGCCCGAGGTTGAGCAGTCCCTGGGCAGCGGTCAGCCGCGTCGTCACGGCGACCGGCTCCGCCACCGGTACCGGCATCTCCACCGCCATCCGCCCTGCGATCAGGCACAGTTCAGCGATGATCTCGGCCAACGCGGGTCGGTCAGACCCCGGGGAACTCCCCACCCCGCACGCCACCCACGAACGCCAGCCAAGCGTCGGCGGCGAAGAGAAGGGCTGGGCCCTGGGGATCCTTGGAGTCGCGGAGGTCCATCCCGGCTTCGGACCGGCGTGCCTCGACACACTCACCGTTCTGGTTGCTGTAGCTGCTCTTGAACCACTCTGGCTGCTTGGAGGACATATATCGAATCTTTTCTAGGACTGGGGCAGTTCGTTCGCGATGTCGGCAATGAACGCCTCGGAGTCGAGGGCGCTCATCGCAGCAGCGCGCAGGTGATTGAAGAAGTTGTCATACGGAGCAGTCTCACTCGGATCCTCCAGGTAGGCGTGACTGGCGAGGCTCTCCAGGAGAACCACGTCCAATCCGGAGGGCGGAGGGAATCGGTACGTCAAAAAGGGGAGGGGCCCACCCATGATGGCGCCCGCCGCGAAGGGCAGTACCTGCACAGTGACGTTCGGCAGTTGAGCGACCTGGATCAGATGGAGAAGCTGATCATGCAGCACCAGAGGCCCACCTACCTGCTGCCGCAGGGCGGCCTCACCAAGAACCATCCAGACGCTCAGCGGCGCCGGATGCTTCCTCGTGAGTACCTTCTGCCGCTCCAACCTCACCCGCACCTTGGTCCGCTGATCATCGTCCAGAGATCCCGTCGAGCCACCTCGAATCACAGCAGTGGCATAGTCCTCCGTCTGGAACAAGCCCGGGATTACACCCGGCAGGAATCCTCGGCACTCGGAAACCTCATCTTCAAGACCGATCAGGTCAAGGAAATCCTGCGGGAGTTGATCCTCCAGAGACCGCCACCAGCGTTGGTGCCGACCCTCCCGCGCCAGAGCAAGCCAGCCATCTCGGTCGGACGCCTCCATCACGCCGTACAGATCGAGCAGCGCCTTGAGGTCCAGCGGACGGATACCGCTTCGGGCCGATTCGATTCGACTGATCTTCGCCGGATGGCAACTCAGATGCTCGGCAGCGTCTTCAAGCAGCAACCCACGCCCTTCCCGCAATCGGCGCAGATTGGTGCCCAGTACACGCCGACGCACAGTCGGCCGCTGCTCTACTCCCACGCCGCCCCCTCATCTCCGTAGATGACGCTCCGCTGGTCGGCATGTTACTCGCGCCAGGGTCAGCGCAATCGAGTTGTAGTGCATCGCTTGCACTTTGCGAATCTTGCGAGGAAGCTACTGAGAGTAGTCCGATGGTTCACCTAAGTGATCATGACGGCTCGCACCCGGGCATCCCCATGCCTCCGTCCGGCCGTCGCCGGGGCGCAACGTCTCGCGCCCACGTCATCCAACCGCCGTGCACAGAGGGAGCCCTGCCATGCCCGAAACGCCCAGCACCACGCCCGCCCCCACCGGCCAGGACCGCATCTGGCTCCCGCGCAGCAATCGCTCGCCCAGTCTCGCCCGCCGCTTCCTGCGAGAACTCCTCGCTCGACTCGACGGCGGTGAACACTTCCTCACTGACGGGCAGTTGCTGCTCAGCGAGCTGGTCACCAACGCCCTGCTGCACGGCACCGAACGCGGGCGGCTGATCCTGGTCGAGGCCACGATCAGCCCGGCCGCCCTGCTCCTCGAAGTACACGACGCCAGTGCCACTCTCCCCGAACCCCGCCAGGCCACTGACAGCGACGAACGCGGACGCGGCCTCCTCCTGGTCGACCTGATCGCCGATCAGTGGGGCTGCCGGCCGCGCCCCGGCGGCATGGGCAAGGTCACCTGGGCCAGTTGCACGCCGGTTGTGGAGTCCAGCTCCGTCCCTCAGTGAACGGTCCCCGGGGCGCGCTCGCTGTGCAACCCACGGCAAGCACGCCCCGCGAGGACCGAGCACTCCGTCCGGCACCGGCGAGCGCATAAGGGCCGTCACCTTCAGGGGCCACGCCCCGAGCGCCAGGCCCACCCGGCTCAACCGACTTCACCGCGCACAGCCAGCCTCCGCAGTACTCGACCGCAGCGTCGGACGTAGAGATTCTGGAACACCGAAACCAGGGGGAACGCAGCCCGGGTGTACCAACGGGCCGGCCGGCTGAATGCGGCGACGGTGAACCAGACCTGCCCGTCCGGAGCCAGTTCCACCAGGAACGCCTCCTCGCCGCGCTCCGGATGGCCGGGCAACGTACCGTATGCGAAGCCGAGGCGAGCCTGCTCTTCGACCGCCCACACCACCGCGCACGGGGCGACGAGTCCGAACGCGCCCCGGCCGAGCAGCACCCGCACCACGACCCCCGGCGCCGCCCGCTCGGCAGTCGCCGTCAGACCCACGCCCACCGCCCGGTGCATCCGCCAGGTCATGACGCTCTCCCCCGCCTTCGCGAACACGTCCCGGCCGGAGCCGAGACGGGTGCGATACCGCAGGTGGTGGTACCCGGAGGGCAGCGGGCCGTCCTCGGCGGTCGCGCCCACCTCGTGGTAACTGAATCCGTTCACCGTGGGCTTGCCTCCGTCAGCACGTCATGGTCGTTCCACAGACGGACACGCGCGCGCTCCGATCGGGCTCTGCGACGACCCAGAAGTGCAGCGCAACGATGACCGTCCGACCCGACACTACCGAGGCGCCGCGCGCCACGATGAGCGCCGGCCTGCCCAGCCGCGGAAACCGGCATGCGGATCGGGCCGGCGGGTTCGGCAGCTGCTGCCCGACGGCCGTCGTCCCCGGTCGGGTGGGTCCCCGGCGATACTGGGGCGATGAGATCGCACTGTGGTGACTGGCGGCGTCGTGCCTGACGTCGAGGGCCGGCTGCGGGTAGAGGTGGAGCGGGTCGCGCGGGCAGCCTTCGCCGGGCTCCTCGATGCCCGTCCGGCTGCGGACTACTGCGGGTACGCGCTGTATTCCGACGCCGGCGCGATGACAGTGTGCTGCGCGGCCAACACCGTCTCGCACCTGGCTCGACTGCGAGCCCAGGATCCGACCGAGGCGGAGTACTACGAGTGGACTCCGGCGGAGTGGGCGTTGGAGGGCGTCGCCGCCGAGCAGTTCGCGTCGATCTGCCGACGGCTGGCCGCCACGGGACCGGATGACGACGGCGCGACCTTCACGCAGTTCCGGGACAGCGTGTACGAGGCCTGTGTGGCGGCGCTCGAATCGCTCGTCGCCGCCGGTACCTTCGGCCCGGGTACCGATCACGTCGTGGTCTTCGCGGTCTCCGACCCCGACGAGGAGAACCCCGCGCGCGAAGCGGAGTGGCTCCGCCGTCTCAACCCGCCCGACCAGGCCGACCGGTTCACCCGCTGGCGCGAGGCGGCCTCGGCACGACCGTAGGGAGCGGCTACCTCGGTCAGTCCACGATGACAGCGGACGGGAGTCAGAATCTGACTGTCAGACTCGGCAATGTCGTTCGTCCTGGTCACCGCCCACTCCTCCGAGGAGTAGCCCCAGAAATCACCCGCGACCAGACATAGCCACCTCGCCGGATCCAGCACCGCACCCCGGGGAGGAACCGGGGATCGGCTGCGGCGAGACTCCAGTCATGAGAGTCAGATGTCTACAGATCGTCCACCCCGCGGCCGACGTGCCCGTCGCGGAGTTCGACGGGATCCGCGTGGGCGGTGTCTACCCGGTGATGGAGATGGTCATCTACGACCGCGACTGTCGAATCCGGGTGCTCGGCCCCGGCACGCCGGACCCCGGACTGCTCTGGGACCCCGCCGACTTCGAGACGGTGGACCCCCGGATACCGCCCGGCTGGACCCTGGTCATCACCGGCAGCCACACCCGCCTCGCGGATGCCCGCTGGCAGCGCCCTGGATTCTGGACCGACTACGCCCACGACGATCCGCAGGCCCTGGCCGACTACGAGCAGGTGAAGCGTGAACTCCTCCCCGCAGCCCCACCGCCCGAGAACTGACCCTCCACCCGGGGGCCCTCGCTGAACAGTCGCCCGTTTCGCCACCTGCCCCCGCCCGGCATCGCTAGGCTGCCCGGGTGATCACTTCCCCCGTCCACTCGCGACCGGCCCTATGGGCACCTTCGAGCCACCAGCGGCGCTGACATGGCGCCCTACGTCCACCGCCTCACCACCCCGTACCACCCAGCCGCTTTGAACACGGCCTCCGAGTACGGCAGTTCACTCGTCCCCTACCACTCCCAGGAGCGCTTCGCCGCCGCCTGTGTGGCCGCGGTAGCCGGGTTCGCGCTCGATGCCGGGGTCGAGCGGCTGACGGTCGACAACCCGATGGCGCACGGGTTCTTCTCCTTCTCCGCCCGCGCCGGGCGCGGCGGGCACGGCCTGGCGGGGCTCTTCCCGTTCGACCACGGCGGGTACACCGACTACCACGACGGCGCGCAGGTCCCCCTCGCCACCGCGCTCGGGCTGGTGCGAGCCATGGTGCTGCGCGACGGCACCTGGTGCCGGCTGCACACGGACGACGGCTTCTTCCTGCACGTCGGTACTCGGGACGATCTCTACGTCGGCGACGACCGGCCGCACGAGGGGGCCGCGGACCGCGCCCGCGTCCTCGGGCTCGTCGCCGAACGGGTCGACTCCTCGCCGTACGACCCCGCCCTGGACGAGACCGAGCCGCAGCGGCCCGCCGACGACACCTTCTGGGACGAACTCGGCTCACTGGTCGCCGAGTTCGGCGGCGTCCTGGTGGAGGAACGCCGGATCGGGCACGCCTACCGCTGGCACCGGCCGACCAGCGCCGTCGATCTCCTCGCCCTGCGCGGCCAGCTGACCCCACGGGCCCGGCTGGCCGTCTGGCCGGACCTGACCGAGGACGCCGAGGCGGTCCGCGCCGCGCTGCTGCGCCAGGAACGCCTCGAACTGCTCGTCCGTCAGTACCCCGGCGGCTTCCACGCAGCCCGGATCGCCGATCCGTCCATGGCGCGCGGCGATGTGCCGAACCCTCAGGTCAGTACCGAACCGGGTCACCGCTCCGCGCTGGTCCCGCTGGAGCCGGCCGACCGCCACCCGCTGCTCGCCGCGGTCCTGCCCGACGCCGACGGCGTCCTGCGGGCCCGCTGGCGGACCAACCGCACCCCGGCCGAGGAGCGCCGGTCCTTCCTCGCCTCCCTGCGGGTCGGGGACGTGGTCGACTGCGTGGTCGCGACCGGCCTGGACGACGTCGGCGTACACGTGGACCTGAAGCTGGGTCAGGACCGGGATCAGGAGCGGGATCAGGGCCAGGAGCGGGATCAGGACCTCGGCCAGGACCCGGGTCAGGACCAGGGCCTCGGCCGCCGCCTCGGCTTCCTCCGGACGCCCGAGATGTCCTGGGAGCACTTCGACTCGGTGGACGAGATCGCCCCGGTCGGCCGCGAGCTCCGCGCCCGGGTCAGCTACGTCGACTGGGCGTTCGAACAGGTCGGCCTCTCCCTCAAGGCGCTGCGGCCCGACCCCTGGCTGCGCTACGCCGAGGCCCACGTGGCCGACGAGACGGTCGAGGGCACCGTCACCAGTCTGATGCCGTTCGGCGCGATCGTCACCGTCGAGCAGGGCGTCGCGGGCCTGGTGCACCTGACCGAGCTGGCCGACCACGAGGTGACCTCCCCCGAGGAACTGCTCACCGTCGGCGACCGGGTGCGGGTCGCCCTGCTCGACATGGATCTCGACCGGCGCCGCCTCACCCTCTCCCTCCGGCAGGCCCGCCCGGAGCAGGACGGGCCCGGCGCGGGCGATCCGGCTCAGGTGTAGCCCGGCGATCCCGGGGTGGTGAGCGGTTCGCCCCTCTCCGGCCAGGTCTTCAGGCCGGAGAGGACCACGGGCCGGCCACCGTACAGCTCGTCAGGCCCCCGAACCCGGCCCGCATCTGACCTTCATTACTCCGACAGAGTGATGATCATGCGTGTCTGGCGCCGATAGTCCGCCTACCGGGCGATGCTGCTCTCCGTCCGTCCCCCAGCTGCATCGAGGCCCCAGTGAGACCCGCCCGACGTTCGCAGCCCCGACTGCCCCGCCTGCCTCGCCTGTTCTCCGCGGTCCTGGCCGTACTGCTCGGTGCCGGTACCGTGGCGCTCAGCGGCCCGACCGCCTCGGGCGGTTCCACCACAGGACCGGCACTCGACGGCCGCGCCGCCCACGCCGTCACGCAGGCCGCCCCCGCCGCCCCCGGATCCAGCCCGGCCGCGGCACGGACCGCCGGCCGCCCGACAGTGCGCGGGGCCGGCACCCAGCGGCCGATCGGCCCCGACCCGGCGGTCGACCTGCTGGCCCACGGCAACCTGACCATGGCCTCGAACTCGGTCCTGACCTGCGACCCGAGCGACGGCACCGTCTGCTCGGACACCGAGGGCTCCAACAACGGCCGGACCATGTTCGTCAAGACCGACCCCACCGCGCCGGGCGCCAACGCCTCCTCCGCGCAGTTGCTGATGCCGGCCGGCGCCACCGTGCTCTCCGCCCGCCTGTACTGGCAGTTCAACCCGACCGGAACGAGCACCAACGGCACCTCCGGCGACATCAACAAGGGCAACCAGGTCTCCTGGAAGGTCCCCGGCGCCAGTGGCTACCAGCAGCTGACCGCCGACACCTACGACTGGTTCGACCAGAAGGTCGGCGGCACGCCGCCGGAGCCCCTGCTGGCCGCGGGCGCGGTCAAGGACGTCACCGACCTGGTCAAGGCGGCGGGCGCGGGCAGCTACACCGTGGCCGACATCCAGGCCTGCAGCGGACGCTCCTCCGCCCAGAACTTCGGCGGCAACAACGTCGGCTGCTGGGGTGGTTGGTCGCTGGTGGTCGCCTACGAAGCCCCCGCCGAACCGCTGCGCTACCTGCAGGTCTGGGACGGCTACCAGCTGCTGCGCGACCCCGACAACCTCACCACGCTCACCCTCGCGGGCATCCGCACCCCCGCCACCACCGCGCCCAAGGCGACCATGGGCGTCACCGTCGGGGACGGCGACGCCCCGATCGCCGGCGACCAGTTGTTCGTCGGCCCCGACGTGGCCGGCCTCACCCCGCTGATCATGCCCGGCCCCACCGGCCCCGGCACGGACAACGCGTTCACCAGCCGGATCGACCAGGTCGCCATCGACGGCTCGGCCGCGAACATCACCACCCGCGCCCCCGCTCCGATCAACAACTACGGCTACGACGCCCGGATGATCGACGTGACCGGCAAGATCCCGGCCGGCAGCACCCAGGCGCTGCTGCGGATCAACGGCGCGGGCGACGCGCTGGAACCGCAGGCGGTCTGGTTCGCCGTCGACGCCCTGGAGCCCGACCTCCAGATCACCAAGGCCAACACGCCCGCCGGGACCACCGACGACACCCCGCCGGGCCTGATCCGGCCCGGCGGCACCATCAGCTACGCCTTCACCGTCACGAACCAGCACCAGGACGGCAGCACCACCGACCTGGACACCGCCACCGCCATCACCGTCACCGACCAGTTGCCGGCCGGAACGACGTTCAAGGCGGGCTCGAACCCGAACTGCACCGCCGCCGGACGGACCGTCACCTGCTCGCTCGCCGACCTGGCACCGGGAGCGAGTGGCACCGTCACCTTCCAGGTCACCGTCGACGCGGACACCACCGCGGGCACCAAGCTCGACGACACGGCCACCCTCGGCTTCAAGGGGATCCAGACCCAGCGGTCCCAGACCCGCACCAGCAACACCGTCCGAAACACCGTCACGGACGTGCCCGCGTACAGCATCGCCAAGACCGCCACCCCCGCGAACGCCGCCCCGGGTGACACGGTCCACTACCGCATCCAGGTCACCAACACCGGCCGGCTGCCGGCCCCCGGCGTCACGCTCGCCGACGACCTCGCCGGTGTCCTGGACGACGCCGCCTACAACAACGACGCCGCCGCCGACCTCGGCACCGTCCGGTACGCCGGCGGCGTCCTGCACTGGACCGGCGACCTGGCCGTCGGCGCCGCTGCGTCCATCACCTACTCGGTGACGGTCGGCTCGCCCGACAGCGGGGACCGGACGCTGCGCAACACCGTCAGCTCCGACACCTTCGACAACAACTGCCGGCCGGCCTCCTCGGACGAACACTGCCGCGCCGACGTCCCGATCACCGTCCCGACGCCTTCGCCGACGCCTTCGCCGACGCAGTCCCCGTCGCCAACGCTCACCCCGGCGCCGACGCCCTCGTCGTCGTCCTCCCTCTCCCCCGGGCCGACCCCCGACCACGGCGGCCGGCTCCCCGACACCGGTAGCGGCGCCCTGCCCCTCCTCGCCCTCGCCGCCCTGGCAGCCCTCACCGCCGGAGCCTTCCTGCTGACCCGCACCCGACGCCGCCGGCACTGACTCGGCGTCACCTCGCAGCTGCCGCCGCCGCCCTGACCGACCTGGTCAGGGCGGCGGCGGCATAGTGTCCGGCCCACTGGGAGCCCCGCCTGCCTCTCGATATCAAGCATCTTGACGTCGAGATTAATCTCCGGCAAGCTTCCCCCAGATCTCTTGATGTCGAGAGATATTCCCAGTGAATCGGAGGCCGGCGATGCGGGGCCGCGCGACCACCCACCAGCCCCACCGGGCGCAGGCCGGCCTGATAGCGCAGCTGCGCCGCCCGCCGGGCGGCCGGGACGCGCGGATCATGCTGCTCGCCCAACTCCTGGACCGGACCGGCTCCGGAGTCTGGGGCGCCTCCTCGGTCCTCTACTTCACCTTCGTCACCGGCCTGAACGCCCGACAGCTCGGCCTGCTGCTCGGCGCGGCCGGGGTCGCGGGCATCGCCGGCTCACCGCTGGCAGGCCGGCTCGCCACCCGCCTCCCGGTGCGCTCGCTGCTGATCGCCTGTCACCTGCTGCGCCTGACGACCCTCTGCCTGCTGCTCGTCTGCACCGGCTTCGACCTGCTGCTGCCCGTGGTCGCCCTCACCTCACTCGGCGACCGCGCGGCCAAGACGCTGGAGATGCTCTTCGCCACCCGGGTGGCCGGCGATCAGCGCTCCACCTACCAGGCGATCTCGCGCAGCGTGGCGAACGCCGGCTACGCGCTCGGCGCGGGGATCGCCGCCGTCGGCCTGGCCGTCGGCACCCACGCCGCCTACGACACCCTGATCCTGGCCGACGCCGCCTCGTTCCTGCTCGCCGCGGCCCTGGTCCACCGCGTCCGGGAGCCGCGCGGCCACGGCCTGGTGACGGCCCGCCACGACGGTCCAGCAGTTCCCGAGGCCCGGAGCACCGCACGGAGCCCGTGGCGGGACCGCGGCTACCTGCTCTTCGTCCTGCTCGACATCCCGATGAACCTGGACGACTCGGTCCTGGGCGTCGGCCTGCCCCTGTGGCTGGTGCACCGCACCGCCGCGCCGCACGCCTTCGTCCCCGCCTTCCTGGTAATCAACACCGTCCTCGTCGTCCTCCTGCAACTGCGTGTCTCCGCCAAGGTGCGCGAGCCGCGCCAAGCGGCCGGCGCGGCCCTCCTGTACGGGCTGACCATGCTCGCCTGCTGCACGGTCCTGGCCACCGCCACCGGCGGCGGCCCCTGGACCGCCTCCGCCGCACTGCTCGCGGCCGCGATGCTGGTCACCGCGGCCGAACTGATGCGATCGGTGAGCTCCTGGGAACTCGCGGTCTCCCTCGCCCCCATGGAGGCGCGAGCCTCCTACCTGGGAGTGGCCGGCATGTCCCAGTCCGTCCAGAAGTCCGCCGGCCCCCTCCTGCTCACCGGCGCGGTCATGGCCGCCGGCCCACTCGGCTGGCTCACCCTCGGAACCGCGGTCGCCACCCTGTCCGCCGTCCAACGCCGCACCTGCCTCCGCCGCCTGGACACCACGAATCACCCTCCGGCTTCGCCGGCATCACCGCTCAGCGAAGGCACGACGCACGGACGCAGGACCATGAGCGAATCCTCCAACGCCGCCACCATCGCAAACGAAAACCGGTCCACCTCAAGACAGAGCACGACATCATCAGGATGAACTCCCTGACGCACCCCCTGCGCCAACTCACCAGCAGCGCGCGACTCGGCAGCCCGACGGACGAACTCCGCAGCGTCCGTCCCAGCCCCCGTGGCCCTCCCCGCGATGTACTGAGCACACGCCAGATCCTCCTCGGCCTGCCCATCCTCACCAGTGACCACGAACGTGACCCCGTCACCCCCACGCGCCCGCACCACCCGAGCCGTAGCCTCCGCCACCACAAACCCGGCACACAACACCAGCCCCGCCCCCTTCACCGCAAGGGCCCCCACCGTCCCCGCCGTGGTCTTCTGCACCACAGTCCGCCCACCAAGGTCAACACCCCGCAACAACCCCGGCGAGTTCACCAGATCAAACCCCGGCGCAGCCGCACCATCCTTGAGCGCCACCCACTCCGGATGCCGCCCCTTGAGCGCCAGCGCCTCGTCCAGCGACCCAGCAAGCACAATCCTCTCCGCCCCCTGCGCAAAAGCCCAGGCAGCCACGGTGAACGCCCGCATGACGTCAACGACGACCGCCACGGACGGGACTTCGACCAGCTCAGCGATACCGAGGAAACGAGTGTCCATACGACTCATGATCGCGCACACCCGAACGGGGGCAGGCGGAGAGTCCTACACCCCGTGACCTCGACGTTCTCGGACTGCAGCACCTCCGGCTGCCTGTGTCGCGCAAGCAGTCCGCGACAGCACGCCTCCCCATCCCCGACGCGGGCCCACTCACACACGACCCCTGTGGACACATGCCAGATGACCGAGCCTCACCACTGCGACGAACCACCGCTCTGTGCGGCATCCGTCCGCTGACATGCCGTCAACTACTGCCGTCAAGGCACACAAGGAGCCCTACCGAAAAGAAATTCGGTGGGGCTCCTTGGTATCTCTCAAGCCGCGATAAGCCACCCAGGTGACGGATTGGGGCCTACCAATCAGCCCAGATTCAGTGAGTGCTCCCAGGAGGCACGTGCACTATCCAGGAATGACGTCAACATTATTCTGCGACAGGATCCTAAGAAACAAATCGAATTTGGAAATTGGCCCGCCGGCAATATCCATTACTGCAGACAAGGAAGAACGCGCAACAGAAATGTTCCGCCAAATCAGCCGAACCGAGGCGCCTTGTAGACAGCCCTCAAGAGACTCTTCCAATTCGGTAAAACTCTGCCCGATATACCCCCCTGGACCACGGAAGGCCTCGCCAATCGCACAGAAGAAACTCGCGACATCCTTGATGTCATCACCTTCCATAACGATCTCTCTAGGGGGAACCGAATACTCCCCCTCAGAAGCAGATTCGGCGTACCTGAGCCCGGCTACTTCCAGCCATGCTTCACGGGCTCCGACCTGAAGCGTGCACCATTCACCACGCTGCGGTTGGGAAACGCGGAACCTGTCCCACAACCTGCGGGCCTCGGCATGCGGAGGCAACCCCGTTAGTGCCGTGACGACTAGATATTCCGGCGTATCTCCGACTACTAGCTTGGCGCCCCACAGCGGGTAGCGCCCCATGGCCCGACCTTCGGTGTCGAGGACAAGGACCTCGATGTCACCCCCAAGCGTCTCGATCGGCGCGTCCAAGGTCGGCCGCACAAGCCTGAAGGTGACTCGGGAGTTCTCGACTTCAAGCAACGCGCCGAAGTCGTCGTCGCTGTAGCGCCCGACAAAAAACCCTTCCAGATCGCAAGCGAATACGAATGCGTCACTTCCCTCGAACCGGACAGAATATTTCACCGACAACGTCGCCCACCTTCCACTGGGAACACATCGAATCAACAGGCAGGAAGAGCGGCGATCTTCTTGTACTAGACTTTCGGGCCCGTGTAGCCATACTCCCCAAAGAGGTTCGGGCCGACGATCCTGTACGTATCGCCTTTCCCGGGAACCTCCCATTCGGGCGATCCCTGGAAACCCGACTGCGTGTGAGGACCCCACTTGACCGCGTGCTTCTCCGATTCGTATCCTCGATAAATCTTTTGAGTAGGATCCGTGAGGCTTACTGTGCGCGGGGTCCCCTGCCCAGCATCAATCCTGGCAAGCTCGCCTGCAGCCCTCCCAGGAACATTGTTGTCGTTGCGCACCAGCACCGGCGTTGTACTAGGCGGGCACATAGTACGTGTACTATGTGCCCGCCTACCTGCTTTTGCTCAGCTGACCGCCGAGTCCACGGCGATCACCGACTACAAAAAATCTTGCAAGAGCCGAGAATCTGACATGCCAGAACTGAGCTTAAGGTCCAGCGGGCAATTTAGGGTTGACTACTACAAGCCGCTAGACTCATCGATAAACGTCGCCCATAGCGGAGAGAATGATGACTGCCAGCTCGCCAAGTTGGCTCGAATTGTCGCGTCATCCTCCTCCATATAGTCTGGAAGTTGATCCAGAAGCCCATCCACATGGCCGGCATAGAACTCAAGGCTCTGTGCTGCAATCCGAAGGCTGGCCCTCGGAAGGAAGTCGAGGTCAAATACGAAGAGCCCCTCGACTGCCTGCAAATCCGAGCCGACCACATTCCAAGCTATTCTTTCGCCATCTCTAGCGCCAGCGGACCACGAAAATTCGCGGACCCCACGCGCAACCAAAAGGGCCGTGTTCCCCTCCACTGTCAAATTCATGGCCGAGCGTAGCTCGAGCAGCAGAGAAGCGGTCGACGAAAGGTTGCCCAAGCGCACTTCCAATAGCTGCGCTTCCTGCAATGCATCCCTCTCCCTCAGGGGATCAACCTCGACATGCGTCAAGTATTCCCTACTCTGCTTTTCGATGAGTTCCTCTACCTGCATGACGGCGCCAGCTCAATGTGCGCATATGGATCACTCTTGCCAACCGTAGTCCGTCCCGTTAGAGGGTTTACCGTCTGGCCTGCCTCGTTCATATACACAACGTACCCATCTGCTTGTCGGGCTGTTGGATTCATGACTCGCATCTCCGTAACACGGGGATCGATCCCGGGAGTACCTGCGGGAAGTTGATAAATCGTTCCCTTGCCGGTGGTAGACGGGGTTCCGGTTGCGCCGCTGGGGTTGCCAGGAAGAAACTCACCGGTCGGGCCGATGATTATATTTGTAAGCCCGCCGTCATTATGCACTAGGACAGGCACCGTCCCCGCTAGCACATAGTACGTGTGCTACGCGACCCCTCTCCACCTGCTTTTTCGCAGGTCAAACGGTGGCTTGACGGTCCGTCGGTGTCCGTGGATGTGCGCTGAAGTCCGTGGTTGTTGCCGTCGCTACTGCCGTCAGAGGTGTAGACCATTTGATCTCAACGACGCCCTCGCGCCGCCCTCGGTGAGGTGCTGGTGCTCGGGTGTCTCAATTCCACTCTCCGGGCTCGCCACGGAGGGTAGCGCGGGTGCTGCGCTCGTAGGTTGTGTGGCCGGTCTGGGCGCAGTGTGCGGCGATCCAGCGGGTCAGTTCCTCCGGGGTGTGCGTCTGGCCGGAGGCGGCTCCGCAGTCCTGCTCTTCTCCGGTGACGCAGACGGCCTCGAAGGTCGGCAGTGCCATCGGGTCTACGACGGTGGTGACGATGTATTCGCGGAATCGGTAGCTCGTGGTCGTGCCCATCAGCGTGCTCCCTACTCGTCAGAGCCGTCGGCCTCGGCGGTGCCCGGCGGGACGGGGATACGCTGCCCGCGCGAGTCCGCGACCCTGAGCGCGTCCGACAGGGCTTCGGTCAGCCGGCACGCCAGCCACCGGTACTCGGCGTCCGTCAGCGCCCGCGCTCCGGGAGCCAGGACGCCCCGGGCATGGTCAAGCAGTTCCTCGCCCATGGTGAGCTGGACCTCTTCGATGCCGTCGGCGAGCCTCGCCAGGTAACCACCGCCGTCGGTGCTCAAGTAGCAGGGAAGCCCGTCCGGGTTGGCCCACGGCAGCAGACGCAGTTCCTCCACTGCGGGCTCCACCGTGCTCGCGTCGAACAGGCGTGTCGCCTCCTCGGCCATGCTGCTGTCCCTTCCTGGGTTCGGCTCTGTCGATTCAGGGTCTCGTTGGCCTGAACATCTCGGAGTAGCCAGCCTGTCTGCCCTGCTGTCTGCCAAGCTGGCCAGGTGGTAAGGGAATCGGTCGGGGAGCTGGTGCGGCGGCTGCGTCAGGCGCGGGGGTGGAGTCAGCAGCGGCTCGCTGACGCGCTGGCCCAGGCCGCTCCCGGGCGTGTCCCGCCGACGCGCAATGACGTGTCCCGCTGGGAGATCGGCACGCGGTCCCCGCGCGAGTGGCTACCCTTCCTCGCCCAGGTGCTGGAGGTCCCCCGGGAGATGCTGGAGGCCGCCAAGGCCGTCCGCCCTCCCGAGCCCGCGCCTCGGGTGCTGACCGTCGCGGACTTCCTGCCCGAGGGCGACCCCCTGGCCCCGCTGAGTGCGGGTACCGGCTGGCGGATCGGCGCCGGGCAGGTCGCCGACCTCGCCCAGCGGGTGCACGGCCTGCGGCTGGCCGACGACGTGGTGTACGGGAAGGACTTGATCGCCCCCGCCCTGCGGGAACTGCGGGCGGCGGTCACGATCTACCGCGAGGGCACCCACACCGAGCAGGTGGGCCGCGAACTGCTACGGGCGATTGGCGAGTTGGCGCAGATTGCCGGTTGGGTCGCCTCCGATGCGGGCGAGCATGCCGAGGCGGAGCGGATCTACCGGCTCGGGATCAGTGCCGCCCGTGCCGCCGGGGACGGGGTGCTGTCGGGGAACGTGGCGGGCTCGCTCGCCTACCAGTGGAGCAACACCGGACGCCCCCACGACGCGGTGGACCTGGCTACCGCCGCAGTGGAGGAGGCCGGCCCCGATGCTCCGGCGAAGGCCCGCGCGCTGTACTTGGATCGGGTGGCCTGGGCGCACACCCGCGCCGGCCAGGACCGCCCTGCGATGACAGCCCTCGGGGAAGCCAGCGAGGCCTTGGCCCAGGACTCCGCCGGCACCGAGTCACCGTCGTACCTGTACTGGATGGACGCCGGGGAACTCCAGGTCATGGAGGCCCGCGTCTACACCGAGCTGCACCGGCCCCTGCGTGCCGTACCGCTGCTGACGGACGTCCTGGGTCGTTACGACGCCAGTCATGCGAGAGAGTTGGCGCTGTACCTGTCCTGGCTGGCCGTGGCCTACGCCGACGCGAACGAGCCCGAGGCCGCAGCCGGGACCGCTGGCCGGATGCTCGCTCTGGGGCAGAGCGGCAGCGAACGCACCACCGAGCGCGCACGGATCGTGCTGGACCGGCTGCGAGCGTTCCGTGACGTTCCCGAGGTCGCCGAGCTGCTGGCGTCCTGATCATCCCGATCGTGCGGGGGGCGAGTTCGGACTGCTGCTTGCGGGCGTCTCGGCACTCGGCGGGCTTGCGCACGGTCTGCTCGCTCGGCACAGGAGCGGTCGGCGGGTCGGCGGGGAGCCTGTGCTGCGGAGCCGAGACGACATCGGACATCGCCCACGGCGGGCCCGGCGGCGGAAGAGGGAGGGTCGGACCCCTGGCCGACCCTGTGCCCGCGATCCGACCGTAGGACGATCGCAGGCGACAACTTGCTCCGCAAGGCGCAAGGAGTCCTTACCCCACAACTTGCTCCCATCGGGCGCCGGTTCGAACCCGTCACCACCGAGGAGGCGCGCGCGTTCCTCGCCGCCACCCGGGGCCACCGGCTGCACGCGCTGTTCGAACTCGCGCTTCGCACTGGGCTCCGCAAGGGCGAACTCCTCGGCCTGCGCTGGGAAGACCTGGACCTGGCCGGCGGAACCGCCAGCATCCGCCGAACCCTCCAGCGCACCAACTCCGGCGGCTTGATCGCCCTGCCGACCAAGACCCAGAGCTCCGAACGGCGCATCGCCCTGCCGACCCCGAGCCTGCGCTCCCTGGTACAGCACCGCGATCAGCAGCGCCAGGAACGCGAAGCGGAGGGCACGGGCTGGAAGGACAGCGGCTACGTCTTCACCCGGCCCAACGGAGCCCCGATCGAGGGAGCTACCCTCACCCGCCACTTCACCGCACTGCTCCGCCGGGCCAGGCTCCGCCGCATCCGCTTCCACGACCTCCGGTACTCGGCGGCGACCCTCCTCCTGGAGCAGGGCGTCGAACTCGTCGTCATCAAGGAACTGTTGGGCCATGCCCACATCGGGGTGACCGCGACGGTGTACGCCCACGTCCGACTCCGCCTCCAGCGCCAAGCCATCGACACCCTCAGCAACGCCCTCCGAGACCCGGCGGAAGACACCGCCAGGCCCGGCGACGAGGACGATCCGCCACTTCGTGCAGCACCCGTCCTCTGACGTTGCCGTCAACTACTGCCGTCACGACGCCCCGAAGCCCCGCCAGGACATACCTCGCGGGGCTTCGGATTTGCGGTCGCGATCCGTCGGTTCGCGTGCCGCAGAGGCTACGAACTCGCGGTCAAGCAAATCTCGTATATAGATCGCGATCGCGCCAGGAGTCAGAGAAGGCATCCAGCATGGCCTCATAGAGCCGAATATTGCTGACATTCCCCCTGGGGTGATTGACCCTCTCCCTGACTACCTCCCGGATGGTCTCCCAGCGCAACTCGTACATCAGGAAGGAGATCAGCTCGACAACACCCTCCCTGGGGGAATCAATCAGGGAAATCAGCTCTCTCTCGAACTGCCCCCTCGAATTAGGACTTCCCTGCAGAATCGCGAGCGCACGTTCCAGGCCCTGTTCGAGCTCTTCGACGCCACAGGTCTCTTCTGCAGTAGCCAGAACCCCCTGGACAGCTTGCATGAACTCTGCGACCGGATCAGCAACTGGGCCGCCATGCCTCGATGTACTTCCCATCAGCAGCGAGTCCATTCCTATTGAAGGCATCTACGGCCGCCTTTTCGGCATTAGCACCGTAAGGCTGATAATGGCCAGACTTATTGTCGAGGTAAACCACCTGACCACCCTTTGTCTTGAACTCTCCAGCAGCCAGGACATCCCCACCCTGAGCGAGGCTCACATGGCCGGCAGTACGCTTTCCGATAACAAGCTCACCTCCTTCCGTCACTACATATGCATAGTTTCCGGAGCGGGACAATGCGGTACCAGGAGCGATCGGCTTGAACCAATCAGGCGTATCTACCGGTATCAAGTTCGAGAAAGAGCTGGGGTCAGGTCCTGGATCGCTATTGTGAACGAGTACCGGCGTCTCGCCAGCGAGTACATAGTACGTGTGGACGTCAGCAACCGTGAGGTCGTACGCAATACGCGGGCTCGTCTGGTAGTTCCTGACGCTTTGCACCGTGACTGTGCGGCCGTCGGGGAGACCGACCTGGTCTCCAGGCAGTAGATCTGCCGCGTCGGTCCACCGGTGGCTAGTCGCGTCCCAGAACGGGTGGTGCTGAGTGGAAGTGAGCCCTTCAGGCTTCGTGCTCGGAGTAGAAGCAGGTGGCGCGATGGTCAGGTCTGTGAAATCCCGATCGTCAGGTGTGGCGATCTTGGCGACAACGTGCTTGGGCGCACTCTTCTCCGTCAGAGGATCCGTGGCCTCGACCGTGTCTCCGACCTTCAGGTCTTCGATCGGACTTGAGGATCCGTCAGCCAGGAGGACCTTCGTCTCACCCGGAAAGCTGTGCATATCCGAGTTCATAAGGTCGAGCTGCAACGAAATCTTGCATTGCTGCATGAGTGTGTCGCCGGCCTTGGCTGCCTGATCTACCTCCTTCAATCGACCTGCAACAGGGATCGCTTTCAGAAGATCCCCGGCCGCGTCCAGGTATTTGCCGTCCTGTGCATGCAGGACGCTCGAAGCAACCGCTGCTGGGATCGCAAGCGGGGACGGGACAGCGGTCAGGAAATCGAGTCCGGCCTCAAGTCGCTCTCGCCCCGTGCCTCCGGGGTAGACCAGAGACCAGTTGGCACCTGCGTGGTCGGGGTGCTGCGGGGTAGTGAGGACGTTGTCCCAGTAGGCGAGGTTCCAGTGTCCGTTGTCGTTGCTTGTCCACGATTCGTGGATCACATTGGTTTGGCGATCCTCGCAAGTGCCGAGCCCACCACACACGCCGGGGGGGTGGAGCCCCGACGGGTCGCTGAGGTTGACCGGGTTGTTGTTGCTGTACGCGTAGCCGTTCCACTGTTGCGGGCTCGCCGCGTCGAGGATCGGGTCGGGGTTGAGGAAGCGGCCGTGGGCGGGGTCGTATTCGCGGGCGCCGAGGTTGGTGAGGCCGGTGGCGTCGTCTTTGGTGCCGCCGACGAAGCC
>FTKT01000165.1_pt4 | contig 19438 bp, 13 predicted proteins | sample 1658271 | NCBI WGS metagenome assembly FTKT01 (sample SAMEA3914811, study PRJEB12502) | metagenome | biome: forest; material: soil | place: Canada | collected 2011-08-04 | depth 0.3 m | reverse complement strand
CCCCCGTCCCCCAGCGCCCGCGCCCTGCCGGCTCTCAGGCCGGCTGCCCCAGCGCCGCCGCCGTGCCGACCCAGCCGGTCCCCTCGGGACGGTACCGCGCCATCCCCTCCGACCCGACCAGCCCGGACAGCAGCAGCTTCCAGACCCGGGTCAGCCCGACCGCCCCGATCGGCCCCGGCTGAACCCGGTAGAGCAGCCCGAGACCGCTGAGCACGACACCCAGTGCCTCGGCGTCCGCGCCGCCGCCCGGCGCGGCCTGCGCGTCCGGCTGCTCCAGCAGGTCGACGGCGAGCCGCACCCACTCGGCCCCGTCCACCGCCGGATCGTTCGTACCCGCGGCGGCCGGCTCGGAGTTCGGCTCGTCCCTCAGCAGCAGACCGGCCCTGAGCACGGTGTCCTGTGCCAGGCGGGCGACGGTGAGATGGGTCAGGTCGATGACCGCCTGCAGCGGGAGCTGCCCTTCGCGCGGTTTGCGGGCCTCGTCCATCAGGCCCCGCAGGGTCGTCTCGGCCGCCTCCCGGACCGCGTCGGCGAGATCCTGCTTGGAGGCGAAGTGGTAGTAGAGCGCCCCCCTGGTGCACTGCGCCAGGTCGGCGATCCGGGCCAGGCTCGCGGCGGTGTAGCCGTTGGACTCGAAGGTCGACGAGGCGGCCTCGATGATCGCCAACCTGGTGCGCTCACCGCGTTCGTGTGTGCTCAACGTGCCCTCCGAAAGGTCTGCGGCTCGTCGCCAGGAAGCAGCACTTCACACCTCTGGCGAACACGTGATGGGAGCAGAGGCAACCACATCGCGAGAAACAATACCATCTACGCGGTTTTTGGATTCACCTTGCGAAAGCGGGCTCCCGCCACCGAATCCCCAGGATGTGCACCTCGGAGCACTCCGGCGACTTGCTTGATCACCGGGCGGACGGTCTGGTTCCGCTCCTCCGATTACCGAGGAGTTCGCGCACCGTTCCAGCGCCTCCCTAGCATCGTCACCATGAACCAGACCGTCGCTCCATCGGCCCGCAAGCCGGCCGAACACCCTTTGCTGCCAACGGAGATGAGAGAGCAGCTCAACGCCGCACTGAACCGTCCGGCCGCCCAGCAGCCCGTCTGGCCCGATCTGGAGAAGGTCCGCCTGGCCCGCCGGAGGCTGGCCGCCGCGCCGCCGCTGACCACCCCTCAGGAGATCGACCGGCTCAGCCTGCGACTGGCCGCGGTGGCCCGCGGCGAGGCCTTCCTGCTCCAGGGCGGCGACTGCGCGGAGACCTTCGACGACAACACCGAGGCGCATGTGCGCGCCAACATCCGCACCCTGCTCCAGATGGCCGTGGTGCTCACCTACGCCGCCAGCCTGCCGGTGGTGAAGGTGGCCCGGATCGCCGGCCAGTACGCCAAGCCGCGCTCCAACAACACCGATTCGCTGGGCCTGCCGGTCTACCGCGGTGACATCATCAACTCCCAGGAGCCGCACCCGGCATCACGGATCGCCGACCCGGACCGGATGGTCCGCGCCTACGCCAACTCCGCCGCCAGCCTCAACCTGGTGCGGGCGATGGCGGGTTCCGGCGGCGCCGACCTCAACCTGGTGCACGAGTGGAACCGCGACTTCGTCCGCACCTCGCTGGCCGGGGAGCGCTACGAGGCGCTGGCCGCGGAGATCGACGACGGCCTGCGCTTCATGGCGGCCTGCAACATCGACCACGGCGCGCTGCACTCCACCGAGCTCTACTCCAGCCACGAGGCGCTGCTGCTGGACTACGAGAGCGCCCTGGTCCGCGCCGAGCCGGCCGGCGACGGCGCGCGGCTCTACGGCCTGTCCGGACACTTCCTGTGGATCGGTGAGCGCACCCGCCAACTCGACGGCGCGCACATCGCGTTCGCCGCCCAGCTGGCCAACCCGATCGGCCTGAAGATCGGCCCCGGCACCACCCCGGAACAGGCCGCGGAGTACGTCGAGCGGCTCGACCCGCAGGGCGTGGCCGGCCGGCTCACGCTGATCACCCGGATGGGCAGCGCGAAGATCCGCGAGGTGCTGCCGGCGATCGTCGAGAAGGTCACCGCCTCCGGCCACCAGGTGGTCTGGCAGTGCGACCCGATGCACGGCAACACCCGGGAGTCCGCGAACGGTTACAAGACCCGGCACTTCGACCACGTGCTGGACGAGGTCAAGGGCTTCTTCGAGGTGCACCACGCGCTCGGCACCCACCCGGGCGGCATCCACGTCGAACTCACCGGCGAGGACGTCACCGAGTGCCTGGGCGGCGCCCAGGACATCAACGACGACGATCTGCCCGGTCGCTACGAGACCAGCTGCGACCCGCGGCTCAACACCCAGCAGTCGGTGGAACTCGCCTTCCTGATCGCCGAGATACTCCGCGCCTGACGGGTCGCACAGGGGGCCCGGCCGACTGCCCGGCCCCCCTGGCAAGGGCCTCGTCCCCCCAGCTGAGGGGGACGTTAGGGGTGCCTCCCCGAAGATCGGCCCGGCTAGATTTGCCGCAATTCACCTGCTGTCACGTACGGATCCGCGCATCCGGCGCCGCGTCCCCCTGCCATCCGACCGGGGACCGCACCGCGCCTCGGGGGTGGGCGTACCCGCGCTGACGAGAGTCGACAAGTTACTTGGGGGATGAACAGATGCTCAACAGGCGAACCCTTCTCCGCTCCGGCGGCGCCATAGCGGCGACCGCCGCGACGGCCGCCACCGTCGGCGCCGCCGCACCCGCACTCGGCCGCCGCCGGGGGACCGGTGGCTCCACCCCGTGGCAGGACCTTCGCGCGGCCTTCCAGGGCGACGTCGTGCTCCCCTCGGACGCCGCCTACGCACACGCCAAGCAGGTGGAGATCGCCGCCTTCGACTCGGTCAACCCGCAGGCCGTCGCCTATGCGCAGAGCGCCGCCGACGTCCGGACGGCGATCCGCTTCGCCCAGGACAACTCCATCCCGATGCGCACCCGCAGCGGCGGCCACAACTTCGCGGGCTGGTCGACCGGCGAGGGCCTGGTCCTGGACGTCTCCCGGTTCAACCAGGTGACCACCGACGGCACCACCGTCCACCTGGGCCCCGGTGCGCAGGCCATCGACGCGCTCACCACGCTCGCCCCGCTCGGCAAGCAGGTCGTCGCGGGAACCTGCCCGACCGTCTGCCCCGGCGGCTTCCTCTCGGGCGGTGGCATCGGCTTCCAGAGCCGGACCTTCGGCATCGGCAGCGACCACCTGGTGTCGGCCCGGGTCGCGCTGGCCGACGGCCGGGTGGTCCGCGCCTCGCAGTCCCACAACCCGGACCTGTTCTGGGCCCTGCGCGGCGGCGGCGGCGGGAACTTCGGCGTGGTGCTGGACTTCGAGGTCACGCCGATCGCCGCCCCGCGGATGGTCTACTACCAGCTCACCTACGCCTGGGACCACGCCCAGGACTTCCTCACCGCCTGGCAGCTCTGGGCCGCGGGGGCCCCGAACAACCGCAGCTCCGAGGTCATCGTCGTGCTGCCGGACGCGGCCCCCGGCGCCGCCCCGGTGATCCTGCTGATGGGCGGCTACTACGGCCCGAAGGCCGACCTGGACGCGGCGCTGGCCGACCTGGCCGGCCAGGTCGGCGCGCAGCCGACCAGCAGCAAGGTGCTGGACCTGCCGTACGACGAGGCCATGAAGTACGTCTACAACTGCAACGAGATCACCACCCAGCAGTGCCACCGGGTGGGCTCCAGCCCGGAGGCGACGCTGGCCCGGGCCGGCTGGCAGCGGCTGCGCTCGCGCCTGGTCGACACCCCGATCGGGGCGGCCGGCGTCAACGACGTGCTCGCCGCCTTCGACGCGAACCGCCGCACTGGCGCCACCCGCTACCTCAGCTTCACCGGCCTCGGCGGCGTCGCCAACGAGCCCTCCCCCACGGACACCGCCTACGTGCACCGCGAGGCCGAGTTCCAGGTCGGCTTCGGCATCGCCATCAAGGACGCCAACCCGTCCGCCGAGGACCAGGCCGCCGCCGTCGACTGGGCCAACCGCGGCTTCGCGATCCTGGACCCGCTCTCCAGCGGCCAGTCCTACATCAACTTCCCCGACCCGGCGCTGACCGACTGGCAGCAGTCCTACTACGGCCAGAACTACGACCGCCTGGTCCAGGTGAAGAACCACTACGACCCGGACCACTTCTTCCGGCACCCGCGCAGCATAGGCAACTGACGATCCATCAGAAAGGCGACTCACGATGACGATCACCGAGCAGGAGACCGCGACGGCGTGCCCGCACGCCCACGCGGTACCGAACTACCCCTTCGGCCAGGCCCAGGCCGCCGACCTGCACCCCCAGTACGCCGAGCTCCGCCGTGAGCAGCCGCTGGCCCGGGTCAAGGCCTCCTACGGCGGCGAGGCCTGGCTGGCCACCCGCTACGAGGACATCAAGGCCGTGCTGGCCGACCCGCGGTTCAGCCGGGCGGCCACCGTCGGCCAGGACACCCCTCGGGTCCGGCTGGCCTACGAGGAGCAGAACATCCTCAGCATGGACGACCCGGACCACGGCCGGCTGCGCCGGCTGGTCGCGAAGGCGTTCACCGTCCGCCGCGTCGAGCTGATGCGCCCCCGTTCGCAGCAGATCGTCGACGAGCTGATCGACAACCTGCTGGCGGCCGACGAGCAGCCCGCCGACCTCGCCGAGAAGGTGGCCTGGCTGCTGCCGATCACGGTGATCTGCGAGATGCTCGGCGTCCCGCTGGAGGACCACCACCGGTTCCGCGGCTGGATCGACACCTGGCTCTCGGTGGGCGAGGAGACCTCGCTGGAGGAGATGACCGAGGCCCGCTTCGAGCACCTGCCGGCGTACATGTCCGACCTGATCGCCAAGCGCCGCGCGGAGCCCACCGACGACCTGCTCTCCGCGCTGGTCGCCGCCCGCGACGACGACGACCGGCTCAGCGAGGACGAGCTGATCACCATGGGCATCGCGCTCCTGGCGACCGGTCACCACACCACCGCCAACCAGCTGGCGAACTACCTCTACACGCTGCTGAGCAACCGTCAGTACTGGCAGCAGCTGGTGGACGACCCGGAGCTGGTCCCGCAGGCGATCGAGGAGCTGCTGCGCTTCACCCCGCTCAGCCCCGCCTCGGACAACACCCGGATCGCCCTGGAGGACGTCGAGCTGGCGGGCACCACCATCAAGGCCGGCGAGGCCGTGCTGATCTTCCCGGCGGTCGGCAACCGCGACGAGGCGGTCTTCGAGCGCCCCGACGAGCTGGACTTCCAGCGCAAGCCCAACCCGCACATCGCCTTCGGCCACGGCATCCACCACTGCCTGGGCGCCCCGCTGGCCCGGCTGGAGCTGCAGGTGGCGCTCGGCGCGCTGGTGCGCCGGATCCCCACCCTGGAGCTGGCGGTGCCGGCCGAAGAGGTGCCGTGGAAGACGGACCACGTGGTCCGTGGGGTGAGCGCCCTGCCGGTGCGGTGGTGAGCCCCGTGGCGCAGGTGTGGGAGGTGACGGTCGATCAGCGCACCTGTATGGGTGCGGGACTCTGCAACGGGTACCTGCCGGACCGGTTCACCCTGGTCAACGGCAAGTCGGTGCCGGTCGAGACGCGGATCGAGCCGGACCAGGCGGTACTGGACGCCGCGGACTACTGCCCGTTCAAGGCCATCGAGGTGATCGACCCGGCGACCGGGGAGAGCCTCTCCGCCGAGGACTGAGCGTCCGCCGCCCCTGACGGTTCCCCGAGCGCGAACCGGCGATCAGAATCCGTTCAAGAGACAGAAGGAGAAACGTCGTGACGACCACGACAGCAAAGCCGGACCTCGCGCCCGACGATACGGACCGCACCGGCCTGTCCACGCCCCGCACCGCCTGGTGGCGGCGCCCCTGGGTACTGCCCCTCGCGGTGGTGTGCCTGACCTTCATCGTCATCTCGGTGCCCCGGTACCTGACCTTCGACAAGTCGCAGTCGCTCATCCCCCAGCCGGGGAACCTCACCTGGCACTACCCGCTGCTGGTGGCCCACGTGCTCTTCGGCACGACCGCGATGGTGACCTGCTGCCTGCAGGTCTGGCCGTGGCTGCGGCGCCGGTACCCGGCGGTCCACCGGTGGTCCGGACGGCTGTACGTCTTCGCCGGCGTGCTGCCCTCGGGCGTGCTGGCCGGCACGATCGGTGCGGTCAGCCCCTCGGGGATGTCCGCGCGGCTGAGCGATGTCATCCTGGCCACGCTCTGGATCGCCTGCACGCTGACCGGTCTGCGGATGATCCTGCAGGGCCGGCAGGCCGACCACCGGCGCTGGATGGTGCGCAGCTTCGCCCTGACCATGTCGATCGTGGTCAGCCGCGTCCTCGGGCAGATCTACCGGCACACCTTCCTGCCGATGCCGACCAACGGCAACATCGCCGACCTGACCGTCTGGGGCCAGACCCTGGCCGGCATGGCCTCCTGGCCCGGCTGGATCCTGCCCCTGCTGGTCGCCGAGTACTGGCTGGTGGAGCGCGGCGCCGGTGAGAAGCACCGCCGGCGCCAGGCCCGCATCACCGCGGCCCGGCAGTCCTGACCCGGGGCCGGTCCCGCGGATCCCCCTCCGCCGGACCGGCCCGTCCCCCACGGTCGCCCCCCGGCCCCACCCGGGACCGACCGGACAACGCCGGCCCGTACGACCTCCCCCAGGGTCGTACGGGCCGGCGTCCCGCGTTCTCAGCCCAGCTGCTGGCGCACGCCGCTCTCGGCGGAGGCCCGGATCGCGTCCAGCACCCGGTGCAGCGAGAGCGCGGTGTCGAAGTCGGGCTGGAACGAGCCCCCTTCGCGGATCACCCGGGCCAGGCCGGTGTACACCTGGTGCACGTTGCGCACCGCGACCGGCGCGTCCGGCAGCCCCGCGAAGTAGCGCTCCGGCACCGGCAGCGCGGTCAGCTCACCGGTCCCGCTGCCGAAGAAGACCCCGAACTCGGGCCCGACCAGCGAGTCGTCCGCGGAGCGCACGACCACCCGGCCGGCCCGGCCGTGCACCTCGATCCGGTACCCCTCGCCGCGCGGTCCGCCGGTGACGATGTGCACCGAGGCGGCGGCGCCGGAGTCCAGCAGGCCGTTGACCACGATCTGGTCCGGCGAGGTGACCTCCGCCTGCTCCCCCGTCTCGATGATCGGCACCCGGCTGATCCGGGTGCTCAGGGTGGCCGACAGCTCGGTGAACTCGCCCACCGCGTAACGGAACAGGTCCATCGAGTGGCCGCCGACGATGGCCAGGTGGTTGACCCCCTTGGTCTTGTCGAAGAGCGCCGCGTACCGCTGCGGCCAGCTGTCCGGGGTGGAGAGCGTGTACGTCAGCGAGGCGGACAGCAGCTCGCCGAGCCGCCCTTCGGCGATCAGGTCGTGCAGGAAGCGGATCGCCGGGTGGTGACGGCTCTGCAGCCCGACCGCGCTGCGCACCCCGGCCGCGGCCGCCTTGTCCCGGTAGCGGGCCGCCGTCGGCGCGTCCAGGGCCAGCGGCCACTCGCTGTAGACGTGCTTGCCGGCCGCGATCGCCGCCTCCACCAGGCCGTCGCGCCGGGGCAGTTGGACGGCGATGGTGACCAGGTCCAGATCCGGCCGGGCGAACAGTTCGGCCGGATCGTCGTAGGAGTCCGCGGCCCCCCACAGCCGGGCCGCGGCCTGCGCGCCGGCCAGGCTGGTGGAGGCCACGGCGGCGATCTCGTACTCCTGCTCGAGCGCCTTGAGCGCCGGCAGGTGGACGTTGCGCGCCCAGCCGTGCTCGGCGTGCGCTCCGACGACGCCAATCCTGATGCGGTCTGCCATGTGATCAACCCTTTCGATAACCGAACTTCAGTGCAAAACGGGTGCGGAACAAGCGGAGCGTGGCCCGCGCCGCCCGAGGTCTCGGGGGGCGCGGGCCACGCTCACGTCGCGGGCCCGGCGCGAATTGTCAGACAGGCCCTAGTCCCGCCGCCTCGGGGGCGCGGCGGCGGGACAGCTCAGTGGACGACCATCACGGGCTGGTCGAGGACCGGCTCCGCGGCGTCGGCGGCGGCGGCCTGCGGTGCCGGCTTCAGCACCAGGGCCGTCACCACCAGTCCGGCGAGGACGAACGCCGCCGAGACGAAGAAGGCCAGGCTGTACCCGTCCCGCAGGGCGGAGACCTGACTGGCACCGTGGGAGAGCAGGTTCTCGGAGCGCGAGGCCGCGAGGGTGGCGAGGACGGCCAGGCCGACGGCTGCGCCGGCCTGCTGGGCGGTGTTGTTCAGGCCGGAGGCGAGACCCGCGTCGGTGGGCTCGGCGCCGGACATCGCCAGCATGATCACCGCGGGGATGGCCAGGCCCATGCCCAGGCCCATCAGGACCAGCACGGGCATGATGTCGACGAAGTAGTTGCCGCCGACCGGGGCCCGGCCGAGCAGCAGCAGGCCGGCCGCGATCGCGGTCAGACCGGTCATCAGCACCCTGCGGGTGCCGAAGCGGGCGACCAGCTTCGCCGCGACGAAGAGCGAGACCACACCGATGACCACCGGGCCGGGCAGGAAGGCGAGACCGGTCTGCAGCGAGCTGAAGCCGAGCACCCGCTGCAGGTAGAGCGCGTTCAGGAACTGGAAGCCGAAGCCCGCCGCGAAGACCAGGACGACCACGATGTTGGCGCCGGAGATCTGCCGGCTGCGGAAGATCCGCAGCGGCAGCATCGGCTTGGCGGCGGTCGCCTGACGGATCAGGAAGCCGGCCAGCAGCACCACGGCGCCGGCGCCGCAGATCAGGGACTGGGCCGTACCGGTGCCCGGGTCGGCCGACTGGACGATGGTGAAGACGCCGAGCGACAGGCCCGAGGTCACCAGCACCGCACCGAGGACGTCGGCGCCCGCGCCGAGTCCGACACCGCTGTCGGACTTCAGCAGTCGGCTGGCGAAGACCAGCGCGACCACGCCGATCGGCACGTTGATCAGGAAGGCCCAGGCCCAGCCGAAGCTCTGGGTGATGACGCCGCCGGCGATCAGGCCGATCGAGGCGCCACCGGCCGACACGAAGCTGTAGATGCCCATGGCCTTGGCCTGCTCGCCGGGCTCGGGGTAGAGGCCCACGATCATGCCGAGGATCACCGCGGAGGCCAGTGCGCCGCCGATGCCCTGGGTGAAGCGACCGGCGATCAGCAGGGCCGGGCTGTTGGCCAGTCCGCAGAGCAGCGAGGCGACGGTGAAGAGCGTCATGCCGGCCAGGAAGACCCGCTTGGTGCCGATCAGGTCACCGAGGCGGCCGGCGAGCAGCAGCAGACCGGCGAAGGCGATCAGGTAGGAGTTCACCACCCAGGCGAGGCCGGCCTGGGAGAAGTGGAGTTGGTTCTGGATGGTCGGCAGCGCCACCGTGACGACCGTCCCGTCCAGGATGATCATCAGTTGCATCGCGCAGAGCACGACCAGCGCCAGCCCACGCGAGCCGGCTTTCGATGGGATGGTCTGATTCACTCTTCTTCTTCTTTCATACGGTCGGAACGGGACAGGGCGTCAGACGGGCTGTACATAGCCGCTTTCCACGTTGCGCAGCGAGTGCCCGACAGGTTCCATACAGTCCCCTCAGGGCACTACTTGTTACAGCCACCATGGTCTGTGACTATGGAGTTCAGCGGAAGGAGGCACTTTCATGTCCCAGAGGAACATCGATGTGTCCGAGCAGGTGGGGGGCGTTCCGACCTGCGACGGACCGGCAAGCCGCGCGGCCTGCTCGGTGCTTGAGGTACTCGACCGGGTGAGCGGGAAGTGGAGCATCGGGATCCTGCTGGTCACCACGCAGGGACCGGCCCGGTTCACCCAGTTGGAGCGCGAGGTCAAGGGCATCAGCCGGCGCATGCTCACGCTGACCCTACGCAACCTGGAGCGTGACGGTCTGCTGGTTCGGACCGTCTACCCCACCGTGCCGCCCAAGGTCGAGTACACCGCGACCGAGATGGCCAGGGAGTTGTACACCTCCCTGCTGGCGCTGACCGGCTGGGCCGAGCGCCACCGCGGCGAGATCGACCTGGCGCGCAGCGCCTACGACCTCACCGCGGCGCAGCCGCCACAAGGGATGGTGCGGGAGCTGGCCACCGCCGGGTGACCCGGGCCCGGTCCGACCGGACCGGGCCTGCACTCCGCCGGGGCGTCAGCACGCGAACACCTGGGCGTCAGCGCACGAACGCCGGGGCGTCAGCACGCGAACGCCCGGGCGTCAGTGCGCGAACGCCGCGGCGGAGAGCTGTGCGCGCAGGGCGTCGACCAGCGCCGCCGAGCCGGCCGGGTCGGCCGCCGTGCCGAAGGCGTAGAAGTCCGGGCGGACCAGCACGCTGACGGCGCCGGTGGCGGCCAGGAACGCGCCGAAGCCGCCGTCCAGGTCGACCACCGCGTCGCCGACGGCCCGCTCGGGCGCGGTCCCCGCCGGCAGTACGCGCACCGCGCGGGCGCCGATGCCCGCCAGGTAGTCGAGCTGCTCCGGTCCCAGGAAGTCGGCCGGGTCCTCGGTCGACAGCAGGGTGAACCCGGTTCCCACCACCTCGTCGAAGAGGCCCTGCTCGGCGCCACGGGCCACCCGCGGCTGGGGGACGAGTCGGCCCGCGGCCGGTGCGCCGGCCGCCAGCACACCCTTGAGCAGCGGCCGGAACGGCGACTGAGGGCGCGTCAGATTCCGCTCCCGGAGCCCGATCATCACCGCGTCGCGGTCGGCGGCGGCCGCCGGATCGGTCTGGCAGATCACCTTGCCCAGGTTCACCGACATCCCGATCGCGTGCTGCACATGGGCGCGGCGCTCGGCGGTGTAGCTGTCCAGCAGCCGCTCGTCCGCGAGGCCGCGCAGGGCCAGGTCCAGCTTCCAGGCGAGGTTGGCCGCGTCCCGGAAGCCGGAGCTCATGCCCTGCCCGGCGAACGGCGGCATCAGGTGCGCCGCGTCGCCGGCGATCAGCAGCCGGTCCGCGCGCCACTCCACCGCGCAGCTGGCCTGGAAGGTGTAGACGGCGTGCCGCTCCAGCGTGGCGTCCTCGGGGGTGACGCCGAAGGTGGCCAGCATCCGCCAGGCGCTCTCGACGGTGTCCATCTGCTGCCGGGTCTCCCCCGGCAGCAGCATGAACTCCCAGCGCCGGTGGCCGGGTCCGGCCGAGACCTCGGTCCGCGGTCGCCGCGGATCGCAGATCTGCAGGTTGTTGGGGACGAACTCGCGCGGCTCGTTGAGCACGACGTCGCAGATCAGCCAGTCGTACGAGAAGTCCGCGTCGGTCACCTCCTCGCCGATCTGCCGGCGCACGAAGCTGTTGGCACCGTCGCAACCGACCGCCCAGCGGGCCGAGATGGTCCGCTGCCCGCCGTCCGCGCTCCTCGCCAGCAGTTCGACCCCGTCCTCGCGCTGTTCCAGACGCAGGCCCTCGTAGCCCCGCAGCACCCGCAGGCCCGGCAGTTCGGCGCCGCGCTCGATCAGCCGCGCCTCCAGGCCCGGCTGGTACATCGAGGTGGAGTCCGGCCAGCCGGACGCGCCGTTGCGCTCGGCCGCCCCGATGTACAGCAGTTCCTCGCCCGCCGCGTTGCGCCACAGGTAGTCCCCGGAGGGCTCGCCCACCTCGGTGATGTACTCGCCGATGCCCGCCGAGGCGAGGATCCGGGCACACTCCCCGTCGAAGGCCACCGCGCGGGGCATCGTGTACGGCTCGGGCCAGCGTTCGACCACGGTGACCTGCCAGCCGCGCTGGGCCAGCAGGATCGCCAGCAGCTGGCCCACCGGGCCGTAGCCGACGATCAGCACATCGGTGTCGGTCTCCGTGTCGGTGCCGGTGTAGCTCGTCATCGCTTCTCTCCGATCGTCCCGTTGTCTGGTCAGTCCTGGAGCAGCACGTGCCGCAGGACCTCGTCGAAGTCGGCCGCCTTGATCAGCACCCGGACCTGCTCGCGGCCGTCCTCGACCCGCAGGAAACGCCGTCCGGTCAGGGTCAGTTGGCCGTTCTCCAGCGCGCGGCCGCGGATCAGGGTCTCCGAGGCGGCCAGCTCACGGGCATGGGCGGCCAGGGCGGGGTTCTCCTCGGTCCACTCCGAGAGGCGCCGCGGCTGGGTGAGGAGCCGGTAGACGGCCAGCCAGTCGCCGTCCCGGGGCCGGCGCTCCAGCACCTGGAAGCCCTCCGACTCCACCACCCGGAACTCGGTGCCGTACTGCTCCTGCACCTCCTCGGAGACCTTGACCGGCTCAAGGTACGAGGGGCCCGAATAGCCCACGTCGACCAGCCAGAGCTCGCCGTCGAGCCGGACGCCGTTGAAGAGGTGCTCGATCTCCGGGCCGAAGCGGCCGTCCGGCCCCCGCACCCCGGCCGACAGGACGATCACCTCGAAGCCGATCCGGTTGAGCAGCTCCCGGAAGAGCCCGTTGAGCTCGTAGCAGACGCCGCCTCGGCCGCCGGTGATCACGGCCTTGAAGGTGAGGTCGAGATCGATCTCCACCCCCTCCCAAATGCCCACTCCGCGTTCGCCGTTCAGGAAGTTGTCGAACGGCACGGCCATCAGGTGCAGCTTCTGCAGCCGGCGCAGGGTGTCCAGCGTGGGCTCCAGCGGACCGTCGTAGCCGATCTTCGCCAGGTACTGGTCGATGTCGAACATGTCTGTTGCCTCTCTCGTCAGGGATACGGTCGGTGCGGCAGGGCGTCGGCTCAGGCGGCCTCGGTGACCTCGGTGGCCTCGGTGACCTCAGCGGACCCAGCGGACTCGGCGGACTCGGCGGACTCGGCGGACTCGGCAGCCGCCGTGCGCAGCTTCTTGCCCAGGTAGTCGGCGACCAGGGAAGGGGTGGGGTGGTCGAAGAGCAGCATCGCGGGCAGCGGCTGCCCGATCGCCTCGGCCAGGCGGTTGCGCAGTTCGACGGCCGTCAGCGAGCTGAAGCCCACATCGAAGAAGCCGCTGTCCTCCTCGACCGTCTCCGGCGAGGCGTGGCCGAGCACCGCCGCCGCCTCCACCCGCACCAACTCCAGGATCACCGAAGCCTGTTCGGCATCCGACAGGCCGTCGATCCGCTCGGCCAGGGACTTCTCCGTGCTCATGTCGCTCTCCTCGAAAAGTTGTTGAACCGGGCTCACCCCGGAGATCTCCGCGCCGACGAGCGCGCGCGTGGCCTTGAGCCAGTACCGCTGCCGCTGGAAGGCATACGTCGGCAGGTCCACCCGGCGGGCGCCGAGCCCCTCGAACCGGCCGGCCCAGTCCACCGCCACCCCTCGCACGTGGAGCGAGGCCAGTGAGGCCAGCAGGCGCACGAGGCCGCCGTCGTTGCGGCGCAGTGTGCCCGTCACCACCGCCGAGCCCACGCCCTCCAGGGCCTCCTGGACCGGGACCACCAGCACGGGGTGCGAGCTGACCTCGACGAACGTCCGGAAACCCTCACCGGCAAGCGCGGCCGTCGCGTCCGCGAAGCGCACCGTCTGACGCAGATTGCGGTACCAGTACCCGCCGTCCATCACCGTGGTGTCCAGCCAACGGCCCTCCACCGTCGAGAAGAACGGCACCCGCGACACCCTCGGCGCGAGCCCCGCCAGCACCTCGGCCAGCCTGGCCTCGATCAGCTCCACGTGCGAGGTGTGCGAGGCGTAGTCCACCGGCACCACCCGCGCCCGAACACCCTCCACCTCGCACTGGGACAGCAGTTCCTGCAGCGCCGCCGGCTCACCCGCCACCACCACCGACGACGGCCCGTTCACCGCCGCCACCTCCAACCGGCCCACAAACCCGGCCAGTCGCGCCTCGACCTCCGCCAGCGCCAGCGGAACCGACATCATCCCGCCACGACCAGCCAACCCACCCGCGATCGCCAGCGAACGCAACGCCACCACCCGCGCCGCATCCTCCAGCGACAGAGCGCCCGACACACAAGCCGCCGCGATCTCACCCTGCGAATGCCCCAGCACCGCATCCGGACGCACCCCCAGCGACTCCCACACCGCCGCCAGAGACACCATCACCGCCCACGACACCGGCTGAACCACATCCACCCGGTCCAACGACGGCGCGCCCTCCACTCCGCGCACCACATCCAGCAGCGACCACTCCACCAACCCCGACAACGCCCGCGCACACTCCTCCAGACGCGCGGCGAACACCGCCGAGGACTCCAACAGCTCAGCCCCCATCCCCACCCACTGCGAACCCTGCCCCGGAAACACGAACACGGTCCGACCATCGACATCGGCGACTCCCGAGACGACGTTCGCCGCCGGCGAGCCCTCGGCCAGGGCCTTCAGCCCCAGTTCGAAGCCGGCCAGGTCCTCGGCCACCACCACCGCCCGGTGGGCGAACGCGGCACGCGAGGTGGCGAGGGAGAAGCCCACGTCAACGGGGTCGAGCTGCCGCCCGTCAGCCAGCAGCCGCGCGGCCTGGGCGCGCAGCGCGGCCGGCGTCTTCGCCGACAACACCCACGGCACGGCCGTCGCCGCTGCGGTGTCACGGTCCGGAAGCGGCTCGACAGCCGGCGCCTGCTCCAGAATCACATGTGCGTTGGTACCGCTCACCCCGAAGGAGGAGACCGCCGCACGACGCGGACGCTCCACCTCCGGCCACACCTGAGCCTGCGTCAGCAACTCCACCGCACCCGCCGACCAATCCACCTTCGGCGACGGCTCATCAACATGCAGCGTCCTCGGCAGCACACCGTGCCGCATCGCCTCCACCATCTTGATCACACCGGCCACACCCGCAGCCGCCTGCGCATGCCCGATGTTCGACTTCAACGAACCCAGCCACAGCGGCTGACCCTCCGGACGGTCCTGCCCGTAGGTGGCAATCAGCGCCTGCGCCTCGATCGGATCACCCAGACTCGTCCCCGTCCCGTGCGCCTCCACCACATCGACATCCGCCGTCGACAGCCCAGCATTCGCCAACGCCTGCCGAATCACCCGCTGCTGAGACGGACCGTTCGGCGCCGTCAGACCATTCGACGCACCATCCTGATTCACCGCCGAACCACGCACCACCGCCAACACCTGATGCCCGTTGCGCCGCGCATCCGAGAGCCGCTCCACCAGCAGCAGGCCCACGCCCTCGGCCCAGCCGGTCCCGTCCGCCGCCGCTGCGAACGGCTTGCAGCGGCCGTCCGCCGCCAGGCCGCGCTGCCGGGAGAACTCCACGAACACACCGGGGGTCCCCATCACGGCGACGCCGCCGGCCAGCGCCATGTCGATCTCACCGTTGCGCAGCGCCTGCGCCGCCAGGTGCAGCGCCACCAGCGAGGACGAGCACGCCGTGTCGATCGTCACCGCCGGACCCTCGAAACCCAGCGTGTAGGACAGCCGCCCCGACGCCACGCTGCCGGAGTTGCCGGTCCCGAGGAAGCCCTCCAGCTCCTCGGGAACCGGCCAGACGTGCTGGGCGTAGTCGTGGTACATCACCCCGGCGTAGACACCGACCTTGCCGCCGCGCAGCGTGGTCGGATCGATGCCGGCCCGCTCGAAGGCCTCCCAGGAGGTCTCCAGCAGCAGCCGCTGCTGCGGGTCCATCGCCAGCGCCTCACGCGGCGAGATCCCGAAGAACCGGGCGTCGAACTCACCGGCGCCGCGCAGGAATCCGCCCTCGCTGACGTAGGACTTGCCGGACTGCTCGGGGTCGGAGTCGAACAGGTTCTCCAGGTCCCAGCCGCGGTCCTCGGGGAAGCCCGCGACCGCGTCCACCTCCTCGTCCACCAGCTGCCACAGCTCCTCGGGCGAGTTCACCCCGCCCGGCAGCCGGCAGCTCATCGCGACGATCGCGATCGGCTCGGTTGCCGCGGCGGCGATCTTGCGGTTCTCCTGCCGCAGTCGCTCGGTCTCCATCAGCGAGGCACGCAGCGCCTCGACCAGCTTCTCGGTATCCACAGTCTTCCTCTCCACAGTTCGCTACGGGACCAGCCGGATCGGCGGGATCAGCCGGAAATGCCACTCAGGGCGCGTTGCACCAGATCGTCGACGTCCATGGCGGCGATCAGCTCGGTCTCGTCCGCCGCCTGCTCCTGTGCCTCGGGCCGGCCGTCCGCATCGGCGGCCAGCCGCAGCAGCGCGTCCAGCAGCCCGAGTTCGCGGAACCGGCTGATCGGGACGGCGGCCAGCGCGCGGCGCAGCTCGCCCTCGCGCGCGTCGGAGAGGTCGCCGGCGCCGCCGTCCGGGAGGAGCTCCGCCCGCAGATGGCGGGCGAGCGCGGCGGGTGTCGGGTAGTCGAAGACCAGCGTGGCCGGCAGTCGCACCCCGGTGGCGGCGGTGAGCCGGTTGCGCAGTTCGACGGCGGTGAGCGAGTCGAAGCCGACGTCCTTGAACGCCTGCTCCGCGTCGAGAGCGGTGAACCCGCCCAGCACGGTCGCCGCCTGCCCGCGCACCAGGTCGAGCAGGGCCCGGATCTGATCGGCCTCCGGCAGGCCGGTCAGCCGCTCGACCAGCGGCTGGGTCGAGGCGGTGCCGGACTGCGCGGCCTGCCGGGGCAGTCGCACCAACTGGCCGAACAGGGCCGGGAGCTGACCGGCCGCCGCCTGCCCGCGCAGTGCGGCGAAGTCCATCCTGGCCGGCACCAGGGCGGCCTGCTCGGTCCGCAGGGCGGCGTCGAAGAGGTCCATGCCATCGACCGAGCTGAGCGCCAGCGCGCCACCCCGGGTCATCCGGCTCTGGTCGGCGCCGACCAGGTGACCGGTCATTCCGCTGGGCTGCGCCCACAGGCCCCAGGCCAGCGAGGTCGCGGCGCGACCCTCGGCCCGGCGCTGCTGCGCGACGGCGTCCAGGAAGGCGTTGGCCGCCGCGTAGTTGGCCTGCCCCGCGTTGCCGAGCACACCGGCCGCCGAGGAGAACAGCACGAAGGCGGCCAGGTCCAGGTCAGCGGTGAGCTCGTGGAGGTTGAGGACCGCGTCGACCTTGGGACGGAAGACCGTCTCCAGCCGCTCGGGGGTGAGCGTCGAGAGGATGCCGTCGTCCAGCACCCCGGCGGTGTGCACCACGGCCGTCAGCGGGCGCTCGGCCGGGATGCCCGCCAGCAGCGCCGCCAGCTGGTCGCGGTCAGCCGCGTCCACCGCGGCGATCGTCACCTCGGCGCCGAGTTCGGCCAGGTCGGCGAGCAGGTCCGCCGCACCCTCGGCCGCCCCGCCGCGACGGCTGGTCAGCAGCAGGTTCCGCACACCGTACTCCGCGACGAGATGACGGGCCGTCAGAGCGCCCAGGACGCCGGTACCGCCGGTGATCAGCACCGTGCCCCGCGGATCCAGCGGACGGGCCTCGCCCAGTTCGGCTTCGCTCGTCCGGACGAGGCGGGGGACGGTGGCGGTGCCGGCGCGCAGGGCGAGTTGCGGTTCGCCGGAGCGAACGGCCCGGGCCAGCGCGGTGGCCGAGTCGGGGTGCCGGTCGAGGTCGACCAGCACGATCCGGTCCGGGTTCTCCGACTGCGCGGTGCGCACCAGGCCCCAGACCGCGGCCGCGGCCGGGTCGGTCAGCTCACCGGGGCCGTGCACCGCGACCGCGCCACGCGTGGCGACCACCAGTCGCGAGGACTCCAACTCCGGCTCCGCCAGCCAGGTCTGCAGGACGCCGAGGGTCCGCGCCACCAGCTCACGCGCCCGCTCCGCACCCGTACTCTGGCCGTCGACCTCGAACAGCACCAGCTCCGGCTTCGCGGCCACCACAGCAGCGAAGTCCTCACCCAGCAGCGGCAGTTCACCAGCCTCGCCACCCGACAGTGCCAGCGGCGACCAGTCCACCCGGAACAGCGAGTCGAGCACCGAACCGGCAGTCGCGGCCTGGAGCTGCTCCGCCGAGACCGCCCGGGTCACCAGCGAGCCGACCGTGGCGACCGGAGCGCCGCTCCCGTCGGCGAGTTCGATGGAGACCGCGTCGGGTGCGGTGCGGGAGATGTGTACGCGCAGGGCGGTGGCGCCGGTGGCGTGCAGGGTCACATCGTTCCACGCGAACGGCAACAGGGTCTCACCCTCCGCCGCGACCGCACCCTCACAGAACGTCCCCGCATGCAGAGCCGCATCGAAGAGCGCCGGATGCAGACCGAACACCGCGGCGTTCTCCTGCTGACCCTCTCCCAACACCACCTCCGCGAAAACCTCACCACCACGCTTCCACAACGACCGCAGCCCCTGGAACACCGGACCGTACTCATAACCCGCCGCGAACTGACGCGGATAGAAATCCTCCACATCCACCCGCACCGCACCCACCGGCGGCCACACCCCCAGATCAAACCCAGCCGGCACACCACCCGCCACCACAAAACCACTCACATGCCGAACCCACGCCACCTCAGCACCCGCACCCTCAACCCGCGAATGCACACTCACCGCACGACGACCCGACTCCTCACCACCCACCACCACCTGCACCCGAACCGCACCAGACCCCGGCACCACCAACGGCGCCTCAATCACCAACTCCTCCACCACCGAAGCACCGACCTCATCACCGGCCCGCACCACCAACTCCACCAACGCCGTCCCCGGCACCAACACCACACCCGACACCGCATGATCAGCCAACCACGCATGCGACTTCAACGAGAGCCGCGCCGTCGCCAACACCCCACCCGACTGCGGCAACTCCACCACCGCACCCATCAAAGGATGCCCAGCAGCCACCAAACCCGCCGCACCCACATCACCAACACCACCACCAGAACTCTCCAACCAGAACCGCTGCCGCTGAAACGCATACGTCGGCAAATCCACCCGACGCACCCCGAACCCCTCGAAGAACCCCGCCCAATCCACCGCCACACCCCGCACGAACACCTCAGCCACCGACGCCAACACACGCCCAAGACCGCCGTCATTGCGGCGCAGTGTGCCGGTGACCACCGAGCCCAGACCCTCCAGGGCCTCCTGCACCGGCACCACCAGTACGGGGTGCGAGCTGACCTCGACAAACGTCCGGAAACCCTCACCGGCAAGCGCCGCCGTCGCGTCCGCGAAGCGCACCGTCTGACGCAGGTTCCGGTACCAGTAACCGCCGTCCATCACCGTCGTGTCCAGCCAACGGCCCTCCACCGTCGAGAAGAACGGCACCCGCGACACCCTCGGCGCGAGTCCCGCCAGCACCTCGGCCAGCTTGGCTTCGATCAGTTCCACGTGCGAGGTGTGCGAGGCGTAGTCCACCGGCACCACGCGCGCCCGAACACCCTCGCCCTCGCACTGCGCCAGCAGTTCCTGCAGCGCGGCCGGCTCGCCCGCCACCACCACCGACGACGGCCCATTGACCGCCGCCACCTCCAACCGGCCAACAAACCCGGCCAGCCGTGCCTCAACCTCCACCAACGGCAGCGGAACCGACATCATCCCGCCACGACCAGCCAACCCACCCGCGATCGCCAACGAACGCAGCGCCACCACCCGCGCCGCGTCCTCCAAAGACAACGCACCCGACACACACGCCGCCGCGATCTCACCCTGCGAATGCCCCAGCACCGCATCCGGACGAACACCCAACGACTCCCACACCGCCGCCAACGACACCATCACCGCCCACGACACCGGCTGCACCACATCCACCCGGTCCAACGACGGCGAACCCTC
>FTKT01003157.1_pt2 | contig 19462 bp, 15 predicted proteins | sample 1658271 | NCBI WGS metagenome assembly FTKT01 (sample SAMEA3914811, study PRJEB12502) | metagenome | biome: forest; material: soil | place: Canada | collected 2011-08-04 | depth 0.3 m | reverse complement strand
CGCTGGCGCCGTTCTCCGTGGCGCAGCTGATGGCCCGCGCGCAGCCCGACCTCGGTTGGCACGGCGACCTGCAGATGACCGCGCAGGTGCACGCGGCCTTCGACGGCCAATGGCACGTCGCCGCCCAGCTCGCGCGCAACAGCGGCGATCTCGGCGTGTCCGACCTCGTGCAGGATCCGACCAGCACCAAGCAGGCGCTCGGCCTGACGAAGGCCTTGCTGCAGGTCAAGGCCGAAGGCGCGAACTGGACGGCCGACGCCGACATCGCCGGCAGCCGCCTGGGCGAGCTGTCCGGCCACTGGACGGCCGAGGCGCCCTCGCCCGCGTCGCTGCCGACGGCCGGCTCGCCGCTGCACGGCAACGTCAAGGCGCACGTCGAGGACATGAACGTCTGGGGCGCCTGGCTGCCGCCGGGCTGGCGCCTGGGCGGCGAGCTGCGCACCGATCTCGCGCTGTCGGGACACTGGGGCGATCCCAAGCTGACCGGCGACATCATCGCGACGAAGCTGGCGATCCGCAACGCGCTCGAGGGCATGTACGGCCATGACGGCGAGGCCGAGATCCGCCTGACCGGCGACCAGGCGCAGATCGAGCGCTTCCACCTGGTCGGCGGCAGCGGCACGCTGGATCTCAGCGGCAGCGCGAGCCTCGGCGCGGTGCCGGTGGCGAAGCTGCAGCTGCAGGCCACGCAGTTCCAGCTGCTGGGCCGCATCGACCGCAAGATCGTCACCAGCGGCAACCTCGCGCTGCAGCTGGGCGCCGACGCGATCAAGGTCAGCGGCAAGCTGGGCATCGACGAGGGCCTGTTCGACCTCAGCAAGAGCGACGCGCCGACGCTGGACTCGGACGTCGAGGTGCTGGACGCCAAGGCCGTGCCGGCCGACGACCCCGGCGCCGACGCGGCCGCGGCGGTGCCCAAGCCGAGCCGCGCCACCCAGCTCGACCTGGCCGTCGACCTGGGCAACAACCTGAAGCTGCGCGGCCGCGGCATCGACACCACGCTCAAGGGCGCGCTGCAGATCACCTCGCCGGGCGGCCTGCTGACCGTGCGCGGCGCCATCCGCACCGACGGCGGCCAGTACATCGCCTACGGCCAGAAGCTGGACGTCACACGCGGCGAGATCACGTTCACCGGGCCGGTCAACGACCCGCGGCTGGACATCCTCGCCACGCGCCCGAACCTCGACATCGTGGTCGGCGTGGCCATCACCGGCACCGCGCTGGCGCCGCACGTCAAGCTCATGAGCGAGCCCGACATGAGCGACAGCGACAAGCTCTCCTGGCTGATGCTGGGCCGCGCGCCCGAGACCGTCGGCGGCGCCGACACCGCGCTGCTGCAGCAGGCCGCGATGGCGCTGCTGGCCGGCGAGGGCGAGGCGCCGAGCGACCAGGTGCTCAAGCGCCTGGGCCTGACCGACTTCGCCGTCGGCCAGAAGACCGACGCCGACAACACCAAGCAGACCGTGGTCACGCTCGGCCGCCAGATCTCCAAGCGCGTCTACCTCGGCTACGAGCGCAGCGTGACCACCGCCAGCGGCAACTGGCAGCTGATCTACCGCATCGCCCAGCGGCTGACGGTGCGCGCCCAGGCCGGCGTGGACGCGTCGACCGTCACCGCGAACACGACGCCCGCGCAGTCGTGGGCGCTGGACATGATCTACACCTGGCGCTGGAACTGAGTTCGTGCAACAAATCACGCTTGCGACGGCCGCACGGGCCGTTCCTGCGCGACCATTGAACCGTTGACGACCTCAGCGGCATGCACGGTGGACGAAGCCCCCACGCCATGAACACCGCCCCGACACCCCAGCCATCGACCCGATCCGCCTCGGCGCCCGGCGGCCTGCACGACGACGCCGAGGACCGGCGCCTCGTCGCCTGCGTCTGCGCGCACGAGCTGGCCGCCTTCGAGGCGCTCTACCGGCGCTACCACCCGCGGCTGTGCCGCTTCCTGCACCGGATGCTGCGGCCCGAGCACCTCGTCGAGGAAGTGCTCAACGACACGCTGTACGTCGTCTGGAACCAGGCCGAGCGCTTCAACGGCACCAGCAAGGTGTCGACCTGGATCTTCGCGATCGCCTACCGCAAGGCGCTGAAGGCGCTGTCGAGGCACGACGATCCGCTGCCCGACGCCGACGAGGACGACCAGCCGGTGGCCGACCCGTCCGAGCGGCCCGAGGCGCGCATGAGCCTGTCGCAGGCGCGCGCCGCGATCGACGCGGCGCTGCGCGCGCTGTCGGTCGACCAGCGCGCCGCCGTCGAGCTGACCTACTTCCACGGCTTCAGCTACCCCGAGATCGCGGCGATCGTCGATTGCCCCACCGACACCGTCAAGACCCGCATGTTCCACGCGCGCAAGCGGCTGCGGACGGCGTTCGGCGGCCAACTGGACGACTGGCTATGAAGCACGCGCCCCCGAAATCGTCGATGATCCCGTCCGGGCCAAGGCCCCATTCAATCCGGAGACTGGCATGAGCGGTCAGATCCTGCACCTCGAACCCGATCCGCACGTGGCGACGCAACGGCTGCTGCCGTGGTACCTCACGGGCCGACTCGAGACCGCCGAACACGACGCGGTCGAGACCCACCTGGCGCAGTGCCCCGAGTGCCGCGCCGAGCTCGAGACCGAGCGCCAATGGCAGTTGCTGCAGCCGGGCCACGGCGCGCAGGTGGACGTCGAGGACGGCTGGGCGCGCATGCGGGCCCGCCTGGGCGGCGACGCCGCGCCGCGGCCCGTCGCGCGCCCGGCGCCGGTTTCACGCCGCCGCGGCTGGCTGCCGCCGACGTGGCAGCGCCTGCCCGCGCGCGCCTGGGCGGCCCCGGCGATGCTGTCGGTCGCCCTCGTCGTCGCCATCGGCGTCACGCTGCGTCCGGTGCCGATGGTGGGCGAGTATCACGCGCTGTCGGCACCGGCCGAAGCCGGCGCGACCGCGGTGGTCCGCTTCCGTCCCGACGCCACCGAGGCGCAGATCCGCCACAGCCTGAAGGACAGCGGCGCGCGCCTGGTCGACGGCCCGACGGTCAGCGACTCCTACGTCGTGCGGCTGCCGCGCGAACACTACGTCGCCGCGCTCGACAAGCTGCGCAAGGAGCCGGGGGTCGCGCTGGTCGAAGCACTGGAGAGCGCCTCGCCATGACCCGCTCGAGCACCTTGCGCCGTCTCGCGCTGGGCCTGGCGCTGGGCCTGGCGACGCTGACCGCTGTCGCGGCCGACGGCGACGCCCCGCAGGCCGCGGCGGCGCCCGCCTCCGCCGCCTCGGCGCCGCGCGAGGTGCTGGTGATGCTGCGTTCGCCGACGCCGCACGCGCGCGTCGACGGCAGCTACGGCGCGGCCGGCTATGGCGACGCCGCGCGCGCGCAGTCGCAGGCGCGCGTGGGCGCGCGTCTCGCGGCCGCGCACGGGCTCACCGTCGTCACGCTGTGGGCGATGCCGGCGCTCGGCATGGACTGCGTCGTCCTCGCGCTGCCGCCCGGGGCCGACGTCGGCGCCAGCATCGCGGCGCTGCAGACGCATTCGGAAGTGGCCTGGGCGCAGCCGATGAACGAGTTTCACGCACAGGGTCACGCCGACCCGCTCTACCCGTTGCAGCCGGTCGCCGCGCAGTGGCATCTCGACGACCTGCATGCGATCGCCACCGGCCGCCACGTGCGCGTGGCCATCATCGACAGCGGCGTCGACGACACCCATCCCGACCTCGCGCAGGCCGTGCAGGCGCGCGCCAACTTCGTTGACGACCGCGCCTGGGTCGCCGAGCTGCACGGCACCGCGGTGGCCGGTCTGGTGGCCGCGCGCGCCGACAACGGCATCGGCATCGTGGGCATCGCGCCCGAGGCGCAGCTGTACGCGCTGCGCGCCTGCTGGGAGGTCAGCGCCAGCCAGACGCTGTGCAACTCGCTGAGCCTGGCCAAGGCGCTGAGCTTCGCGATCGACCGCAAGGCCGACGTCATCAACATGAGCCTGTCAGGGCCGGTCGACCTGTTGCTGGGGCGGCTGATCGACGTCGCGCTGGCGCATCGGCAGCAGGTCGTCGCTGCAGTCGACGCGCGCGCGGCCGGCGGCGGCTTTCCGGCCGCGCATCCCGGCGTGATCGCGGTGGCCGACGCGCAGTCCGAGACGCTGCCGGCCGGACTCGCCGGCGCCTGGGCGGCGCCCGCGCGCGACCTGCCGACGACCGTGCCGGGCGGCGGCTGGCGCATGGTCTCGGGCACGTCGTTCGCGGCCGGCGAGGTGTCCGGCCTGCTGGCCGTGATGGACCAGGCGCTGGCAGAGTCCGACAACCCCGGCGCCGCGCCCGCGCCGCGGCTGGTGCGCCTGCCCGGCGGTGGCATCGACGCGTGCGCCTCGCTGCTGCACGCCGCGCAGTCCTCGCCTTCCCATGCGACCGTGGCGCCGGGCTGTCGCGCCGTGCTCGCCGCGGCCGGCGGCGGCGTCGCCTCGGGCCGCTCTCCATGACGTCTTGCTGAAGGACGCGCGCGATTGAAGGCCCTGGATCGCAGCGCGGCTCCCACCACAGCGGTCGCCGTCGCCTGCCGCCGGGCAGCGTCGCGCGCGCTCGCGTGCGCCGCGCTGGCGCTGCCGTGCGCGTCGCACGCGCAGTTCGCCGGCACGCTGGGCATCGACAGCGTCGACCGCTACCGCGGCGCGGGCACCCCCGACGTCGGCCCGGTGCTGCGCGCGAGCGGGATGGTCGACTCGAGCTGGGGCGCGTACGGCGGGCTGTCCGGACTCTGGCGCACGCGCGACGGCGGCCTCGCGAGCGCCGACGCGCTGGCCGGCTGGAGCGGGCGCCTGGCCGCGCTGCCGGGCCTGGCGGCGCTGTCGCCCGACTGGGGCTGGGACACCGCCGTGCACCGCACGCACTACGGCCCGGGCGACGGCCACGACTTCTCCGAAGTCATGCTGGGCCTGCTCGGCCCGGACTGGTCGCTGCGCACCTGGTACTCGCCGCACTACTTCGGCGGCGACATGCACACGTTCTACACCGAGCTCAACGCCAGCCGCGCGATCGACGAGCGCTGGCACGCGTTCGGCCACCTCGGCTGGCTGCGCTACGGCGGCGGGCCGTACTACGAGACGCAGATCCCGGATCGCACCGATACGCTGGTGGGTATCGGCGCGACGCTGTCCAACTGGGACCTGCGGCTGGCGCGCGACGGCATCGTCGACGGCCACGCGCGCAGCGACATGGACGCGCGCCGCCGCCGCGCCGCATGGATCCTCGGCGCCAGCGTCGCCTTCTGAATTCGAGTTGAAACGGGCGGTTCGCGCTTGAACCGCCGTCCTGGTCTCCGGCATCCACGTGCAGGCGCTGCAACCGCGTCGCATTCCAACTCCAGGAGCCGAGACCATGTCCACCTCAACGATCAACCGCCCCTTGCCGCTCGCCTTCGTGATCGCCGCCAGCGTGCTGCTCGCCGCTTGTGGCGGCGGCAGTGGCGGCACGACGGCCGCACCGACGCCACCCGCCGGCGCCGGCGGCGGGCAGACCTGCACCACCGACATCTACGGCACCATGACGTGCACGCCCACCGGCACCACGTTCGGGGGCGCCGGCGGCGGCAACTACGTGGCCAACGCGCTGGTCAGCGACACCGCGGCCACCAACGCGCTTCACCACGACGCCAACCTCGTCAACGCGTGGGGCCTCGCGTTCAACCCGCAGGGCTTCGCGTGGGTCGCCAACGCCGGCACGGGCACCTCGACGCTTTACGACGGCACCGGTGCCGTGCAATCGCTGGTCGTGACGCTGCCTGCGAACACCGACGCGTCGGGCATCGTGTTCAACGGCACGACCGACTTCTCGATCACCGAGAACAGCGTCAGCGGCGCGGCGGCCTTCATCTTCGCGACGCTGCAGGGCCAGATCGCGGCCTGGGCGCCTGCCGTCGACGGCACGCACGCGTTCACGATCGTCGACAACAGCACCTCGGGCGCCGTCTACACGGGCCTGGCGATCGACACGAGCGCCGGCGGCGACATGATCTACGCGGCCGACTTCGTCAAGGGAACCGTCGACGTGTTCAGCGGCAGCTTCGCGCCGGTCACGACCGCGGGCGGGTTCGTCGACTCGACGCTGCCCGCGGGCTACGCGCCGTTCGGCATCCAGCAGATCGCCGACAAGATCTACGTGACGTACGCGCAGCCCGACCCGACCACGCACGAGAAGGTCGGCGCGGGCCTGGGCCTGGTCGACGTGTTCGACAAGCAGGGCAACCTGCTGTCGCACCTGATCCCGGCCGGCGGCGCGCTCAACGCGCCGTGGGGCGTGGCGATGGCGCCGGCCAACTTCGGCAAGTTCTCCAGCATGCTGCTGGTGGGCAACTTCGGCGACGGCAAGATCAACGTCTACAACCCGACGACCGGCGCCTTCGTCGCCACGGTCAGCAACAACGACGGCTCGGCCATCGTCGTCCCTGGCCTGTGGGCGCTGCAGTTCGGCAACGACCTCAACAGCCAGCCGAGCAACACCTTGTTCTACACCGCCGGCCCGGGCGCCGAGGCGCACGGCCTGTACGGTCGCATCGACATGAATTGACGCGTTAGCCGCCATTCCGGCGCGGGATGCCGGCTTTTTCGGGCCGGATGGCTCGGGATCGAAGCGGAATGGCGGCGCACCATGAGGCGCATGCTGGACGGGCGAGGCAGGCAGCTGTCTGCCCGTCCAGCTCTTTTCACGCCGGGCGCGTGCATTTTGCGGCAGTGCATGGTATGATCGAAGACTTTTCTCCCCGCCCGGAGCACTAATACCAAATGGCAACCTCCTCCAAAGCTAAGAAGCGCACCGTCCGTCTCGCATCGGGCCGCAAGCGCGCTCGTCAAGACGTGAAGCTGAACGCGCACAATTCGTCGCTGCGCTCCAAGTTCCGCACCGTCATCAAGAACGTCCAGAAGGCTGTCGCCGCCGGTGATGGCGCGAAGGCCGCTGACCTGTTCAAGTCCGCCCAGCAGACGATCGACTCGATCGCCGACAAGGGTCTGTTCCACAAGAACAAGGCTGCTCGCCACAAGAGCCGCCTGGCTGCCAAGGTCAAGGCCCTGGCTGCTCCTGCCGCTGCCTAAAAAGCGGCTTCCCGGGCGGGAAACGTAAGAGGGGCTCGCACTGCGAGCCCTTTTTACTTGGAGACGCAAGCAACAAGGCCTCGCATCGCGAGGCCTTCGTCGTTCAGGGCGCCGGCTTGGGCGTCGCCTGGAAGGTGCCGTCCGGCAGCAGCGTGCCCTCGACGACCTGCAGCTTGTTGTCGCGCGCGAAGTTCATGACGAAGTCCCAGGCCATCGGCTCCAGCGCCTTCAGCCGCTCGTCGACGATCACGTTCTTGACGCCATCGATCAGCCGCGGCACGCAGTACGGCGAGTAGCCGATGAACGAGCCGATGCCGCCCTTCGCGCCGCCGGGACGGAAGCACGACATCGCGCCTGCGAGCCGCTCCGCCCAGTCGCTCGGCCTGAACGCACGCCCATCCTGGGTCTTGCCCTGGATGAAGAATTGGCGGGGTTCGGTCTGCGGCATCGAGATGGGTGGGACGGGGAACCACGTATTGTGCCTTGCGCTGTTGCATCGCACCAATCAAGTGGGTTACGACACGGGTTCATGCCTGTGCAATCTGCAGGCCTTTAGAATGTTTCTCCCTCTGGCCGACCCCGTTGGGAGCGATTTCGCAACCGACCGTCGGCCTTTTGTTTCCCCGATCCCCGCCAGGAGCGACCCGCGATGACCCAACCCGCCGCCATGCCCCATGTGATGAACACCTACGGCCGCCTGCCGTTCGCGTTGTCGCACGGCCGAGGCAGCCGAGTCTGGGACACCGACGGCCGCGAGTACCTCGACGCGCTCGGCGGCATCGCCGTCAACACGCTGGGCCACGCGCACCCCGTGCTCGTCGCGGCCATCGCCGACCAGGCCGGCAAGCTGATCCACTCGTCCAACTACTACCAGGTGCCGCTGCAGGAGACGCTGGCCGCGATGCTGTGCGAGCGCTCCGGCCTGGCTGCCGCGTTCTTCTGCTCGACCGGCCTCGAGGCTAACGAGGCCGCGATCAAGATCGCGCGCAAGTTCGGGCACGACAAGGGCATCGACCGCCCGGAGATCATCGTCTGCGAACGCGCCTTCCACGGCCGCTCGCTGGCCACGCTGTCGGCCACCGGCAACCCGAAGATCCAGGCCGGCTTCGGCCCGCTGGTCGAGGGCTTCGTGCGCGTGCCGTTCAACGACTCGGCCGCCGTGCGCGAGATCGCCAGGACGCACGAGAACGTCGTCGCCGTGATGCTCGAGCCCGTGCAGGGCGAAGGCGGCATCAACCCGGCGCGCAACGACTACATGCGCGACCTGCGCGCGGTCTGCGACGAGCAGGGCTGGCTCCTGATGCTCGACGAGGTGCAGTGCGGCATCGCGCGCACCGGCAAGTGGTTCGCGTACCAATGGGCCGGCATCCAGCCCGACGTGATGAGCCTGGCCAAGGGCCTGGGCTCCGGCGTGCCGGTGGGCGCGCTGGTGGTGGGCGAGCGCGCCAAGGACGTGTTCGGTCCGGGCAACCACGGCACAACCTTCGGCGGCAACCCGCTGGCGATGCGCGCGGCGGTCGAGACGCTCAGGCTGATCGAGTCCGAGGGCCTGATGAAGAACGCGGACGTCGTGGGCGAGCGCCTGCGCGGCGCGCTGCGGCGCGAGCTCGAGGGCGTCGATGGCGTCGTCGACATCCGCGGCGAGGGCCTGATGATCGGCGTCGAGCTCGCGAAGCCGTGCGGCGTGATCCTGACGCGCGCGGCCGAGGCCGGACTGCTGCTGAGCGTCACCGCGGACACCGTCATCCGACTCGTGCCGCCGCTGATCTTCACGGCCGCCGAGGCCGACGAGGTGGTGGCCAAGCTGGTGCCGCTGATCAAGGCGTTCCTGGCGGAGCAGGCATGAAGCCGGGCGACACGCTGATGAAGCACTACCTGCAGTTCAAGGACCTGCGCGCGCAGGAGTACACGTACCTGTTCGAGCGCACCAAGGAAATCAAGAAGCGCTTCAAGAACTACGAGAAGTACCAGCCGCTGGTCGATCGCACGCTGGCGATGATCTTCGAGAAGGCATCCACGCGCACGCGCGTGAGCTTCGAGGCCGGCATGTACCAGATGGGCGGCATGGTGGTGAACCTGACCACCGGCGACAGCCAGCTGGGCCGCGCCGAGCCGATCGAGGACTCGGCGCGCGTGATCAGCCGCATGGTCGACATCGTGATGATCCGCACCTTCGAGCAGACCAAGATCGAGAAGTTCGCGGCGCACTCGCGCGTGCCGGTCATCAACGGCCTCACGAACGAGTTCCACCCGTGCCAGATCCTGGCCGACCTGTTCACCTACATCGAGCACCGCGGCGCGATCGCCGGCAAGACGGTGGCGTGGGTGGGCGACGGCAACAACATGGCCAACACCTGGCTGCAGGCGGCCGACATCCTCGGCTTCACGCTGCACGTGAGTACCCCTAGCGGGTATGAGCTCGACCAGGCCGTGGCCGGCGTCAAGAACACGGCCTGCGTCAAGCTGTTCGACAACCCGCTGGACGCCTGCCGCGGCGCCGACCTCGTCACCACCGACGTGTGGACGAGCATGGGCTACGAAGCCGAGAACGAGCGCCGCATGGCCGACTTCGCCAAGTGGTGCGTCGACTCGAAGATGATGGCCGTGGCCAAGCCCGACGCCCTGTTCATGCACTGCCTGCCCGCGCACCGCGGCGAGGAAGTGGCCGCCGAGGTCATCGACGGCCCGCAGTCGGTGGTGTGGGACGAGGCGGAGAACCGGATGCATGTGCAGAAGGCGTTGATGGAGTACCTGCTGCTGGGGCGGATCGGCTGACGCCTGATCGACCGGTGGAGCGGCCCCTGCCGCCGACATGTCGGAATCGCTCGGGCAGATCGATCCGTGGCAGGCTGCCGGCCGTCGAATGACGTCCTCCGCGAAGGCGTCACAGATGCCGATATCGGCGAGTCCCTGTCAAGTTGCCCCTGAGTTCGCCGATATATGAATCGAGATGCGCGCTCAGGTCGTTCGACCGCCGCGCGGCCTCCCATCGATGGGTCGTGCCTGCCACTCACCACGGCAAAGCCAGGCACCTTCAGCCCTGGCTGCGCTTGAAGCAGGTCTGGGCCGACCACCCGCCGCTGACGGTCACGTTTCCAGCGCGGTTGGCACTCGTCATGACTGCGGAATCGTTCGAGCGATGCATCGAACGGGCGGACGAAGCTCCATAGGCAGCCGGTGATACCCGATGGCGTATCCAGGCCCCCGCATCGCAAGACGCTCCCGGCGCAAGTAGGGCAATCTCATCGGCACCGCAGGCGCCGCTCAATGTTGCCGGCTCCGTACCGATGAAGCCGAATACACCTCGCGGACTCTTGCACCATGGCCTCCTCAAACGCATCCTCAGAAGCACCGCTGATCCGAAGGCTCGTTCCGCAGAGCCTGGCCGCGCGTGCCTCCGTCGCGATCTCGGTCGTCTTCCTGCTTGCGATCGCGGCCATCGCGTCGGTGTCCCTGCGAACCTTCGATTCACAGCTGATCAGTGTCCTGTCCAGCGACCAGAATCTGCTGCTCGGACGGATCTCCGAGAACGTCGACCAACGGATCCAGCTCCTGCAGGACGCCCTGCAGACGAGTGCAAGGAAGATCACGTCGGCCGACCTTGCGAATCACGAGCGGGCCCAGGCCGCGCTGGAACGGAATGACGGACTCGCCGCCGTCTTCGACCGTTCGATCTTCCTGTTCTCGCCCAAGGGAATCCTGCTTGCCGAGCGGCCTGACCGGACCGACCGTGTGGGTCAGGACGCCAGTTGGCGTCCCTACATCAAGCGCACGATCGAGACCCGGCAGCGCGTCATTTCCGAGCCTTTCAAGACAAACACCGGGGACGACCACATCGTGCTTGTCCTCACGATGCCGATTCTTGCGCCCGACGGCGCCCTGGTGGGCCTCCTCACCGGCAGCCTCGACCTGACGCGTCCCGACATGCTCGGCAACATCTCACGGACGGCCATTGGCCACACCGGCTACCTCGCCATCATGACTCGCGACGGCAAGGTCATCATGGACCGGGACAAGAGTCGCTTGTCCAAGCCACTCTTCGCACCCGGCCAGAACGCCTTGTTCGATCGTGCGCTCGCCGGCTTCGAAGGAACGGCCGAAGGGAGTGACGAGAGCGGCAGGCCGTCGTTCATCTCGTACCGCGAGGTCAAGAGCGCAGGGTGGATCGTATCGGCGATCTATCCGAAAGAAGAGGCCTATCGGGACATCGGGCAATTCGTCACCGCCTTCCTCTGGGTTCTCGGCGGCTCGGCCCTGATGGTGCTGCTCGCCATCTGGGCGATGACGGGCTACCTCATGCGACCGCTCATCGCCCTGACTCGCCATATCACGGCCTATTCCGCGGCCGATGGCCGAATTGCGCCGCTCCCTGGCGTCACCGGAGCCGGCAGCGGCGAGGTGCGCGCGCTCACGATGACGTTCAACGCGCTCACGCGCAGCCTCAACGATCGGGAAGAATCGGTCATCGCGGCGATGCGCCAGTACCAGATCATCACTGAGAACTCCACGGACATGATCACGCGCCATGCCCTGGACGGATCGACGCTGTTCTCATCGCCCGCCAGTGCCACCGTTCTCGGCATCCCTGCCCAGGAGATGACCGGGCGCAACATCATCGACCTCATCCATCCGGATGACATTCCCCGCGTACAGCGAGCCGTCGACGAAGCAGGCACCACGGACGCCTCGATCACCGTCACCTACCGGGCACGTCTCATCCGCGACGAATACGTGTGGCTGGAGAGTTCGCTACGTTCCATGAAGAGTGCCGATCACCAGGCGGAAATCCTTTGCCTGTCGCGCAACATCGACGAACGCAAGAAGATGGAGGACAAGCTCCAGCTCGAGGCGCGCACCGATCGCCTGACCCGCCTGCCGAATCGCCTCATGCTGGAAGAGCGGCTCGAGAAGGCCTTGTCACACCGTTGCCGCGACGAATCGCTGCTCGCGGTGCTGCTCATCGATCTGGATCGGTTCAAGAACATCAACGACACCCTCGGGCATCGGCAAGGCGACGAGTTGCTCGCCGCGGTTGCCAAGCGCTTCGCGACTTGCGCGCGGCCAGAGGACACGCTGGCGCGCTGGGGCGGCGACGAGTTCGTCGTCGTCCTCCCTTGCATCCGCAACCCGGAAGTCGCCCGCGACATCGCCAACCGCTACCGCGAAGCCCTGAAGAAGCCTTTCCTGCACCACGGGGAACCGCTGCACGTGACAGCCTCGATCGGCGTGAGCCTCACGGGAGATACCGCGACCGAGCCGGAGACGCTTCTCGCGAACGCGGATGTCGCCATGTACCGGGCGAAGGCCCGTGGAGGCAACGCCTGCGTCACGTACGCGTCGGAGATGAGCGTCGGCGCGCACAGCCGTCTTTCGATGGAGAGCGCCCTGTTCCATGCGACCGAGCGCGACGAACTGCGACTGCATTTCCAGCCGCTGATCTCGGCGAAGACCGGGCGCATCGTGGGCGCGGAGGCGCTGGTGCGTTGGCAACATCCCGAATTCGGCCTCGTTCCCCCGGGCGTTTTCATCCCATTGGCCGAGCGCACCGGTGTCATCGGCGAGATCGGCGACTGGGTCCTGTTCACGGCATGCCGCCAGATGGTCGAATGGCGCGCCATGGGACTGCACGGGATGTCCATGTCCGTCAACATCTCGGGTCGCCAGTTCAGCGGCGACGCGCTGGCCGCCACGGTGGCACGCGCCCTGGAGGAAACGGGGCTGCCGCCGGCGTTCCTCGAGCTCGAGCTCACCGAGACCCTGCTCATGGAGAACACCGACCACAGCCAGGCCACGATTCGCGAACTGAAGGAGCTCGGCGTTTCGATCGCCCTGGACGATTTCGGGATCGGCTATTCCTCGCTGAGCTACCTCCAGCAGTTCACGCTCGACACGCTCAAGATCGACCGGGCGTTCACGAGCGAGATGCTGACCAGCAAGCAGTCCGAGGCGATCGTGCGAGCCACTTTCGACATCGCCCGCGCACTGAACCTCCGCACCGTCGCCGAAGGCATCGAAGCCCGGCCGCAGGCTACTTTCCTCGCCGAACTCGGTTGCGACGTCTTCCAGGGCTTCCATTTCGCGAAGCCCATGCCGGCGCGGGAGTTCCTGGCGTTCGCGAAGTCGTCACCGCTGCACCTGTTTCCGCGACCGGCGAACGGCGCGTCCGCCGCGTAGCGGGGAGCTCAGGCGCCAGGCGCGCCGAGCGCGTTGCGAAGGATGTCCCGCAGCTCGCCGAGGTGCTCGGCGCGTCGGCAGCCGGCGCTGGGCGCCGAGTCCGGACGCGAGACGCAACGCAGCCGAATTCCGGGCGGCATGGCCGCCTCGAGCCAATCCCGCACCACGGGCCACGCACCATGGTTGCGCGCCTCTTCCTGCACCCACACGACCTCCGAAAGGTTCGGATGCGTGGCCAGGATCTCTCGAAGCGCCTCCGCCGGAAAGGGATACAGCTGCTCGATGCGAACGACACCGCGCGTGACATCCTGACGCTGCTCCAGCGCCTCGGCCAGGTCGAGCGCGACCTTGCCGCTGCAGACGAGCATCCGCTCGACCGCCGCGCCCGGCGGGCTGGTGTCGATCACCTGGCGGAAGCCGCCGCCGGTGAGGTCGGACCACGGCGAGTGGCTGGCGGCCTTCCCATAAAGCTGTGCCTTGGGCGTGAAGACGACGAGCGGCTTGTCGATGCGCCCGATCAACTGGCGCCGCAACAGATGAAAAAGCTGGGCGGAGGTGCTCGGCATGGCCACGACCATGTTCTGCTGCGCGCACAGCGACAGGAAGCGCCCGAGATACGCGCTCGAATGATCCGGGCCGCCACCCTCATACCCGTGCGGCAGCATCATCACGAGGCCGCTCCTGTAGCCCCACTTCACTTCGCCGCAGCTGATGAACTGGTCGATGATGACCTGCGCGTTGTTGACGAAATCGCCGAACTGCGCCTCCCACACGACCAGCGAGTCCGCTGTCATGACGGAGTACCCATATTCAAAGCCCAGCACGGCCTCCTCCGACAGCGGCGTGTCGAAGACCGAGAACGCACCCTGCTCCACGCCGAGATGGCGCAACGGCACATGCAGGCTCTCGCCATCCTCGGCGGCATGCTGGTCGTGCCAGATGCATTGGCGATGGAAGAAGCTGCCGCGCCCGATGTCCAGGCCGGTCAGCCGGACGTTGAAGGCGGCCGACAGCAGCGTGGCATAGGCCAGGTTCTCCGCCAGGCACCAGTCGACGCTGTTCGATGGCTCCGACGCGCAGGCGCGCCACCCGTCGGCCAGGGCGACGATGTCGGCGTGCGGCACGAATCCGGCAGGAATGGCGGCCATCGACGACGTCAGCCGCTCGAGCTGCGCAAACGGCACCGTCGTCGTGGAGCTGGCGTGGACGCCTGTCTGGGCGACTGGAGGCTGGGGCGACGCCGGCATGGACAACGCGCTGCCGTCCAACCCGGGCGATGACAGCCTCTCGATCACGCGACGCTCGACGCCGGCCAGGAGTTCGTCGCCGATCGTGGCCGACTGCAGCAGCGACTGGCGATACAGCTGCGCAGTCGTGGCCTTCGCCCGGATGGCGCGCTGCATGGCGGGCTGGGTGACCGTCGGATCGTCGTGTCCGTTGTGCCCTCGCCGACGGTAGCCGAGGATGTCGACGAGGATGTCCGAGCGAAACCTCTGCCTGAATTCCACGGCGGCTTCGGCGGCGAACACCACCGCCTCCGGCACGTCGCCATTCACGTGCAGGATCGGTATGTCGTAGGCGCGTGCGATGTCCGCGCAATTCAGCGTCGAGCGGGCGTCGAGCAGGTTCGATACCGTCGAGCCGATCTGGTTGTTCAGGACGACATGCACGGTGCCGCCGACGCTGTAGCCGCGCGTCCTGGCGAGATTGAACGTCTCCGTCACCACGCCTTGCCCGCTGAACGAGGCATCTCCGTGGACGATGATGGGCATCACCGCTGCTCTCGAGCTCACGCCATCGCGTTCCTGCCGGGCTCGCGCCATGCCGGTGATCACCGGCGTCACGCTCTCCAGGTGCGAGGGGTTGTGCGCCAGGAAGAAGCCGATCTCTCCCGACTGCGTCGCCAGCCTTCCGGCAAGGCCCAGGTGTTCCTTGATGTCCCAGGTCGCGAGGGTCGGATCCGGATCGTCCGAATACAGCGAGCAGATGCGCCCGAATCCCAGCTTCAGGACGTTGTGGAGGACGTTGACGCGCCCGCGATGCGGCATGCCCATGACGACCTCGCGCACGTTCCCGGCCGCCGCGCATTCCATCGCGGATTGCAGGAACACGACGTAGGCTTCGGATCCTTCGAGGCTGAAGCGCTTGTGGCCGGGGTACCGGTTCGCGATCTCGAGTTCGAATTGCTCGGCGGCGAACAGCGCCTCGTAGATCGCCAGCCTCTTTGCTTCACCGTAGCCCACGCCCGACGGGCGTCCTTCCATTCTCTCGTACAGCCAGGCCTGTTGGTCGTGGTTCCTGACATGCGCCACGTTCAACGCCACCGCGCCGCAATAGCTGCGGCGAAGGAGTTCCTCGAGGCGCGGCAGGTCTTCGAGGTCCGGTGCCCGGCCCGGCAGCAGGCGGTGTTCGAAGTCGATCGGACTCGCGCCTGGATGCCACGCTTCGGCAGGCCTCAGCGGATTCACGTCGGCGTGGAGGTAGCCGGCCCTGCGGTAGACACCGAGCAGCGCCGCGGCCACATCCTCCCGCGAGTCGACACCGGTCGTGCCGTCGACGGCTCTTGCTACCGGGAGGGCATTCATTCTTGCGTCGGCACGTGGCATCTGGAACCTCTTGAAGCGCTCCCTCGACCGCGCCCGTACCTCGACTGCTTCGCAGCGCATGAAGGGCTCGCCATCGAGGGAACGGTCGCAACGGCGAGCGCCGCGACAGCGCGGCCGGCGACCCATCCTCGCCGGAGGGCAAAAATCTCGATCCGCCGAATTGGCCGATCCATACCCTGCTATTTCGACGATCAAGGGCCTCGGTTTCACGCCGCGTCAGGCCGCAATCTCGTCGATCAGGGCGCGCAGCCGCTCATCGCGGATCTCCAGCACCTCGAACAAGCCCAGCGCCCGCAACGCCGGCACATCCTCGGCGATCTGCGCCTGCGCCTGCGCGCGATCGTGCGCGCCTGCGTCCGCGCGCGTCCACGTGCGCGCGTTCGCGAGGAAGGCCGCGACAGTGCCCTTGCGGATCGTGAGGCCGTTGAACTGGCCGTGGTTGACGTCGTCGGGAAGAACCTGGTCGGCACGCATGGGAAGTCCTTTCGGGGAAGCGATGTGTTGAGGACTTCACTTTAGGCAGCTGGGCGTGTCGCGCCTGCGGCAGAATCGCCAATCGATACCGCAATCCGGCCATGACCGCTTCCACGCTTGCCGACACCCTCGCCCGCCTGCGCCGCGGCGCCGGGCCGTGGCTCGTCGCGCATGCTGGCGTCGAGCGGACGACGCGCGTGACGCCCCCGCATCGCCACGCCGAGGGCCAGCTGTTCGGCGCGACGCGCGGCGTGCTCACGGTGGGCACCGACGCCGGCCTGTGGGTGGTGCCGGCGAGCCACGCCGTCTGGGTGCCGCCGCATCATCGCCACTCGCTGCGCTCGCACGGCGCGTTCGACGGCAGCAGCGTCTACGTGGCCGAGGCCGCGTGCGCCGCGCTGCCGGCCGAGGCCTGCGCGATCCGCTGCAGCGGCCTGCTGCGCGCCGCGATCGCACGCGCCGCGACCTGGGACGGCAAGGCACTCGACGCCGCGCGGCAACGCGTCGCCGACGTCGTCCTCGACGAGATCCGCGCCACGCCGCCCGAGCCGCCGGGCCTGCCGCTGCCGGCCGACGCGCGCCTGATGCGCATCGCGCGCGCGTTGCTCGACGACCTGGCCGACCCGCGCGGCCTCGACGAATGGGCGGATTTCGGCGCGCTGTCGGCGCGCACGCTGTCGCGCCGCTTCGCCGCCGAGACCGGCTTCACCTTCGCCGACTGGCGCCAACGCGCCCGCCTGATGCGCGCGGTGGAGATGCTTGCCGCCGGCACGCCGGTGACCACGATCGCGCTGAGCCTGGGCTACGACAACGTCAGCGCGTTCATCGCGATGTTCCGGCGCGCGCACGGCGTCACGCCGGCGCGCTTCATGGCAGCGCGCTCAGCGCACGATTGAGCGGTTGTCCTTGAGCATGTTGCAGAACAGCGCGCCCTGCTCGATCGCGTCGTCGAGGGCGACGTGCGAGTGCGGCAGGTCGTCGAACCAGTGCTTGGGCATGGCCTGCCTGGAGCTGGCGCGGTAGTCCTTGCGCAGGACGGCCATCGCGAAGGTCTTCATGTCCAGCGCCGAATGGCTGAACGGGCTGCGGCCGGCGAAGCGCATCAGGTACCAGTAGACGAACAGGAAGTCGAAGCCCGCGGGATAGGCGACGAAGACCGGCTTGCCGGGCAGCGCGTCGATCCAGGCGACGTAGCGCTTCATCACGGCCTCCGGCGGCTCGAGGTCGCTGCGGCACGCCGCCCAGGCCTCGGGCTGCGTCGCCCACCACGCCGCGGTCTCCGGATGCGCGGCGGCGCCGGGCAAGGTCTCGAAGTTGGCGGAGAACGTCCCGAGCAGGCGCTTGTCCGCGGTGTAGGCCGCCGAGCCGAGGCTCAGCATCGAGTGCGGGCCGGGGATCGGACCGTCGGTCTCGACGTCGGTGCTGATGTAGATCTCGCTCATGGCGCCGATCTTAGGCCGCACCCGTCTCCGGAAAAACCCTGAACTCGACGGGCACAGCGAATGCCAGCTGCGGCACGCGGATGAGCTCGTTGGCGGGCCCCGAATCAAAGGATCTTTCCATGTCCAGGAACACCGGCTCCGTTGCGAGCTCCGACAAGTCGTGGCTGAAACTCTATGCCGCGGTCGCCGTGCTGCCGCTCGCCCTGGCCGCCTGCGGCGGCGGCGGTGGCGGCGGCTCGCCCACCCCGGCTCCGAATCCCCCGGCCCCGCAACCGCCCGCGCCTGCGCCTTCGTCGAGCTTCTCCGTGGCGGCTTCGGCACTGTCGACGACGCCCGGCGGCGCCACCATCACGCTGACCGCGACGGTCACCGGCCTCACCGGCACGCCCACCTGGACGCTGACCGGCCCCGGCTCGATCAACACCACCACCGGCACGACGGTCATCTACACCCCGCCGGCGTCCGGCGCGATCACTGCAAACGCGACGGCAATAGTTTCCGCCGCGCTCGCGGGCGCGACGACGCAGACGGTGAACCTGGCCGTCGTCGTCTCCGCGGCCACTGTCGGCCAGACCTGGAACACCGTCGCCGTTCAATCGTCGGCCAACCTGGTGGGTATCGACTACGACGCCGGCGGCGACTACGTGGCCATTTCCGACGCGGGCACGGCGCTCGAGAGCAGCGATGCGGCCACGTGGACCGCGGTCACGCCGCTCACGTCCAGCGTCACGACCGACCACCTCAAGGGCTACGCGATCGGCCACAGCGGCAGCAACTTCGTCGCCGCCGGCTCCACGTCGTCGGCGCCGTACACCACGACCACCGGCGCCGTGGCCACCAGCGCGGACGGCCTGACGTGGACGATGCGCTCGCTGCCCGCCAACGCCACGCCGATCCACGGCCTGATCAACGGTACGGTCCTGGTCGCCCTCGGCGAAACCGGGCACCTCTACTCCAGCACCGACAACGGCCAGACCTGGGCCGCGCTGAGCGCCCTGGCCACCTCGGGCATCGGCACGATGAACGCGGGTGCCGCCAGCAGCAGCAAGTACGTGGCGGTGGGCGACTCGGGCTACGTCGCGGCCAGCAGCAACGGCACCTTGTGGGCGTCCGGCAAGTTGCCCAGCGTCGGCAACCTGCACGGCGTCACCTGGACCGGCACGCGCTTCGTCGCGGTGGGCGACACCGGCACGATCATCACCAGCACCGACGGATCGTCGTGGCTGCCGCAGACCTCGGCCATCACGGGCGCGCTGCGTTCGGTGTCGGTGTCGAGCGCCGGCACGGTCGTGGCCGTCGGCGACGGCGGCATCGAGACCAGCCCCGACGGCATCACGTGGACCGCGCGCAACGCGTCCGGCGTGGCCCCGCTGGCGGGCGTGACCTACGGCAACAACGAGTTCGTGGCCGTGGGCGCGTCCGGCCTCATCAAGTCGTCGAACAACTGACGACTGCGACGATCACCGGGCCGCGCGCCCGGTGATCGCGCCAGCCGCCGCCTCGGCGTCGGCATCGGTCAGCGTGCGCAGGAAGGCGACGAGGTCGTCGATGTCGCGCTCGTCCAGCCGCGGCTGGCCGTCGGCGCGCGGCTCGAACGGCACCTCGCGGTTGACGAACGGCGCCATGCCGGCGGGCAAGTCGTCGTAGACGCGCACGCTGCCGTCGGCGTTCCTCGAATACCAGCGCGCGGGATCGGTGTCGCGCGT
>FTKT01404857.1_pt1 | contig 19491 bp, 21 predicted proteins | sample 1658271 | NCBI WGS metagenome assembly FTKT01 (sample SAMEA3914811, study PRJEB12502) | metagenome | biome: forest; material: soil | place: Canada | collected 2011-08-04 | depth 0.3 m | reverse complement strand
TGGAAGGACAGCTTCCGGGTGCAGGTCACGCTGGCGGAGTGCGAGGCGGACTACAACGCCGCCCGCAGTGGTGTCTACGCGAGCATGAACCGTCAGTGGGAGGTCCTGGCGGCGGGTGGCACGCTGGACGACCTGACGCAGGACGAGCGGGCCGCCTCGCCGTTGGCCTGGCTGCACGCCTTCCGCACCTCGCGCTCGATCGTGAACCGGCTCTACGACCTGCTGCAGACCTGGTCGATCAACCGCAGCTCCCCGATGGACCGCTGGCTGCGCGACACCAGCACCATGTGCCAGAACCTCACCGCCCAGGACGCCGTCCTGGAGTCGGTCGGCGCCTACCTGCTGGGCGGGACACCCAAGTTCCGGATCAGCCTCGGCCTCGTCAAGTAGACCGGCAGGTAGGGCGCGTGGTGTACGTCGCGGCACGAGCGTCGCGGTACGAGCGTCGCGGTACGTACGTCGTGTCGCGTACGTCGTGTCACGGACAGCAACCCGAACCGGAAACCGAGTGGACGACCAGCATGACCAACCAGCTGAGGGGCGATGACATGACCTTGACCCGGACTCCGGTGACCGAGGCGCCGGACACCGCGGCGCAGATCCTGGCCCGCGCGAAGGCGCTGGCTCCGGTGCTGCGGGAGCGGGCCGCGGAGATCGAGCAGAACCGGCGGCTGCCCGCGGACGTGGTGGAGCTGCTGCGCGGCACCGGCGTCTTCCGGATGTGTTTCAACCGGGAGTGGGGCGGCCCCGAGCTGACCTCGATGGAGCAGACCGAGGTGGTCGAGGCGCTGGCCTACGGGGACGCCTCCGCCGCCTGGTGCGCCATGATCGGCGCGAACACCGGCATCTACAGCAACTTCCTGGAGCAGGCCGTCGCCAAGGAGATGTTCCCCCGCCCCGACATGATCACCGCCGGCCTGCTCCAGCCGGCCGGTCGGGCCGAGCGCGTCCCCGGTGGCTTCCGGCTCAGCGGCCGGTGGTCCTTCGGCTCCGGGATCGCCCACAGCGACTGGGTGACCTCGGGCGGCTTCGTCTTCGAGGACGGCCGGCCGTATGCCAGCCCCGACGGCAGCAACCCGCACGAGTCGCGCCAGTTCATGGTGCCCCGTGAGCAGGTCGAGGTGATCGACAACTGGCACACCACCGGCCTGTGCGGCAGCGGGAGTTCGGACTACACCATCACCGACGTGTTCGTCCCCGAGGAGCACACCTACACCTTCAGCGCCGTCTACGGGCGGCCCGGCCCGCTCGCCCAGCCGGACGCGTTCACCCGCAGCATGTGCGGGGTGCCGCTCGGGGTGGCGCGGGCCGCGTTGGACCACGCGCGTGAGATCGCGCTGGCCCGGGTGGACCGGATGACGGGGGTGGCCTGGAAGGACAGCTTCCGGGTGCAGGTCACGCTGGCGGAGTGCGAGGCGGACTACAACGCCAGCCGCAGTGGTGTCTACGCGAGCATGAACCGTCAGTGGGAGGTCCTGGCGGCGGGTGGCACGCTGGACGACCTGACGCAGGACGAGCGGGCCGCCTCGCCGTTGGCCTGGCTGCACGCCTTCCGCACCTCGCGCTCGATCGTGAACCGGCTCTACGACCTGCTGCAGACCTGGTCGATCAACCGCAGCTCCCCGATGGACCGCTGGCTGCGCGACACCACCACGATGTGCCAGCACCTCATCGCCCAGGACCGCATCCTCCAGTCGGCCGGCGCCTACCTGGTGGGCGGAGAACCGGAGTTCGCGATCAGCCTCGGCATCGTCTAGCACCGAGCACCACGACATCAGCGCCACCACTACTGCGAGCACCACGAGCACTGCGATCACCGCGAGCACGACGAGCAGAGCGAGCGCCACCAGCACTGCGAGCACCACCAGCACCGCGAGCGCCGCGTGCCCCGCCGCCACGCCGGCGGCGGAGCACGCAGCGGCCATTCGCCTGCGCGCAGGCCACTCGGAGGAACCCGATGAGCAGACGTCCCGTACTCCTGGTCAACCCCAACAAGGTGCATCCGCCGATCGCGCCGTACGCCCTCGACGTGCTCACCACCTCGCTGGAAGCGGCCGGCTTCGAGGTCGAGGTGCTGGACCTCACCTTCCACCGGGAGGACTGGAAGTCCTGCCTGGCCGAGTACTTCGCGGTGCGCGAGCCGATGCTCGTCGGCGTCACCGTGCGCAACACCGACACCGTCTACGCCTTCGAGCAGCGGCCCTTCGTCGGCGAGCACAAGGAGATCATCACCGAGATCAAGCGGCTGACCGACGCGCCGATCATCGGTGGCGGCATCGGGTTCTCGACCATGCCCTTCGCCCTGGTCGAGTACTTCGGCATCGACTACGGCGTCAAGGGGCCCGGCGAGCTGATCATCTGCGACCTGGCCGACGCGCTGCTCACCGGGCGGGACCCCGCCACCGTGCCCGGTCTGATCCGCGCCACCGCGGACGGCGTCACCCGGGTTCCCCCGGCGGTGCTCACCATGCGGCGCGGCGCCGCCGTCGCGCCGGAGCCCGGTGGGCAGTTCGAGTCCCGGGTGTGGCAGGTGGACGACGTCGCGACCTACGTGCGGCGCTCCGGCGCACCGTACAAGGTCGACAACCTGCTGTACTACCAGCGCGGCGGTCTGGCCGGCATCCTCACCAAGAACGGCTGCGCCTACCGCTGCGCGCACTGCGTGGAGCCGGACGCCAAGGGCACCCAGTTCGGCCGCCGCGGCGTCGACGCGGTGGTGGACGAGATGCAGTCGCTCGCCGCCCAGGGCATCCTCGACCAGCACACCACGGACAGCGAGTTCAACCTGTCCATCTCCCACGCGAAGAGCCTGCTGCGCGAGATCGTCCGCCGCAAGCACGCCGACCCGGCCAACCCGTTGAACGACCTGCGGCTCTGGGTCTACTGCCAACCCAGCCCCTTCGACGAGGAGTTCGCCAAGCTGCTGGCCGCCGCGGGCTGCCGGGGCGTGAACGTCGGCTCCGACCATGTGCGTCCGGAGATGCTGAGCGGCTGGAAGGTCACCGGGAAGGGCACCACCTACTACGACTTCTCCGACACCGAGAAGCTGGTCCGGCTCTGCCACGAGAACGGCATCCTGACCATGGTCGAGGCACTGTTCGGGATGCCCGGCGAGACACCGGAGACCATGCGCGCGTGCGTCGAGGCGTTCATGGCACTGGATGCCACCGTGACCGGGTTCTCGCTGGGGCTGCGGCTCTTCCCGTACACGCCGATGGGCATCGCGATGGCCGAGCAGTGCGACGGGGTCCGTACGATACCCGGGCTGCAGTCCAACACGGCCACCGAGCCGATCGTGCTGAAGCCGCTGGCCAAGTGCTCGGGCCCGGTGGAGTACGAGGGGCAGTTCATGTTCGACGACCAGGGCAACTTCCGCCTGGTCTGCTACTTCTCGCCGGAGCTGCTGGCGGATCCGCAGGCGGCGACCGGCCCGGCGGAACGCTGGAGCGGGGCGGTGGATCAGCTCTGGGACCTGATCGACCCCGCCGACTACCACCGGGTGATGCTGCCCACCCTGGCCGGCACCAGCGAGCACGACAACAACTACGCGGACAACCCCTTCCTGACCAGTCTCAGCGGGCTCGGGTACACCGGCGCCTTCTGGTCGCACTGGCGCAGCCGGGAGACGATCCTGCAGCGGGCCCGCAGCGCCGGGATGGTGGAGTCGGCCGACGGCTGAGGTGACGGCGCCTGAGGGGATGCCTGAGGGGATGCCTGAGGTGACGGCAGGCCTGAGGTGACGGCGCGTGGGGTTGCGGCAGGCCTGAGGTGACGGCGCGTGAGCTGCGAGCAGCCGTACCACCAGGCTCAACCGTCCCTCCAGTCCCAGGATTCGTCAGAGCTCAAAAACAGCCTCAGAACTGTCAATTCTCGTCCCAGACGAACTCTTGCTCTGCTGTCACATCAGCCAGCATCATTGCTCAACAACAACATCGATCACGAGTCGCGTGATCCGAGGCTGTGATACTCATTTTTTGAGGGGCAGATGAACCGAAATGGCAGCAACAATGGTTTACATTGGTCGGTGCCGTTACACCTGGATGTGCGACAGGACAATACGGGGTACCGCCCCGACCGTGACCTCGCCCTGGAACGCATAGCCCCCGCCCCGCTCACCGTTCTACTTGCCGACGCACAGCCCGCGATTCGCCAGGGTGTCCGTTCGATGCTTGAACGGACCGGTGGGGTATCGGTTGTCGGTGAAGCCGCGACGATGGGCGAGGTGCTCGCGGAAACCTCCCGCTACCGGCCTGATGTGCTCGTGGTCGACCCGCTGATGGACGAACCGAGCGGCATGCAGGTGATAACGCAGATTCTGCGCCTCCGACCCGAAACCGGGGTCCTGGTGTTCAGCTCGGTCGACGACGACAGGACCATCATGTCGGCGTTCCACGCCGGGGCCCGCGGCTATCTCATCAAAAGAGCCGGGGCGGACCAGATCCTGCGTGGCATCCAGGCCGTGGCGGCCGGCGAGGCGATCGTCGACAGGTCCATCGCCAGCCGGCTGAGCGGCCTGATGCGCCCGACGGCCGGGCAGCGCCACTACCCGTTTCCCCAACTCACCAGCAGGGAGCGCGAGGTGCTGGAACACATCGCGGCGGGCAAGTCGAATACCGCCATCGCCAGGGAACTCGCACTCGCCTCGAAGACCGTCAGTAATCGGATCTCCGCGATCTTCGGCAAGCTCGGCGTGGCCGATCGCGCGCAGGCCATCGTGATGGCACGGGACGCGGGTCTCGGGCAGGGCTGAGCTGCCGATTCCCCTTGCCCCGGGGATTCCCCGGCCCCGCCGATTCCACCGTCCCCGCGCAATTTCGCCTCGCCCACCGGGCCCCGCGCAATCGCGCGTCGGCGCGCCCGAAAGTACCCGTGGCTGCGGATTTCCTGCGGTGGATGCGCAGATTCCCTTGCGAAAGGGAAGAGTTCCCCTGTCAACAGGGCATCAGCTGATCCTAGCCTGAGGGCTGTCGCACGGCCGCCCAGACGAAGAAAGCCGATCGGAGTGGGACGTTGACTGACCACGGACATCCCGATGTGACCATTCGCAGACGCGAATCGGAGGACCTTACCCGGGCCCATGGTCTGGACCTCAAACTGCTTCAGCCCTGGTCCGGACTGAACGCACCGTTTCTCGGTGCCTGGTGTGTGCTGCGCCCCGGTGACGTCTCCGAGCCGCACGCCCACCACGACCGCGAGATCTTCATCTGCATGTCCGGCCGCGCCGACGTGGTCACCGACGGCCGGCGGCAGGAGATCGCGGCCGGGGACCTCGCCTTCGTCGGGCCCGGCGTGGAACACAGCATCGTGAACGAACACGACGAGGACTTCGCGTACTACGCCATCTGGTGGGACCGGACGATGTCGGCCGAGTTCCTGGCCCAGGATGCTTGTCCTGCAACGGAGTTGCCCCACACACTGGAGTCCCGGCAGGACGTGGCCGAGGCGGGGTCGACGGCATGATCGACTACGACGGACGGACGTTCCGCGCACCGGACGGCGACGCCGGAGCCGTGGCCGTCTACCACCAGCAGGACGACTTCGTCTGGGGCGAGGTCGCCGGCGGCGAGATCCGGCGCGGGTGGACCGCGGGCACCCGGCTGCCGAACGGCACCCTCAGCATGGGGTACACCATCGTCTTCGTCTCCGGCGAGGTGATCTGCGGGCACACGGTGAACACCCCCGAGCTGACCGAGGACGGCCGGGTGCGGCTGCACGAGGTCTGGGAGCGCTACGGCCCGCACGCCGCGACCGGTGTCTCCTGCATCGAAGAGGTGAGTTGAGCGGTGCCGACCGAGGACCACGCCGCCGGTGACCCGGCGCAGGGCGCCCGTGCGGCGCACTGGCGGAGCCTGGAGAAGAGCGTGACGGGCCGTCTGCTGAGCCCCGGGGACCGCGGGTTCCAGTCGTCCAGCGCGCCGTACAACAGACGGTTCACCCGGACCGCCCCGAGCCGCGTCCTGTCGGTGGCGAGCGTCGAGGACGTCCGGCGCGCCGTCGAGTGGGCGGGCGAGACGGGCGTGCCCGTCGTCCCGCGCGGCGGCGGGCACAGCTACGCGGGCTACTCCGTCAACACCGGCCTGGTCGTCGACCTCCGGGCGCTCGACTCGGTGACCGCCGACGGTTCCACCGGGCTGGTCACGGCGGCGGGCGGCGCGCTGATGGCTGACGTCTACGCCGCGATCGAGCCGCACGAGATGGCGTTCGCGCTCGGCAACGGCGCCGGCGTGGGCATCGCCGGCCTCACCCTCGGCGGCGGCTCGGCCGCCACCTCGCGCAAGCTCGGGCTCACCGCGGACGCCCTGGTCCGCACCACCCTGGTCACCGCCGACGGGCGGCTGCTGACCTGCGACGCCCAGCAGAACCCGGACCTGTTCTGGGCCTGTCGGGGCGGCGGCGGCGGCAACTTCGGCATCAACGTGTCCTTCACCTTCCAGGCCCGCCCGGTGCCGGACGTCTCCACCTGCCTGCTGCTGTGGGACGGCGCGCACGCGCCCGAGGTCTTCGCGGTGCTGCAGGAGGTCATGCGGCAGGCCCCGGACGAGTTCTCGCTGCGGCTCGGCGTCAGCGCCGCCGCCGGACCGGACGTCCTGGTGTCGGCCGTCGGCCTGCACCTGGGTCCGGCCCGCGAACTGCGCGAACTCCTCGCCCCGGTCCTCGCGGTGGCCCGTCCGGTCCGCGAGGACATCGCCGACCGCACCTTCTGGCAGGCCAAGGACTACCTGCTGCACGAGACCTCGGGCGGGGCGTTCGCGGTGCGGACCAACTTCGCCACCGAGCCGCTGCCCCCCGAGGCCGTCGGCGCGGTCCTCGGGCTGCTCGTCCGCCGGCCGGGCAGCGCCAACCCGGACGGCTGCGGCCTGGCCCTGTTCGGCTGGGGCGGCGAGATCAACCGGGTCGGCCCGGCGCAGACCGCGTTCGCCCACCGGCACGCGCAGTACCTGGTCAGCCTGGACGCCTCCTGGGCCGAGGCCGACAGCCCTGCCACCGTGGCGGCCAACCTGCGGTGGCTGGCCGAGCTGCGGCAGACGGTGGCGCCGTACATGGCCGAGGGCGCCTACCTCAACTTCACCGACCCCGACCTGCCGGACTGGCGCACCGCGTACTACGGCGCCAACTACCCGCGCCTCGTGGAGATCAAGAAGCGGGTCGACCCGGACGGTCTCTTCGCCTTCGCGCAGGGCGTCGGCTCCTGAGCCCGTCCGCACCCCATCCTCGGAAGGAAGTCCTCACGTGTCCCCGGTCAGCACCCGCACCGCCCGCCCGCGCCACTATCTGATGTGCCGTCCGACCCACTTCACCGTGGACTACTCCATCAATCCGTGGATGGACCCGGCCAAGCCGACCGACACCGAGTTCGCGATCGCGCAGTGGGAGCAGTTGCACGCCCTCTTCCTGGAACTCGGCCACACCGTCGACCTGATCGAGCCGGTCCCCGGTCTGCCCGACATGGTCTTCGCGGCCAACGGCGCGACCGTGGTGGACGGCAAGGCGGTGGTGGCCCGCTTCCACCACCAGGAGCGCACCGACGAGGCGCCGGCCTACGTCGAGTGGTTCCGCGCCAGGGGCTACCAGGTGGTGCACCAGGCCGAGTTCACCAACGAGGGCGAGGGCGACTACCTGGTGGCCGGCGAGCGCATCCTGGCCGGGACCGGCTTCCGCACCGACCGCCGCGCGCACGCCGAGGCGCAGCGGGTGCTGGGCCGTCCGGTCGTCACCCTGGAACTGGTCGACCCGCGCTACTACCACCTGGACACCGCGCTCAGCGTGCTCAGCGACACCGAGATCATGTACTACCCCGGCGCCTTCTCGGCCACGAGCCTGAGGACGCTGCGGGAGCTCTACCCCGACGCCGTCCTCGCCACCGCCGAGGACGCGGCCGTCTTCGGCCTGAACGCCGTCTCCGACGGCCACCGCGTCGTGCTGCCGGAGGCCGCCGTCGGCCTGGCCGAGGCGCTGCGCGGGCGGGGCTTCGAGCCGATCGGCGTCGACATCACCGAACTCCTCAAGGCGGGCGGCAGCGTCAAGTGCTGCACGCTGGAACTGCGGGACGCCTCGCGCTGACCGGCTCGGCGGCCGGCCGGCCCGGCCCGGCTCGGGGCCGAACGGGTGATCCGGGCGAACGTCACCCGGACGGCGCGTCAGGTAAGGCGTGGCCCCGCCGGTCCATCGTCGATGATCGGCCCAGCACGTGGACGCGACCGGCGAACCGCTGCCGAGGTGACACGACGGGATCCGCGCCGCGGCAGACGCGCCCGGCCGTCGTGGCTCCGACGCGCGGCCCGGCCGGCCCGCGACACGTGATGTCCCGTCACACGGTGAGGCGCCCGCCTCGGGTCGGTCACGGCTGCGTGTGACTCCGTCATCGCAGCCTGGAGGACCGGGATGGCCAAGTGGTTCTGGTGTACGCGCATGTCAATGGCGGTGGGGCTGTCCGTGGCCTCGCTGCTCGCCGCGGTGCCGGCCGGCGCCGCCCCCGCCGACGAGGACCGGTCGCACCGGCACGTCCGCGACCTGTACATCGTCGACAGCAGTGACAACTACGTCTCGGTCCGCAACCGCCACACGCACCAGCAGCTCGCCCAGGTGCCCACCGGCAACGGTCCGGAGCACGCGGTGCTGGCACACGACGGCCGGCGGCTGTACACGGCGAACAACCGCGACAACGACGTCACCGTGATGGACACCCTCAACAACACCGTGCTGGCCACGATCCCGGTGGGCCTCACCCCGCTGGGCATCTCGGTGTCGCCCGACGACCAGCTCCTCTACGTGGCCAACGCGACCTCGGCGACCCTGTCGGTGATCAGTACCGCCACCGAGACCGTGGTCGACACCGTCCCGCTCGACGGCGCACCGGGCGCGACCGCCCTGTCGCCCGACGGCAGCCGGCTCTACGTCGCCGGGACCGGGCCCTCGCTCGGCGAGGTCGCGGTCCTGGACACCGCGACGCTGGCCGTCCTCACCCGGATCGCCACCCCGGGCAGCTCCCAGTTCGAGTCGGCCATCACCCCGGACGGCCGCACCCTCTACGTCGCCGACGGCAACCAGACCGCGATCGAGGTGATCGACACGACCACCGACACGCTGCTCGCCACGGTGGGCACCACCCACACGCCGACCGCCCTGGCCGTCTCTCCCAACGGCCGTGAACTCATGATCGGCACCGGAGGCCTCACCCAGGTCCTGGACACCCTGGACACGGCCACCAACACCGTGACCCGCTCGATCCCCTTCACCTTCGTCTCCGGCATCGCCTACACCCCCGACGGCCGGCACGCCTACGTTGCCGAGTACGGCGAAAACCAGGTCCAGGAGATCAACACCCGCACCCTCGCCGTCCTCTCGACCATCCCCCAGCGCGCGGCACACCTGGTCCTCCTGCGCCACTGAACCCTTCCCGCGCCGCCCCTGGTACCTCGTGACGGCCTGCCGGTTCAGTCGGCAGGCCGTTTCGATGTGTCGCCGCCGGTGGCGCGGCTGCCCGGCTCAGCCAAGCGGGGTCGGGTGGCTGCGGGCGCGTACTCCGGCGTCGGTGCAGTAGCCGGTGCCGTCGCGTTTCAGGCAGAGCAGGCCGAGCAGCCGGCCGGCCTCGTCGACGACGGCGAGGCGGCGGGAGCCCTTGCGCTTCAGGGCGGCGGTGACGTCGTCGAGGGGCTCGGCCGGTCCCACGGTGCGGCCGGCCAGGGCTCCCAGGCGTTCGGCCGGTACACAGGTGTCGGTGGGCGGGAGGTCGGAGCGTTCGACGGTGGTGAGGAGGCGTCCGTCCGCGGCGACGATCAGGGCCAGGTGGACGTGGTCGTCCTCGAAGAAGGCCCGGAGTTCGGCGAGGCCGGTGGCTGGGGAGTGCTGCTTGGGGCGGGTGATCATGGAAGTCGCCACGCGTCCGCTGCCTGCGGGTTCGCGGTTCAAGGAGGTGTCCTTCGTGCTCGGTGCGGCTGCGTGGCCCATGCCGGTGATGGTAGACCGGTCGGCCGAGGTCAGGCGGCAGCGCAACGGGTCACCGGGCGCGGCGGACGGGTGACGGTGGTTTGGCCGTCCGGCCGTCGCGGAACGACTTCCCATCGCAACGGCAGCAGCACCGGCTGTACCGAACCCGAGGGGTGGCATGGCCTCCGCAAGCTCCCAGAGCGGGCCCCGGCAGGCGCGGGCTCTGCGGCTCGCGCGCCACGTCAAGCTGTGGCTGGCCCCGGCCGTGCTGAGCGGGTTGGTGGCGCTGCTGCTTTCGCTGCTCTACATGGGCGGCATCGTCAACCCGAACGGGCATCTGCACCGGCTCCCGATCGCGCTCGTCAACGGGGACCAGAGTCCGCCACTGCCGGGCCAACCGGCGAACCTGGGAACGCAGTTGAGCCGGACGGTGATCGCCTCCACGGCCGGCAGCACGGTCGACTGGCGGCAGCTCACCGCCGAGGAGGCACAGGACCAGCTCGCCACCGGCAAGGTCTACGGCGCCCTCGTCGTCCCGGCGGGGTTCACCTCGTCGGTGGCGGCGCTGACGACCGGTCAGGCGACTCAGCGGCCCACCCTGACGGTGCTGACCAACCCCGGCCTCGGAAGCCTCGGCTCCTCGCTGGCCGCGCAGATCAGCCAGACCGCCGCCCACCAGGCGTCCCTGGCGATCGGCAAGCAGCTGACCGAGCCGACCCAGGGCGCGAGCGGGCCGGGCGGCGGCGCCGGAGGGGCCGCGGCGGCGGCTCCCAGCGCCACGGCGCAGCTGCTGATGGCGGACCCGGTCACCGTCACCACGCAGGTCGGCCATCCGATCGGCAGTCACAGCGGGCTCGGCCTGAGCGCCTTCTACTACACGCTGTTGGCGGTGCTGGCCGGCTTCGTCGGCGGCAACATCATCCACAACGGCGTCGACACCGCTCTCGGCTACAGCGACAGCGAGATCGGCCCCTGGCACACGCGGCGGCCGACCGTGCCGATCAACCGGACGCAGACGCTGCTGCTCAAGATGATCATGACGGCGGGCATCATGCTGCTCACCACCACCTTGGTGATGGTCGGCGCGATCACGATCCTCGGCATGGACGCCCCGCACCAGGTGCTGCTGTGGGTCTTCTCCTACTGCGCCAGCCTCGCCGTCGGCCTCGGGGTCCAGGCGATCAACGCCGCGTTCGGCGGGATCGGGCAGCTGGTGTCGATGTTCGTCTTTATCGCGCTGGCCCTGCCGTCCTCGGGCGCGACCATCCCCTTGCAGGCGGTGCCCGGCTTCTACCGCTTCCTCGGCCTGTTCGAGCCGATGCGCCAGCTCAGCGAGGGCATCCGGGCGATCCTCTTCTTCGACGCCCGGGCGGACGCGGGCCTGATGCGCGCCTGGATCATGATCGCGGTCGGCGTCGTGCTCGCGCTGGCCTTCGGTTTCGCGATGACGCGCTACTACGACCGCAAGGGCCTGCACCGCTGGACGCCGCAGCCGGAGTGAGCCGACCGGCGGCCGGGGGCGCGGCGCATGGGCGTCCGGTCAGGACGGCTGGGGGGTGTCCAGGGCCGCGGCGTCGAGTTTGCTGGTGATCCGGGACAGCAGGGACTGCAGGGCGGTGGCCTCGTCCAGGGTGAGGTCGGTGGCCTCGATGATCTTCTGCGGTACGCAGACCGCCCGCTCCCGCAGCGCCGCGCCCGTCTCGGTCAGGGCGACGGTGACCGAGCGCTCGTCCTCGGTGCTGCGGGCGCGCTGGACGTAACCGGTGGCTTCCAGGCGCTTGAGCAGCGGGGAGAGGGTGCCGGAGTCCAGGCGCAGGTGCTCGCCGATCTGCTTGACGGGCAGCTCGCCGTGCTCCCAGAGCACCAGCATCACCAGGTACTGCGGATAGGTGAGCCCGAGGTCCTTGAGCAGGACGCGGTAGACGCCGCCGAAGGCCCGCGAGGCGGCGTGCAGCGAGAAGCAGATCTGGTGGTCGAGCCGGAGCAGCTCGCTGTCGGGCAGCTGGGACAGCTTGGTCATGCCTCCAGGATAGCCGGAGCGTGCGCAGTTGAGTTGTGCACAATTCAATTGGGTGCTCTAATTATGGGCAGAGGGCGCGCCGGACCGGCCGCCCAGCCGAGAAGGGACCGGTCAGATGGACGCGCTGTACACCGCTGTCGCCACCGCCAACGGGCGCGAGGGTCGCACCGTCAGCTCCGACGGGCAGCTCGACCTCCCGCTCGCGATGCCGCCGGCCCTCGGGGGCACCGGCCAGGGCACCAACCCCGAGCAGCTCTTCGCCGCCGGCTACGCGGCCTGCTTCGCCAGCGCGCTCGGACTGGTCGCCCGCCAGGCCCGCGCCGACGTCAGCGAGGTCTCGGTGACCGCCGAGGTCTCCATCGGCAAGGACGAGAGCGGCTTCGGCCTCTCCGTGGTGATCCGGGTCGAGCTCCCGGACAGCCTGGCCGGCGAGAGCGGCGAACTGCTGGTCAAGCAGGCCCACGAGGTCTGCCCCTACTCCAAGGCCACCCGCGGCAACATCGCGGTCGAACTCGTCGTCGAGTAGGGCCTCAAGAACGGCCCGGGCCCGTCCGGTGCCTGATCACCCGCCCCGAGGCGGGTCGTCGGACACCGGACGGGCCCGATCGGCTTTCTAGACGATGGTGAGGACGGCGCTCGCCTGGCCCAGCTGGACCCCGTTCTGACTGAGCGTCACGGTGACGGTGAGCCGGGTCGCCAGGCAGCCGGCGAGGACCTCGTAGGTGGTCGCCGAAGCCACGAACTGGTGCGGGGCGAAGACCACCGAACGCAGGAACGGGTCGACGACCGGGCAGCCCTGCGGGAAACCGCCGGCCGCGTCGGTGAAGCGGCCGTACCAGGTCTCGGTCACCGGCTGCGACAGGCCGGTGCAGTTGGTCGCGGTCAGCGTGGCGGTGGAGCCCTGACCGGGCGACACCTGGGCGGGGTTGAAGAGAAAGCCGTTGATCTGGACGACACCCGAGCAGGCGCCGACCGCCGCGACGGCCGGCGCGGCCGCCACCGCGGGGGCGCCGCTGGCCAGCAGGGCGGCTGCCGCTGTGGCGGCCGTGACCGCTGCCGTCGCTGTTGCCGTCGCTGTTGCCTTTGCCTTTGCCTTTGCGAAGGGGAGTCTGCGCAGCATGTCGAGATCCTTTCGAGCACGGGTGGGGACCGGGCCCCGGCAGCCACCCGAACCCCGGGGCGGCACCAACGTGGCAGTCACACAAGCAAGTTGCAATCCCCGGTCCACCCCCTGGAGCTGTCCAGGCCAGAACCGGCCGGATTCGCTCCGTCCCGGTCTCCCGCCGCCGACAGTCGCTCGGTGCGGTGCGCAGGGGCACGGGCAGGCGCATGTACGGGGCCCGCGCGCCGCCAAGGAGGGTGAAGATCGGGGCCAACCCGCCGTTGTGCGCGAGGAGATCCGTGGGATGAGGTCCGGCTCCGGATCAGGCCGTGCCTACTGACCGTAGTCGTCGTGCGGGAATCCGCTCAAGGTGAGGCGGCGCACCGATCGGCAGGAGCGGCCCGCCCTTCACGGGCGTTGCTCCTCCGATGGGCCGCACTCCACCCAGACGGTCTTCCCGACGTTCCGTCTCGGGCAGCAACCCCATTTCAGGGCAAGGAACTTCACCAGGGCCAGCCCGCGGCCCGACTCCTCGTCGGCCGCCGCAGCGCGCAACTCCGGCGCCCGGTCGCCGCGCGCGTCGTGCACCTCGATTCGCAGCACGTCCGCGTCCACCTTGAGCCAGAGCCAGACCAGGCGCTCCCGGGGTGTTCCGTGCACGACCGCGTTGGTCACCAGTTCGGATACCACCAACAGGCCCACATCGGTGAAGCGATGACCTCCCTCCACCTTCGCGAGCAGGTCGACCAGCAGTCGCCGGGCGGCCCCCGGCGACTTTCGGCTGCGCGGCAGCCAGCAACTGTCCTCAGCCGTGAACGGGCGCTTCCTGTCGAGCATTTCAGGCATGGCGAAGCTGCCTTTCGGGTGCGGGGGCTGACGCGCGATCCGGGCCGTCCGGCGACCCCGGCGACCGTCGGAAGACGGCATGGGGATGCCCGGCGACGAGTCGCCGTGATCACGAAGCGTCTCGCGGTGGACTACTCACAGTCAGTGTGCTCCGGCCGGTCAGTGCTATGCAAGACTTCATTTCGGTTACTCCAATTCGCTTTCCTCGAACAGTTGTTGCTCATTGCGGGGTGGGTGTACAGGTGCTTTCATTTCGGGTGCGATGAGTGCTTCATACTGGTGAGGGGAAGGGGTGGAGCATGGTTGACGGTCCGACGGGTTCGACCGTGCCGCGCAGGCAACTGGGGCGGTACCTCCGCGATCTGCGCAACGGGGCACGGCTCACGGTCCGGGCGGCGGCGCGCAACCTGGAGTGGTCGGAGGCCAAGATGTGGCGGATCGAGACGGGGCAGACCTCGCTCCGGAGCCACGACGTCGAGACGATGTGCAGGGTCTACGGCGCGCCCCCGGAGCTCACCTCGGCGCTGATGGGGCTCGCGAAGGAGACCAAGGCGCGCGGCTGGTGGCACGCCTACGGTGACGTGATCCCCGACGGCTTCGACCTGTACATCGGCCTGGAGGAGGCGGCCTCTCAGCTCGACTCGTACGAGGCCGAGTTGATCCCCGGCTTGCTGCAGACCGAGAACTACGCGCGCACGATCATCCGCGCAGGCAAGCCGGATGAGGATGATGAAGAGGTCGACCGCCGTGCGTCGCTTCGGATCGCCCGGCAGACGCTCCTCACGCGGGTCACCGAGGCGCCGACGCTTCGCGCGGTGCTCGGCGAATCCGTCCTGCGCCGCCCGGTCGGCGGCTGGGCCGTGATGGCGGAGCAGCTCACGCACTTGGTAAAGGTCTCCGAGTTGCCCAATGTCTCACTCAGGGTGGTCCCCTTCGAGGCTGGACTGCACCTCGGTGTCATGTCGGGATCGTTCACCATCCTGCGGTTCCCGCTGAACGGGGACGGCATCGATACCGAACCTCCGACGGTCTACTCGGACGGCTACACCGGTGACCTCTATCTGGACAAGCCCAACGAAGTCGAACACTACGACAGAGCGTTCGAGAGCGTCTGGGGGACATCGCTCGATGAGCAGGCGTCGAGGCGCCTGATCTCCGAAGTGGCAGGGAGTTATGGAAATGCTTGATCTGGCGGGTGCGGCATGGTTCAAGTCGACTCACAGCAATGGCCAGTCGAACTGCATCGAAGCCGCCTTCGTGGGGTTCGGGGTGATGCCGATCCGCGACTCGAAGGATCCGCAGGGCCCCGCTCTCGTCTTCCGCGCCGACGCCTGGCGGGCGTTCGTGGCCGGGGTCCGGGCGGGGGACTTCCCCGCCGGCTGCTGACCCTGCGGTGCGACCTGCTCGCCTATCGCTCAACGAACAGGCATCGAGGCGCCTGATCTCCGAACTGGCAGGGAGTTATGGAAAAGATTGATCTGACGGGTGCTGTGTGGTTCAAGTCCAGCCACAGCAATGCTCAGTCGAACTGCATCGAAGCCGCCTTCGTGGGGTCCGGGGTGATGCCGATCCGCGACTCCAAGGATCCGCAGGGCCCCGCTCTCGTCTTCCGCGCCGACGCCTGGCGGGCGTTCGTGGCCGGCGTCCGGGCGGGGGACTTCCCCGCCGGCTGCTGACCCTGCGGTGCGCGGCGGCTCCCGGTTGGATGGTCGGCCGGGAGTCGCGGTGTGCCCTGCCCACCTTTCGAGACGTCCGGCTCAAGTCGCCGGACATCCGGTTCGAGGAGTTCTGAGAGTTTCGTCATGGCAGATCAGTCCGCCCCGGCCCAGGGGGCCCGCGATTCTCTCCTCGCGCATCTGACCGCTCGCTTCCGTCATCCCGCCGAGGTGCTGGCGACCGAGTCGCTCTGCTATCTGACGGTCCGTCATTCACAGTTCCGCGCGGCGCTGGTGGACCTGCTGCTCCCCGAGGCGGTCCCCGCCCGTACGCGGGACGGCATACGCTTCGCGGTCGAGGTCACCTCGGCCGAGGACGGGGGCCGGACCGACGTGGAGGGCAGTTTCCGGGGGCGCAGGCTGATCGTCGTCGAGGGCAAGTTCGGTGCGCCGCTGCGGGACACTCAGCCTGTCGCCTATGCCGCCAGGTTGGAGGAGGGCGGCGCGCTGCTCTTCGTCTGTCCGCCGCAGCAGATCGCCCGGCTGATCGGGACCTTGCATCCGCGAGCCCTGGGGGCGGGGATCGCCGAGGCGGCGGTCGGCACGGGTTGGGTCCGGGACGGAGCCGGTGTCCAGTGGCTGGCGCTCACCGGCGGCCGGCGGCTCGGCATCGTCTCCTGGGGTGCCCTGCTGGCCGCGCTACGGCGGCGGGCCGGGCCGCTGCCGGTCTCGGCGGTATCCGACCTGCACCAACTGGAGGGGCTTGTGGCGAAGTTCGAGAGTGACCTGCTGGAGTGGACCCCGGAGTCGCTGGAACGAGGCCAGGGCGCGGGGCTGTTCATCCTGGCCCTGCAGTCCGCCGACGCGATGATCGACGCGGTGAAGGTGTTCCCGGGCGTCACCTGGAGCACGGAGAGTGACGCCAACGCCCGCTGGAAGCGCATTCACCGGTCCGGTGCGAGGCCCGAGACGTTCCAGGACTGGTACGGCATGATGGTCACCATCACCGGCGTTCCCGTGGCGCTGGCCTTCGAGCCGACCACCTGGGGCGCTCCGGGGTTTCCCACGCCCCTCCAGATCGAACTCGACGTCAGGGCGCTCGGTGATGACGTCGCCCGGCCGCTGTACAGCACCTACCGCAGGATGGTCGAGGCCGCCAACGACCGCTTCCAGGACTTCCTCGGCACCCGCCCGGCCACGCCGACCCCGGACGACCAGAACTGGTGGCGCGTCCCGTTCCCGCTGCCCCCGGGCCTCGCGGGCGAGGAGGCCCGGCAGAGCATCGAGGCGACAGCCCGCGCCGTCCTGGCCCCACTGCTGCCGCACCTGGAGCGCGTCGTCGCGCTGCCGTCTCAGCACGACCCTGCCGGGCACGCCGGACACTAACCCGAAGCCCGCCAGCGGCGGGCCGAGGCGCTCGCACTGCGCGAGCGGTCTGATCACTCGGCCACTGCCGCGTGCCAGACCCATGAGGTGCGGCGGGGGCGGTCCTCCAGGTCGCCCCGGCCGGTGCACCAGAGGAGGACGGGAGCCGGGTCACCGGGTGGGGCGTCGGGGAAGAGCCGGTGGAGTACCGCTTCGCAGAGCGGCGCCGGGGGCAGCCACGGCACGCCCAGCCCTTGGGCGATGTCGTGGGTGTGCAGGAGAACCTCGGCGACACCCATCGCCGCGAAGCCGAGCGGGTCGCATGGACCCCAGTGCCAGGCCCGAGCCTCCGGGCCGGCCGTGGCCAGTGCACTGCCGAGTAGCCCTGCGCAAGCGGTGACCACCTGGAGCACCTCGCGTGGGGAGCTGTCCGGGTGGACGGCGAGGTCGAAGGGCAGGTAGGCGTCCGTAGGGCGTGCGGCGATCTGCCCGGCGTAGGCCAGCAGGTCATGGGCGATGTGGGCGGCCGTCGTCCAGCAGCTCCATTCCAACGAACCTGCCGGCACCGACCAGTCCTCCGCGTCGTGGGGGCCGAGCACCCGCAGCATCTCGGTCACGGCCTCGTTGACGTCTCGGTTGTCGATGTAGCGCATCAGACGATGCTACGGCTGTGACCAAGAGGGTTCGTCAGTCCACGGTGAGGCTGCCGTGCCCGCAAGGGGGCGTCCGCCCGAGCGAAGGTAACGGCCGGCCCTCCAGGTACGCGGTGCGCACGGCGCCGGTTGTTTCGGCCGCCACGGCGGGGCGGCGGCCGCCCTTGCTGCCCTTGGCCTCGGCGGCGCGCAGTCCGTCGTAGGTCAGCTCGCGCTGGAGTTCCACGGGTTCATTGGACGTCCGGTCGCCCTGTCTTCAAACGATCGTCTGCCGACAGGAGGGCGACGCGTCCGGGCGTTGTAGTCCGGACAGACTGTTGTCTGCCATCGGTGAACACCACCCCGGGCGGGCGCAACGGTCATTACCGTCCAGACTCATGACGACGATGACGACGCGTACGGTCGAGTATCCGGCCGACGGTTTGACGATGATCGGCCACCTCGCGCTCCCGGCCGGTGCCGACCGCCGGCCCGCGGTGCTGGTCGGACCAGAGGGCACCGGGCTCAGCGACGTCGAGCGCCGCAGGGCCGACGCTCTCGCCGAGCTGGGATATGTGGCGCTGGCCTTCGACCTTCACGGTGGGCGCTATCTGGGGGATCCCGAGGAGATGCTGGCCCGCTGCATGCCGCTGCTCGCCGACCCCGACCGGATGCGAGGCATCGGCCACGCGGCGCTCGACGTGTTGCGCACCGAACCGCGAACCGACCCCGACCGGATAGCCGCAGTCGGCTACGGCACCGGGGGCGCCATCGCGCTGGAACTCGGGCGCGACGGCGTCAACCTGCGCGCGATCGCGACAGTCAACGGGCTGATCACGGGCCGACCGGGCGAGGCGGCGGGCATCCGCTGCCCGGTATGGGCCGGGGTCGGGTCGGAAGACCCGATCATGGCGCCCGCCCAACGGGACGCGTTCACCGCGGAGATGCAGGCCGCGGGCGTCGACTGGCGCCTCGTGGTCTACGGCGGCGCCCTTCACGCCTTCCACCATCCATCGGTCGACCACACCGTGCGTCCCGGCGTCGGCTACCACCCACGGCACGCAGAGCGAGCCTGGCGTGACGTCGTCGCTCTGCTCGCCGAGTGCCTACCCGTCACGGATTGATCCGATCGGCTCCTGATACTCACTCCCGCCCGCCGTCGCCGTCTTCGTCCAGCTCCGACATCTCCGGGTCGCGCAGCGGGCGCAGGGCGCCGGCTTCGCCGGGGTCGAGGCCGTGAAGCTGTAGCGGCCGAGCAGGTTGAGGTGGCGGTGCTTGAGCGGGGAGAGCCGGGCGATGTCCCCGCCTCGGTGGGCGAGCGAGGGCGGCGTCCGCCGCGCCGCCCTCTGGCCGGGCTGCTGTGGTTGCTCAGGTCGGGGGGAGGGCGAGGGACATGTAGGTTCCGTGGCCGCCGTAGCTGTTCGGGAGGACGACGTCGGGGTACGTGCTGAAGCCCCCGCGCTTCAGCAGGGTGGGGGTGCTGCCGACGGCGACCGTGGAGATGTGTTCGAACTGCTGGGACATCGCCGTCTGGGTGAGGTGTTTCAGGAGGCGTGGTGCCAGCCAGCGGCCGCCGAACTCCGGGGCGATCACCAGGTCTTGGATGTGCAGGTTGCGGGTCCGGAGGTCGGAGGGCTCGGCCCGGCTCGGGTCCGGGCACTGGAGGAGGGGGTAGGGCAGGGCCAGCAGGTAGCCGGCGAGTTGGCCGTCGCACTCCGCCACGAGGCAGGTGGTGGGGGAGGAGGCGAGGGCTTGGCGGCCCCCGGAGAGGCGGTCCTCGGGGTAGGTGGCGGCCTCCAGTGCCGCGATGCCGTCCCAGTCGCTGTCCGCTGCGTTGCGGATGCGGATGTCGTCCATCTAGTCGGAACCTCCGGTGGGGGTGTTCGGGTGGGGGATGCAGGTGTAGGGGAGTGGCTGGAAACCGTTGAAGCCCTGGGTGGTGTA
>FTKT01000857.1_pt3 | contig 19494 bp, 17 predicted proteins | sample 1658271 | NCBI WGS metagenome assembly FTKT01 (sample SAMEA3914811, study PRJEB12502) | metagenome | biome: forest; material: soil | place: Canada | collected 2011-08-04 | depth 0.3 m | reverse complement strand
ACGTTGAGGCTGTCGACGACCGACTTCAGTTCGTCGCGGCGGGCCAGGGTCGAGATGTCGACCGTGAGGTTGCCGTTGGCCAGTTCTTCGGTCGTCTTGGCGATGCGGTTGATACCGGTCACCGTGGCGCGCGAGAACAGGTAGGCGATACCGCCGGAGATGGCAGCCATGATCACGGCAAAGATGACCAGCATCGAAATGCCGGCGGCCTGGGCCGTCTTGGCCTGGGTCGCGGACAGGTTGGCGGCGGCGACGTTGGCCTTGATCAGCTGGTCGGACAGGTCCGACATCTTGGCGTAGGAGTCATCGAACTGCGACATCAGCGGGGCGACCGACTTGAAGTCGACGTCCATGACCGAGCCGGCGAAATCGACAGCGTCCTTGTAGGTCTTGACTTCCTTGGTCAGGCTGTCGAGCAGCTTCTTCTGCGAAGGATCGGCTTCGCTCGCCGAGTCGGCCTTTAGGCGCTTGGCGATGTCGTTGAGGTTCTTGGCGACGGCTTCGACCTTGTCGCCCATGTTGGCCGCCGGATCGGTGGCCTTCTTGGCGACCGAGCTCATGACGGAGCCGTTGGCTTCCTTGATGGCGGCCTTGATGTCGCCCAGTTCGGCTGTCGACTTCAACGTGACGTTGGTCAGTTTGTCGATGGTATGCGACTGGCCGTTCATGATGACGATGGCGCCGACCGTCAATACGGCCATAAGCGCAGTGGCGGCCGCGGAGGGCGCCATGAATTTCACGGTGAACGGCCAGTTCGAAATGTTGAACCCGCCGGACTGGCTATTGGCACTCAGTTTTGTCATGTGTGGCCCCTGACTGACCTTTTTTTGGCTATGCGACTGCAATTTTGCGTCGGTTTGGCTAACGGAAAGCCGCATACGGAAACGCAAACGTGCGCAACCGACGCGAACTTGGGCCCAAGGTGTCAGATTAAGGTTGTTGAATTCCTAACAGCTGCGAGGTTTTGTCCACAGTTCTAAACCATGATGGTCTGGTCGCGGCCTGGACAAGGCGGCGAGGCCGTGGGGGACGACGGTGCATCCCCCAAGGGGGAAAGCCGTTCCGTGATTCGGGAAGTGTATTGGCCATTTACGCCGCGCGGGCATATAGTGCCGCTGCATGAACCGGCCTGACGCGACCCGCAGATCCGTTTTCGCCGGCGTGGCCTTGGCCGCGCTGGGCGGATGTATGCGGCTCGATCATCGCAAACCGGCGCGAATCCTGGTGTTCCGCTTGCCGCCCGTCTCTCGGCCCGTATTGTGGGAGACCGTCCAGAAGTACGCGGCGCAAAACCACCTGGCGTGTCACCTTTTGCGGGTGCGGCCCGGGGCCGAGCGCAGTTTCGGCTTCCTGTTGCGGGGACGGGGACTCGAAATTATCGGGCGCAACAATGCCTATGATCCGCTTCAGCCCGACGACTATGCCGTGGCCTTCCATGCGGAGGCGCTGTTTGGCGCGCCGCGCGCCACCCTTGACCGTTACGCCGAAACCTTGCGTGCCACGCTGCTGGCCGACAACAGCGTCCATCTGATTTCCGACATCGGCCCGGGTCAATAAAAAATATGGGTCAATAAAAAACGCCGCCCTTTCGGACGGCGCTTGATCTAGTAGAGGGCCGACAGGCCACCCGAGCGGGGCGGTTTGGGCGGCGAGATGCTGGGCCGGGAGGCCGGCTGCGTCGCGGTCGCGACCGGTACGGCTTCGGCTTGCGGCAGGGCGACGGCGGCGATGATGTCCTGGGCGGACTTGCCGGTGGTCTTTCCGGCCAGGGCGACCGGCTTGATCGAGGCGGCGGGCGTGATGTCGCCGCCGGTGTCGGCCGTCTGGATGACCGGGGTCGTCGAGGCATTGGCCGAGGTATATTGCAGCAGTTCACCCGACTTCATCACCACGGCATCCGGGACATCCGTCGACGGTTGCACGCCATCGGCGCTGTGGATCAAGGCGGCACGGCCCTGGAACTGATAGAAGGTGTGCTGGCCGACCGTGGCGATCTTGACCATGTTCGACGACCAGCGCGGATCGACGGCCAGGGTGTGGAAGTGGGTCGCGGTGCCGACGGACTTCATGACGTAACCGCCGAGCGCGGCCGTCGCGATCGTCTTGGCGCGGCGCCAGGCCCAGGCTTCGACCGGGCGGGCCAGCGAGCCATCGCAGGCAAACGAGAACTGGCAGCTGGTTTGCTGCATGGCGCCTTGATAGACCACGCCGCAGATCGTCTTCGGGAACGACGGGTGGCGGACGCGGTTCAGGATGACCTGGGCGACGGCGCGCATGCCGTCATCGCCTTCGCCGCGGGCTTCATAATATACGGCCTGGGTCAGGCAGTCGGCGTCATTGGTCGTGTGGGCCTTGAAGGCGAAGGCCGGGGCCGGACGAACCAGCTGCGTCAGCAGCGGATGGTCAGAGAGAATCTTGGTCGAGGCCAGCAGGCTGGTGTGGACCGTTTCGGTCTGCAGGCTGGCCTTCTGGGCGCGTACGTCGTTCGAGGTGCGCAGGGCCATCAGGTTTTGCGCAACCAGGGAATTGCTGCTGGGCTCGCCGCCATAGGGCGCATAGCGCAGGGCGATCATCATCGCCGTCTGGTTCATCTGCGGTTGGGTTTCACCCGTCACCGAGGCGGCATCATAGGCTTCAGCCACGATCTGCGTCGTCGGCGTGCCCTTGGCGGGAGTCGTTTTCGAGAACAGGGCGATTTGAGACAGGCGCTGCGCATCCGTATGCACATTGCTGCTTTTCGCCAGGTGGCCGCCAAGGCAAGCTGCGCCGAACGACGCACCCACCAGCAAACCTATAGAACTCGCCGCCATCAGGGCGCGCATTCGGTAGCGCGCGATCGTAAACGAAGCCAATGCCTTCTAGTCCTCTGTGACGAGGGCGTCCGCGCCCCCCGGAACATGCGTTAGTCGATGAGGATTCGCCCCCTTTGACCAGCGCCGTTTTCGCCAGCAAGTACCGTGCCCGTCATTGGGGTCTTTATCGGTGCCTTGCAGGACGAGGGGCGTCTTAAGGGCGAAATGTGGCTGAAATGTGTTAAGACATGGTTAAGATCTGGTTAGGCACAGTTGAGGTGGTCAGAATAGGCCTATCACTCGTTCGTGTTGCTAGCGTTTCCGACAGTCAAACGATTTTTTATTGACATGAAAAATTGAGTAAAGGTTCGATAGATTTTACATGACATTCATTTGATATTATTTCGATCTTCTTTATAGTCAAAACGAAGTCAGTAAAGGCAATCGTTAACGAAGCCTTAAGCAAGTGTTTTTGCCCACCCTTTACCGTACCGGGACGATTGCCCCATTGCCGTGCCATTTTAAACGGCTGAAAATCCGGCACAAATCCGACTCGTTTCGCCGGGCTGCTGCCAAGTCTTGACGCTGCAGTGCGGCAGAAAGGCCGGCGGCTGCCCTTGCGGCAAGGCGGGGAAAGATTTTTACCCCCTCTTTCCTTTTTTAATGACCCCCTTATCTTACGTTCATGGCACGTTCCCCTCTCTCTCCCGGCGTCTCCGATAACTCCGGCGCCTTTGTGGCCGACTTCCCGTCAAGCGCCCAGCCGCTGTGGATGCCGCACCGTCCGGTGCGTCCCGAGAAGGCCGACGGCGGACGCAAATTCCGCCTCCAGGCGGCTTACGAGCCGGCCGGCGACCAGCCCCAGGCGATCGCCGAACTGGTCGCGGGCGTCAATGCGCGCGAGCACGACCAGGTGCTGCTGGGCGTCACCGGCTCGGGCAAGACCTTTACGATGGCCAAGATCATCGAGCAGACCCAGCGGCCGGCCCTGATCCTGGCACACAACAAGACGCTGGCGGCGCAGCTCTATTCCGAGTTCAAGGCCTTCTTTCCGGACAATGCGGTCGAGTATTTCGTTTCGTACTACGACTATTACCAGCCCGAGGCCTACGTCCCGCGCACCGACACATATATAGAGAAGGACAGCTCGGTGAACGAGCAGATCGACCGCATGCGCCATTCGGCGACGCGGGCGATCCTGGAACGGGACGACGTCATCGTCGTCGCCTCGGTGTCTTGCATCTATGGTATCGGTTCGGTCGAGACCTATACGGCCATGACGCTGGACCTGAAGGTCGGCCAGACGATCGACGAGGCCCAGCTTCGCGCCGACCTGATCGCCCTGCAGTACAAGCGCAACGACCAGGCGTTCGAGCGGGGTATGTTCCGCCGCCGCGGCGACGTCATCGAAATCTTTCCGGCGCACTATGAAGACCGCGCCTGGCGCTTGTCGATGTTCGGCGACGAGATCGAGTCCATTTCCGAGTTCGACCCGCTGACCGGTAAGAAGACCAAGGACCTGCCCGAGGTTCGGGTCTATGCCGCCAGCCACTACGTCACGCCGCGGCCGACGCTGCACCAGGCGATCGAGCGCATCAAGATCGAGCTTCGCATTCGGCTCGAGCAGTTGCGTAACGAGGGCAAGTTGCTGGAGGCGCAGCGCCTGGAGCAGCGCACGCAGTTCGACCTGGAAATGATGGAGGCGACCGGCGCCTGTGCGGGCATCGAAAACTATTCGCGCTACCTGACCGGACGCAATCCGGGCGAGCCGCCGCCGACCTTTTTCGAATACCTGCCCGACAATTCCCTGTTGTTCGTCGACGAAAGCCACGTGTCGGTGTCGCAGATCGGCGGCATGTACCGCGGCGACTTCGCGCGCAAGTCGGTGCTGGCCGAGTACGGCTTCCGCCTGCCGTCGTGCATGGACAACCGGCCGCTGAAGTTCGAGGAGTGGGACGCCATGCGGCCCCAGTCGGTCTACGTCTCGGCGACGCCCGGGCCGTGGGAAATGAACCGCACCGCCGGCGTCTATGCCGAACAGGTCATCCGGCCGACCGGCCTGATCGATCCGCCGGTCGAGATCCGCCCGGTGCACAAGGACGGCTTCAACCAGGTCGACGACGTCATTGCCGAGGTCCGCAAGGTGGCGCTGGGCGGATATCGCTCGCTGATCACCGTGCTGACCAAGAAGATGGCCGAGAACCTGACCGAGTACATGCACGAGCAGGGCATCCGCGTGCGCTACATGCACTCGGACATCGAAACGCTGGAACGCATCGAGATCATCCGCGACCTGCGGTTGGGCGCTTTCGACGTGCTGATCGGCATCAACCTGTTGCGTGAAGGGCTCGATATTCCGGAATGCGGCTTCGTCGCCATTCTCGACGCCGACAAGGAAGGCTTTTTGCGTTCGGAAACCTCGCTGATCCAGACCATCGGCCGCGCGGCGCGGAATGTCGACGGCCGTGTTATCCTTTATGCCGACCGGGTTACCGGGTCGATGGAGCGGGCGTTGGCGGAAACCTCGCGACGCCGCGAGAAGCAGATGGCTTATAATGCCGAGCATGGCATCACGCCGGAATCGGTCAAGCGCGGCATCGGCGACATCCTGGATTCGCCCTACGAGAAGAGCGATCGTGTCCAGATACCGATGGGCGTGGCCGAATCCAGCACCAAGCCGTTCATGGGGTCGAACTTCCAGGCGACCTTGAAGGATCTCGAGGCCAAGATGCGCGAGGCGGCGGGCAATCTCGAATTCGAGACGGCGGCGCGCTTGCGCGACGAGATCAAGCGGTTGAAGCTGCTCGACCTGGAGTTTGCCAAGGACATGATCGGCGGCGACTAGGAAAATGTGCCATTTTGGCACGTTTCCCGTTTTTGCGCAGCATCGTGAGGCGGTGTCCCACGATATCGCAAACGCGTTACCGCACGAGGTCGTGATCGCGGCGGGCGATGATCCACTGTCGTGATTTCCCCGAGGGGAATTTGAATTCCCCGTCTTCCCTCGCCAAGCGTTTCCGGATATACACACTGCACGGAAAACGTGCGCATTTCGCACGCGCGAAATGCGAATCTCACTGGATTTTTATTTCAAATAAGGCGACCTTTAGTCCACCTGCGCATTTGGCATTGCTCGTGCAGGTGATGGACGTAGGTCACGCGGTTGTCTCGAATTCAGAGGTTGTTAACCTTGGTTGAGGACACTTGCGAGATGACCACAACTGGCAAAACTTGGGCTGCTGGCTCCGGGGTGAAGAATGCGTAGGACGAGATTGAATGTTGTGCCGCCGGTGTCGAAGGAGATGGCACTGGGGCAGGTGATCGACGGTGACAAGGTCATGACCTTGCCGACCCAGGTCAAAACCACGGCTGTCGTCGAAGACAGCGTAGCCGGGACGCCTGTGGCGGCCCGTACCGAGACTCGCACCCAGCGCGTCCGCCGGCTTCAGGAAGAAGCCCGTGCCCTGGCTCGCGAACAGATCAGCGAATTCGAAGTGCTGCTGGCCGCCACGGCCAAGATGGCGCTGGAAATCGCCGATGGCGGCGAGGTCTACTCGATCGGCGCCCGCGAAATCTGCCGCCGCCTGGCAGACGAACTGCCGCGCACGGTCCAGACCCTGCAGGTCATCTCCAAAAAGAACTGACCCGGGCTTCGGCGCGAAGCGTCTTTCACGCCGCCGGCCTTGTGCCGGCCCAGCGTTTATAAGCCGGCAATGCGTTTAATAAGCTGGCAAAGACTGGGCTTTTCCCTTAGGTTCCCAAGCCAGCCAAGGGAAAAGTCATGGTTCTGACCTATAACAGGTCGCGTTTCAAAATTGCGGCCACGGGGATCGTTCTGGTCCTTGGCGCGGGTATGTTCGCCGGGTGTCACAAGGCACCGCCGGCCGCGCCGACGGCGGCATCGACTGTCGCCAAGCCCGCCGCCGCCGTGGTCCCTGTGCAGGTTTTGCCGGCGCGCCAGCCTGGCCTGTGGTCGATCACCATCTCCGAAAACAACAGCCCCGACGCGCCGCAGGTTCAGCAGATGTGCCTGGACGCCTTGACCGATCAGCATCTCGGTGTGCTGGGCAACGACCTGTCAGGCGACAAGTGCAAGAAAACAGTGTCGCACATGGCCGATGGCGGCTGGGGCATCATTGCCGAATGCGACATGGGCACCGGCGGGGTCGATGAATATTCCGGCCAGATCACCGGCGATTTCAGCCAGGACTATACACTTAAAGTGCGGTCGCAGACGACGGGTGCGGCCTTGCCGCAGATGAACCGCGTCACGACCTATACGGTGATTGCCAAGCGGACGGGAGCCTGCGCCGCCGACCAGCGCCCGGGTGATGTCGTCAGCGATGGCATCAAGCTGAACCTGTTCGACATGGCGGGTGTACCGCACGCGGCGGCCAGTGTATCGCCGTCGACGCCGGCGCCGGCCGGCGACTGATTAGAGCATCATGCCAAAAAGTGGACGCCACTTTTTGGCATGATGCAAAATAAAAAGCTAAAGCGGCGTTTTGAGTCTACCAAAACGTATTTCGCTCTAGACCAACCAGGCTTTGGGGTTGGGCACCGGCCGTCCCTGGAACAGGTGGTTGAAGCCGAGCGCGGCGCGGCCGGCCGTATAGGCCAGCGGAATGGCCAGCAGGACCAGGATTATGCGTTGGTCGCCGAGGTGCAGGCGCATGACGGCGAAAAAGACGGCCAGGATGGGCGCGATGCCGATCCAGAAGGTGCGCTTCTGGAATTCGTAATGGCTTTTCAGCCAGTCGGCCGCCTTCTCCTCGGCGAAATTGGCGAGCAGCAGGGCCAGAATGCCGGACAGCCCCATGGTCATGACCATCAGGAAGACCAGAAGATAGTTGAACATCGGCAACAGCCGGCTGTCGGTGACGACACCCTTGAGCGTGGCGGCGGCTTTATTGGCGGCGGGGGGCTTGGCGGGCATGGATTGTCTCTGAAATGTCATGCGAGCGTAACCCAGGCGGAGATTGCTGCATAGCGGAATCTGACAACAGGGTTCAGGCGTTGCGCTCAAACACCACACAGCAGCCCGCGCCGGCGGCATCCTTCAGCGCTTCCGGCTTGCTGATCGAGATTTCGGCGCGAGTGACGTGCGGCAGGTCGAGCAGGGCCTTGGCGATGTCCTCGGCCAGGGTCTCGACCAGGATGACGTGGCCCCTGGCCAGGAAGCCGCGGGTGATTTCACCGACCTTTTCGTAGTTGAGCGTGTCCTTCAGACCGGCGATGTCGTGCAGGGTCAGGTCGAAGACGGCATCGATGATCAGCGGCTGGGTACGGCCGTGCTCGTGGGCATAGACACCGATGGCCGCATCGACGCGCAAGCCTTTGACGAAGATGCGGCGAGACAACAGCTTCATGCGCCGATCTCCCTTGTCCAGCGCTCGGGCGGCAGCAGATCGTTGATGCTCAGGTCGGCGCGGTGGCACCATTCGCCGAGGCGCACCGGGCAGGCGGCGACGTCCGCCGCGGTGACGACGACGGTGTTGGTCGGGGTTTCTTCCAGGTCGAGACGATCGCATTCGAAATCCGGCAGGTGCGCCGCCAGCAAGGCATTGAGTTTCATCAGCAGGGCCGTGGCTACCGCTTCGGTCGTCGGATCGCCGGCGATGATCAGCAAGCGGGGCAATAATTCCGGCTCGTGATCGCGAAAATAGCCGATCATCGGATCGTCGGCGCCGAGCTGGAAGGCGTGATCGAGGCTGTCGTCGACGAAGCCGTGCCAGTGGCGCTTCAGGTCGGCGAAGGAGGCGGCGTAGTTGGCATTGCCCCAGTCGACGCCGCGTCCACCCGTCTTCGCCTTGAGGCTGACGGTGACGAACTCGTTATGGCCGTGCGGCACCAGACACTTCGAATTGCGGTCGAAGCGCAGGCGGTGGGCCATGGAAAAGCGGCGTTTGAACTGGATAAGCATGATGGCGGTGTCAAAGCGCAAACGGCCGCCCGAGTCAATGAAGCCATCGGGCGGCCGCGCGAGATGAAGATGGGTGGAAGACGCTTTAACTCAAATTTCCGAATGATTTAGAGCATCATGCCAAAAAGTGGACGCCACTTTTTGGGAAAACATGATGCAACACAAAAAGCTAGAGCGGCGTTTTGAGTCTACCAAAACGCCGCTCTAGCGTGAGGCAAGGCCGACCGGCCGTCGCCGCTCGTGCGGCGAGCCCGCGCGGCGCTTGAGCGCATATCAATGGATGAACTGTCTGGCTGCCCAGTAGAGGCCGGCGGCCAGGGCGATGGCGGCCGGCAGGGTCAGGACCCATGACATGAGGATGTTGCGCACGGTCGACCATTGCAGCCCGGAGCCGTTGGCGGCCATGGTGCCGGCCACGCCGCTGGACAGGATGTGCGTCGTCGAGACGGGCATGCCGTAGAAGACCGCACCCAGGATGGTGGTGGCGGCGACCAGTTCGGCGGCGGCGCCCTGGCCGTAGGTCAGGTGGGTCTTGCCGATCTTTTCACCGACGGTGACGACGATGCGCTTCCAGCCGACCATGGTGCCGAGGCCAAGTGCCAAGGCAACGGCGATCTTGACCCAGCTCGGGATGAAACGGGTGCCGCTTTCCATGCTCTTTTGCAGGGCCGAAGAGGCCTTGGCGTCGGCGCCGTCAAAAGTCTTGGCCTTGTTCAGGCTGCCGGTCGCCGTAGCCACCAGGTACATGTCGTTGCGCATATTGGGGGTGGCGGCCGCCGGAACCTTCTGGATGGCGCCATAGTTCTTGACCTCGGTAGCGATATTGCCGCTGACGGTCGAGATCGCCGCGAAGACGGCCGGAGTGTTGAGCTTCTTGGTCTTCAGCGCGGTATTGATGGTGTTGCGGGCGGCGTCGACCGTGATCACCGGCGCATTTTTGGCATGTGCGGTGAAGACCTGCTGGCCGGCAGAGACGGTTTTCTCGAAGGCCGGTGTGGCGTTGTCGTCCATGGTGCGGTTGAGCGCATAGGCGGTCGGTGCGACGCCGATCAGGATCAGCATGATCAGGCCCATGCCCTTCTGGCCGTCATTATTGCCGTGGGCGAAGGAAACGCCGGTGCAGGTCAGGATCAGCAGGCCGCGGATCCAGGCCGGCGGCGGGTTGTTGTCCTGGGGCTCTGTGTAGAGCTTCTTGCTGCGGATCACGAACTTCATCACCCAAAGCAGCACCATCGAGGCAAAGAAGCCGACGATCGGTGAGAACAACAGGGCGATACCGATATTGGTGGCCTGGCTCCAGTCGACGCCGGATGCGGCCTGGCCCGCCGGGGCCATCAACTGGTTGGCCAACCCGACGCCCATGATCGAGCCGATGAGGGCATGCGATGACGAGTTGGGAATGCCGAAGGCCCAGGTGCCGAGGTTCCAGATGATCGCCGCCAGCAGGAGCGAGAAGATCATGGCGTAGCCGGCGGCGGAGCCGACATTGAGGATGAGTTCGACGGGCAGCAGGGTGACGATCGAGTAGGCGACCGTTCCGGCCGAGACCATGACGCCGATGAAATTGAACAGGCCCGACCAGACCACCGCGACCAGGGGCGGCAGTGAATGGGTATAGATGACGGTTGCGACGGCATTGGCCGTGTCGTGGAAGCCGTTGACGAATTCGAAGGCCAGGGCGATCAGCAGGGCCAAGCCGAGGAAGGCAAAGGCGCCGATGGCCAGGGGTTCGCCGACATTGGCCGTGTCGTGGAAGATGCTGTAGCCGGCAAAGGCCAGGCCTCCCAGCAGGACCAGGAAAAAGAGGAGCGTGCCCAGGGCGTGGGGGCGACCGCCGAGATGGGGACGGGCAGGTGCGGCCGGCGTGACGGCGGCAGCATCGGGCGTTAGGACTTCGGACATGGAACGTCTCCAGGGGGCGGACCGGAACCCGTGGAGTAAGCGCGTCAAGCATGACAGTGGCGTCACGCTTCGGTGAAGAATCGGCAAGGGCGGCGCGCCAAACTGTCAAGAAGCGGTAAGGCAGCGGCCTCGCGCAAGAAAAAGGCGTAACCGCCGCACGGGCGGTTACGCCGGATTCGATGACGCGAACGGATCAGCCCAGAAGGCTGTCGCGCGCGGTATTGCCGACCATGGCCAGGTCGGGGCTTGTTTTGCTGTCGGCGATCAGGGCCGCGATCATCTGCTCGATATTGGTCTTGATCGCGCCCTCATTGGCCAGCTTCAGGCGCTCGACGCCAAGAAAGGCGTCGCCGAACTTGGCTGTATAGGGCGTCGTCAATTCTTTTTGCCAGACGACCTTGCCGGTTGCCGCGTCCGTCAGGGTGTATTTGACGTCGGCGGTCACCGTCATGTCCAGGCCCATCATCGGTTGCTTCAGCGAAACCAATTGGGCGGCCAGGTTGAAGCGACCCTTTTCGGTCGCCAGCATGGTGTTGGCGGCCAGGGTCTGGCGCAGCGCTTCCGCGAAGTCTGTATTGGAGACGTTGGACACCCACATCGGGTTGGTGTCCTTGCCGCCGGTCGTGGTCGGTGCCGAGATGGCGTGATGCAGCGACGAATTATCGGCGATAAGCGTCGATTGTGTCACGCCGATCGCCATGGCGCCAGGATTGGATGCTTCGGCGCAGCCGGTTACGGTGATCGCGACAACCGCGAGTGCGATAAACTTTTTCATGATGTTCCCCCCAGTGAGACCCCGATACTTCCATCGGAAATGGTAATGTGTCAATCATGACATCTCAAACAGGGGGATCGGCCCGTCGTACGGGGCGAAAGGGGAGGGGAATAATGTCCAGGTATTTGCTTTTGGCCGCGGTTGCGGCGGCGATGTTATGTGGCTGCGGCGGACGTGTCGCTTTGCCGGTGCCGCTGGTGCGCGACATCGATCCGCAACTCACCTGTGATCATTTGCAGGCCGAATACGACAACAATGCCCGCCGTAGCCTCGAGCTGTCCGGCGAAAGCGCGGCGAAGGTCGGGGACAATCTCGGTCTTCTGCTGGTGTCGCCCTTGTTCCTCGACCTGTCCGATACGCAGAAAGTCGAACTGAAGGCCCTGGTCGATCGCAATGAGCGCCTGAAGACCCTGGCGGCCGGCAAGGGGTGTCCCGCCCTGAAGGCGACGGTCGAGATGGCCAAGCCGGCGGCGTAAGTGGCAAAAAGCCCCGCGGTTTCCGCGGGGCCCTGTCCTCTAAATGTAGACCTGTATTCTCTAAATGTAGAACTGCGCCATGGCGGCCAGCGAGACCGGCTTGATCTTGGGTGCCTGGCCCGCCGAGCCGAACTGTTCGAAGCGGTCCTCGCAGACCTTTTGCATGGCAGCGTAGGCCGGCTTGAAATAGCCGCGCGGGTCGAAATTACCCGGGTTCTTGGCGAACTGGGCGCGGATATTGCCGGTGATCGCCATGCGCAGGTCGGTATCGATGTTGATCTTGCGCACGCCCATCTTAATGGCCTTTTGCAATTCCTCGACCGGCACGCCCCAGGTCTGCGGGATCTCGCCGCCGTACTGGTTGATCAGGTCCTGCAGGTCCTGCGGCACCGACGAGGAGCCGTGCATGACCAGGTGGGTATTGGGCAGGCGCTTATGGATTTCCTCGATCACGCCCATGGCCAGGACTTCGCCGTCCGGCTTGCGCGTGAACTTGTAGGCGCCGTGCGACGTGCCCATGGCGATGGCCAGGGCGTCGACATTGGTGCGGGCGACGAAATCGACGGCCTGGTCCGGATCGGTCAACAGTTGCGAGTGGTCGAGCACGCCTTCGGCGCCATGGCCGTCCTCGGCTTCACCCATGCCGGTTTCCAGCGAGCCCAGCACGCCCAGTTCGCCTTCGACCGAAACGCCGCAGGCATGGGCCAGTTCGACGACCTTGGCCGTGATATCGGCATTGTATTCGAAATCCGCCGGCGTCTTGGCGTCGGCCTTCAGCGAACCGTCCATCATCACCGAGGTGAAGCCGTGCTGGATCGCCGTGGCGCAGGTGGCCAGCGAATTGCCGTGGTCCTGGTGCATGCAGACCGGGATTTCCGGGTAGATCTCGGCCAGGGCGTCGATCATCTTGGCCAGCATGATGTCGTTGGCGTAGGCGCGGGCGCCGCGCGATGCCTGGATGATTACCGGCGACGCGGTCTTGCGCGCGGCTTCCATGATGGCGATGCCCTGTTCCATATTGTTAATATTGAAGGCGGGCATGCCATAGGTGTGTTCAGCGGCGTGGTCGAGCAACTGACGAAGCGAGATACGGGCCATGATGTTTTCCCTTTTTCATGGTCGGGTTGGATGGCACCGCGCGCGGCTTAAGCGTCCGTCTGTGCGGCGTTTTTTCCCATCGCGGAGTGCCGATCTTTGATCTGTGCAATCGCGCCGGGTAAAATCTCGATTGGGTTCGTTGATCCCCTGCCGATCAAAGAACGTGCCAGCGTGGCCTTACCCCTCCAGTGCGGCCACGCCAGGCAATTCCTTGCCTTCCATCCATTCCAGGAAGGCGCCGCCGGCCGTCGACACGAACGTCATGTCGTCGACGACGCCGGCATGGTTGAGCGCGGCCACGGTATCGCCACCGCCGGCCACGGCGATCAGATTACCCGTTTTTGCTTGCGCTGCAGCAAATTTCGCCGCCGCCACGGTCGCCGCATCGAAGGGTGGCAATTCGAACACACCCAAAGGTCCGTTCCAGATCAAGGTCTTGGCCTCGGACATGACGTGGATCAGCTGTTCGACCGTCTTGGGGCCGGCGTCGAAAATCTTGTCGTCGGCGTTGAGCGGTGCGTCGAGAGCCTGGGTGCGGTTGGCGGCATTGGCCTTGAATTCCTGGGCGACGACGACGTCGAGCGGCAGCAGGATCTTGCAGTTCTTGGCTTCGGCTTCCTTGAGGATATCGAGCGCCGTCTCCTTCAGGTCCTTTTCGCACAGCGAACCGCCGACATCGTGGCCCTGGGCATAGAGGAAGGTGTTGGCCATGCCGCCGCCGATCGCCAGGGCGTCGAGCTTGCCGACCAGGTTCTTCAGCAGGTCCAGCTTGGTCGACACCTTGGAACCGCCGACGATGCCGAGCGTCGGGCGCTTGGGCGTGCCCAGGGCGGCGTCCAGCGCGTTCAGTTCGCGCTGCATCGACAGGCCGGCATAGGCGGGCAAAAGATGGGCCAGGCCTTCGGTCGAGGCATGGGCGCGGTGCGCCGCCGAGAAGGCATCGTTGACATAGAGGTCGCCGATGGCGGCGAGCTCTTTGGCGAAGTCCAGATCGTTCTTTTCTTCGCCGGCATGGAAGCGCACGTTTTCCAGCAGGATGACGCCGCCGGCCGGCAGGCCGTCGATGGCCGACTTCGCGGCATCGCCGACGCAATCGGTGGCGAAGGCGACCGGCTTGCCCAGAAGCTTGGCCAGGGGCTCGGCGACGGGTTTCAGCGACATTTCCGGCACGACCTTGCCCTTGGGGCGGTCGAAGTGGGCCAGCAGGGCGACCTTGGCGCCCTTGGCGGTCAAGGCGTTGATCGTCGGCAGGGCGACGCGCAGGCGGGTGTCGTCGCTGATGGCGCCATTATCCATCGGCACATTGAAGTCGACGCGCACCAGGGCGGTCTTGCCCGTGAGATCGTTCAGGTCGTCGAGAGTCTTGAAGGTCATGGCCGGGGTTCCCTGTCGCAGTTCCCCATGCTTTAGAAGGCCGCGCGGACCGGTTCAAGGGGCCGTTTTCGCCGCGGCGCAAAAAAACGGAAAACGCCGATCCCTTACAGGCACTTTGCCAGGACACGCATGAAAATATGGAAAGCGCCGGCCGAGCAACCCACAAGGATAGCGGCCTGCATGCCGATGACCACGGCCATGGTCGTCTGGTCGGGCCTGTAGCGGTAGCCACGGTGCCGGCGCACATAGTCGGTGACGTTCCACAGGTACCAGCCGATGACGATGATCGCGGCGGCTGTCGACATGCCGATCAAGGTGTAGCGGCCGTTCTGGTCGGGCATGATCGCCGTCAGCCAACCGGTGATCAGGATGACGGTGCCGCAGATCATCGTCGCGATCAGATGCGGTAGCGGACTGAATGGCCTGGGGCCGTGCCCTTCATCGACAGTCATGGTTCCCCCCAGACACGTAATCACAAGACAAAATTAACCTTGTTTACGCCTAACACACCTCGTCCGGGAAAACCATACCGCAGCGCACCATGGATGACGAGGACGAAAAAGCCCCGCCGGACGGGCCGGCGGGGCTCTATTTTCAACCTGTCGGATGGGATCAGATCAGGCCGGCGAAGTAGACGGCCGTATCGGCCATGCGCGACGAGAAGCCCCATTCGTTGTCGTACCACGACAGGATGCGGCCGAGGCGACCACCGATGACCTGGGTTTGCGGCAGGGCGAAGGTCGAGGAGGCCGGGACGTGGTTGAAGTCGTGCGAGACCAGCGGTTCGCTGGTGTAGTCGAGCACGCCGTTCATCGGGCCGTCGGCCGCCGCCTTGATAGCCGCGTTGATTTCGTCCTTGGTCACGTCACGGCTGGCGTTGAACACCAGGTCGACGGCGGACACGTTCGGGGTCGGCACGCGGATCGAAGACCCGTCGAACTTGCCCTTCAGTTCCGGGATCACCAGGCCGATGGCCTTGGCGGCGCCGGTCGAGGTCGGGATCATCGACAGGGCCGCGGCGCGGGCGCGGTACAGGTCCTTGTGCATCTGGTCCAGCGACGGCTGGTCGTTGGTGTAGCTGTGGATCGTCGTCATGTAGCCCGACTCGATGCCGCACAGGTCGTTCAGCACCTTGGCGACCGGCGCCAGGCAGTTGGTGGTGCACGACGCGTTCGAGATGATCAGGTCATCCTTGGTCAGGGCGGTGTGGTTGACGCCGTAGACGATCGTCTTGTCGGCGCCGTCCGACGGGGCCGAGACGATGACGCGCTTGGCGCCGGCTTCGAGGTGAAGGGCGGCCTTGTCGCGCGCGGTGAAGATGCCGGTGCACTCCAGGGCGATGTCGACGCCCAGGTCCTTGTGCGGCAGCTCGGCCGGGTTCTTGATCGCCGTCACCTTGATCGGGCCGTAGGTCTTGCCGTTCGCCGTGATGGTCAGGGTGTCGCCGTCGACCGCGACCTGGGCCGGGAACCGGCCGTGGATCGAGTCGTAGCGCAGCAGGTGGGCATTGGTTTCCACGGGACCCAGGTCGTTGATGGCGACCACTTCGATATCGGTGCGGCCGTGCTCGATGATCGAGCGCAGGACGAGGCGGCCGATACGGCCGAAACCGTTGATGGCAACGCGAAGAGCCATGTTGGAACCTTTCATTTCGTAGGTGCGAGCGGCGAATTTCGCCGCCGTTCTTTAGCCTTAGGGACTGTAAGTCAAGTTCTAAATCGGTTGCATAATCTCATGGTAACGCTACCGCGGGGACATTGTTTCGGCTGTATCGGAATGGCCTATCGGCCGCCACCGGTAATCTCGCCGAACAGGTCCTTCTTCACGCCGTGCGGGATCGACCGCCAGTATTGCGGCGGCGCCGATACCTGGCCGTCCAGCTTCGCCGCGGCGTGCCACGCCCAGCGCGGGTCGAACAGGACGCCACGCGCCAGGGCGACCAGATCGGCCTGGCCGGAGGCGACGATCGTTTCGGCCTGGACCGCGTCGTCGATCAGGCCGACGGCAAAGGTCGTCGCCCCGCTTGCCGCCTTGATGGCTTCGGCCAGATGGACTTGGTAACCCGGACCGGTCGGGATCTTCTGCGCCGGCGACAGACCGCCGGACGAGGCGTGGATCCAGTCGACGCCGCGCGCCTTCAATTCTTTCGCAAAGACGATCGTCTGGTCGATGTCCAGCCCGCCGTCGACCCAGTCGGTAGCGGAGACGCGGACACCGACCGGCTTTTCGGCCGGAAAGGCGGCGCGAACGGCTTCGAAGACTTCGAGCGGGAAGCGCATGCGATTTTCCAGCGAGCCGCCGTATTCATCGGTGCGCTGGTTCGACAAGGGCGAAAGGAATTCGTGCAGCAGGTAGCCGTGGGCGTTGTGGATTTCGATCGCGTCCAGGCCCAGGGCCTCGGCGCGGCGGGCCGTCGCGACGAAAGCCGCCTTGACACGGTCGAGACCGGCGCGGTCCAGGGCGATCGGCGCGGCTTCGCCGTCTTTTTGCGGGATGGCCGAGGGCGCGAACGGGCGCCAGCCGCCGTTTTCAGGCGAAATCAACTGGCCGCCTTCCCAAGGCAGCTGGCTCGATGCCTTGCGGCCGGCATGGGCGATCTGCATGGCGATTTTCGCCGTGGTGTATTTGCGGATAGCGGCGATCACCGGCCGCAGCGCGGCTTCGGTACGGTCGTCCCACAGGCCAAGGTCGGCCGGTGTGATGCGGCCCTCGGGCTCGACGGCGGTGGCCTCGATGATGACCAGGCCGGCGCCGGACATGGCCATCGATCCCAGGTGCATCATGTGCCAGTCGGTGGCGGCGCCATTGTCCGCCGAATACTGGCACATCGGCGCGACGACGATGCGGTTCGGCAGCTTGAGATTACGGACGTCGATGGGGGAGAAAAGGGCGCTCATGGGAAACCTTCGCTGTTGCGAAGGTTATATGGCCTTGGCGGAGTTCCCTATCAAGCGTAATATCTTGCCAAAGGCGGCGATTATTTTACCATGCCTATTTGGAAAGGCGCGGTAAGGTCAGGCGCGCTTCGAGACCGATCACCTTCTGGCCGTCGTAACGGTTGACCAGATGCAAGGTGCCACCCTGGGCTTCCGCCAGGGCACGGGCGACCGACAGGCCGAGGCCCGAGCCGCCGGTGTCGCGATTGCGCGACGATTCCATGCGGTAGAAAGGTTCGAACACCATTTCCAGCATGTCAGCCGGCAGGCCGGGGCCGGGATCGATGACGCTGATCTCGGCATCCTTGCCGCGCGTCGATAGCTCGATCCGGCAGGTGCCGGCGTAGCGGCAGGCGTTTTCGACCAGGTTGGTGACGATGCGCTTCAGGGCCACGGTGTCGCCATTGATCTTGACGTCGTCCTCGATCACCGGCGGGTCCATCTTGCAGGTCACGGCCAGGTCGTCGGCCAGGGTTTCGACCAGGGACGACAGGTCGAGCGGCCGCAGATTGTCACGCAGCGTGTGGGCGCTGGTGAAGCTCATGGCGGACCGGATCAGCCCGTCCATGTGGGCGATGTCCTCGGCCAGCTTGTCGCGCGTCTTTTCCGGCAGGTCCTCGATGCGCAGCCGCATCCGGGCCAGCGGCGTCTTCAGGTCGTGGGCGATCGCACCCATCAGGGCCGTGCGGCTTTCGACCTGCTTCTTGATGCGGGTTTGCATGGCGTTCAGCACATCGGCGGCGGCACGCACCTCGCGCGGGCCCGCCGACAGGACGGGCGGGGAATTGTCTTCGAAACCGACGCGGGCGGCCGCTTCGGAGAAGGCAACGATCGGCTTCGACAGGCGGCGCGACAGGAGCCAGGCCAGCGGCAGGATCAGCAGCACGGTCAGGCCGAAGCCCATCAGCAGGCGTTCCTGCCAGGGTTCGATCCACGTCTTGGGCGGGTTGATGATCCGGTAGCTGCCATTGGGCAGTTTCCACGCCGCCGAAAAGGCCGGATAGAGGATTTCCGTGCGGCCGCGTTCCTCGGCCTGCATGAAACGCAGCGCCTGTTCGCGTTCACGGCCGAAGCCGAAGCCTGGTTCGCGCGAAGCCGACGCGTCGCCGCTGTCGGCGTTTCCATTTTCCGGGCTGTTGCCCTGGCTGGCATGAGGCTGGTCGCCGCCGGGAGGCGGTCCGTCGGGCATGACGCCGGGCGGGGGTTGATTGGGGCCGTTGGGGTTGGAGCCGTTGGGGCCTTGGCCCGGAAACTGGCCCGGATAGGGTCCGGGGCCTTGACCGGGCTGGAATGCGTAGTCGTGATGGTCCGGCGAATGGTCGTTGGAGAGATGGTCGCCGGGTGCGCCGCCGAAAAAGCCGCGATCGCCGCCGTCGTCGAACCGGGCGTGGCGATGCCACGGGGCATTGTGGAACATCGGATGGAAGTTGATCCAGACCGTATCGGCGGGCACGCCGAGATCGGCTGCCAGGCGCGCGGCGATCAGCGACTGGAACGCCCATTGCCGCGAGCGGTGATCGCTTTGCTGCTTGACGTAGTCCGGTGCGTCCTTCGTCGTTTCGGCGCGCAGCCAGCGTCCGTCCTGCAGCTTGGCCTGGCCGCTTTTCAACGCCTCGACCGCCTCCGGCATGCGATAGCCGGTCGGTGGCGGCTGCGGGGCGTCGATGACCAGCCACGTATTGATGCCGACGGCCAGCACCAGGACGGCCAGCGACAAACCCATCACCTGCCAGAAGATGGGAAGCGAGATCAGTTGCGGGCGATGGGACGCGGAGGACTTGGCCAAGGCGGAGGTTTTTTACTTCAGCGGTTTGAACATGTAGCCGATGCCGCGGATGGTGCGGATGATGTCCTCGTTATGGTCATCCGACAGCTTGCGGCGCAGGCGTGAAATCTGGACGTCGATGGCGCGGTCGAAGCTGTCGGTGTTCGGGCCGTGCAGGAAGTCGAGGATCTGGTCGCGGGTCAAGGCACGGCCGGGGCGGTCCAGGAAGACGCGCAGCAGTTCGAATTCGGCATTGCTGAGCGCGACCTGGACACCGTCGGGGCGCGTCAGGGTGCGCTTGATATTGTCGAGCTGCCAGCCGAAGAAATGGGTCAGCGGCGTCTTGCCGTTGCCCCAGCCACCATCGCGGCCGCGCGATTCCTGCCGGCGCAGCACGGCGCGGATGCGCGCCAGCAGTTCGCGCGGATGGAAGGGCTTGGTCATGTAGTCGTC
>FTKT01000194.1_pt1 | contig 19497 bp, 15 predicted proteins | sample 1658271 | NCBI WGS metagenome assembly FTKT01 (sample SAMEA3914811, study PRJEB12502) | metagenome | biome: forest; material: soil | place: Canada | collected 2011-08-04 | depth 0.3 m | reverse complement strand
GCCGGGCCGATCCGGCGGCGCCGACGAGCACGTTCTTACTGCGCCGGAACGAGACCGAGACGCTGACCTTCGCCCCCGCCCGGCCCGGCCAGCGGGCCGACCAGCGCAGCACCGGCGGACCACCCGGCGGCACCGCCAGCGAGGCGAAGTTGCCGGGCACGTCGATCGCCGGGTTGGCGTCGGCCGTCATGGTGAAGCCGAAGACCCGTGACACATAGAGCCGCCGGCCGCCGTTGGCGAAGAAGGCGCGGGCTGCCAGCGCCAGGTAGCAGGCGCTGCCGTCGCCGAGGGTGAGCCCGCCGAAGGCTCGCTCGTACTCGGTGAAGCTGGTGACCAGCGAGGGGCCCGGCACCAGGACGTTGCCGGAGGCGAGGTACGGCACCGGGCCGTACTCCGTCCGGCCGGCCATGCCGAAGGTGCTGGTGGGCACGCCTTCGATCGACCGTGAGCGGAAGCTGGTCTCCTCGACGTACACACCTGGGGTCAGATACTCGGGCATGCGCGGACCTCCTCGATCGCGGGTCAGACATGTGGCAGGTCGGCGGCGAGGACCAGCTGACCGACGGTCAGCGTCCGGATGACGTCCTGGGCGGCGGTCCGATAGCCAGGGGGCGGTGTGATGCCCCGCAGCACCTCGTTGTCGAGATCCTGCGGTGCCGGTGGGGCCGCGCTGCGGGCGATCGACTCGACCGCGAGGTCCGCCAGCGGGTCGAGCCCGCTCGTTGGCGCGGCCAGGGCCGGATCGGGGATGTGCGAGCGCAGCGCGATGGGGAAGGTGGAGGGCGTCGGCGGCGGCAGCGCGCCGGTGCTCTCCACCAGCAGCAGCACCTGGCCGTACTCGTCGCCGTGCGCGTACCCCACCCGGAGCCCGCCGGGGCCGAAGGCCTCCACCCTGGGCCAGCGCACCGGCATGCCGAGGTAGGTGACGCGCAGTCGGATCCCGGTGACCCCGCGGGCCACCGGGTAGGCCGGCCCCGGCAGCAGCCAGGGGCGCAGCAGGCGCGAGGGCGCCGGGACGTAACCGAGCGTCGGCGGCCGGTTGTCGGCGCCGGCCACCTCGGCCCGGGTCCAGAGCGGGACGGTGAGTCGCCGGGGCACCCAGCGGCGCGCCGGATCGTCGAGTCGCACCAGCACCCTGCGGCTGCGGACGCCCGCCTCGCCGTAGCGCAGCACGGCTCCGGTGGCGCCATGGCTCTCCAACGGCAGCACCCGGCCCGCCGGCGCCCCGGTCTCCCGGCCGACCCGGACGCCGTAGGCGGACCCGTTGGTCCGGGCGTCGACCGGCCGCACCGCGAGCGCCAGCCGGTGCAGCACCGAGACCGGGCCCGCCGCGACCGTGATGCCGCCGTCCTGCGCCGGGCCCGTCATCGCGGCACTCCGGAGAGCCGGGCGGTCACCGTGGTGACCTCCTCGGCTGCGCCCTGGAGCGTCCCGTCGATCCGGATCACCCGGGCCAGGTACGGCAGGCAGAGCCGGTATTCGGTGGTCATCGCCTGGAAGGCCTCGCTCATCGAGTCCATCGCCAACTCGTCCGAGACGACCTGGACCATGTCCCCCGGCTGCCAGCCGCCGGTCGGGTCGAGCAGCGGCCCGGTGAGGATGCTCTCGCTCTCCAGGATCCGCGCGGCCAGGCCCAGCCACTCCAGCTCGGCCTCCACGAACTGGTCCCAGGCCGCGAGCATCAGATGCATCCGCAGCGGCAGCCGCGGCACGCCGTCCTGGGCCGCGACGGCGCCCCAGCCGGCCCTGGTCTCCCGGTCGATGCTCAGCCGGTAGCAGTACACCGAGACCGCCGGGTAGCGGATCACCGCGCCCGCGGTGTCCACCCGCTCGAAGTCCAGCGGCCCGGCGAGCACTGCCTGCGGGCGCCGACCGCCGGGGATCTCCTCGGCGATCCGCCGGTTGAGCAGCGCGACGACGCTGCGTCCGGTGGCGGCGAGTGCCTGGTATCCAGCCATGGTCCGATGGTGGGCCGACCGGCGTCACCGCGGCGTTGCCACCCAGCCGCGATGGCCGGCGACGGCCTGGTGACAGTGCCTGGCGCAGACTCTGTGCGTGTGCGCTCCCTCATCCAGGAGAAACCCATGAGCTACGGCAAGCAGCATCCCCCCGGCAGGAACGGCTCGGACTGCGGCATCAGCGCCATCGACGAACTCGCCTGCAAGGCGCAGGGCATCAAGAGGCGCGCCGAGGTCACCCAGGAGAGCCTCGACCAGTTGGAGGGCTTCAAGGGCAAGTTCACCAACGCCAAGACGGACTACGGCAACGCGCGGGAGGCCGCCAGGCCCGAGATCCAGGCCGCGTCGAAGAAGCTGGAGGCGATCCACGAGCAGCTCCGCTGCCGCCTCAACGAGGAGCAGCGCTCCTGCGTCGAGGGCGCGGTGGTCAAGGTCTTCGGCCAGATCGAGGAGTGCGTCGGCGAGCCCGGCTGCTCCCGGGTCCCCTGCGAGTTCGACCCCGACTGTCACGAGGGCGACACCGTCTCCAAGCTCAAGGGGAGGATCGCCCGCTACCGCGAGGAGGTCGGAAAGGCGGCCGACTACTTCAGCTGGCTGATCGCGGAACAGAAGGCGCTGGTGGATCGCGCCACCAAGCTGCACGCCGACGCCAACCAGCTGGCCACCGACGCCAACGACGTCAACGCGGACGCGCCGACGCTCTTCGCCCGGCTGCTGGTCGCCGAGCACCAGCACAAGGCGGTGTGGAAGGGCTTCCACACCGTCCAGGACTACGTGGACTGCCTGTGCAAGACCCTGGTGTGCATCCTCCAGGGCTGGGAGGCCATCGCCATCCTGGAGGGCCGGGCCGCGGAGGAGCAGTGCAAGCTCGACGGGGAGGAGGCGTTCTGCCAGTACATCCAGGCGAACACGGTGGCCGAGGTCATGACGGAGTACTACAAATGCGTGCCGGACGACTACCCGTCGACCGGCCATCACCCCGCCGGCTCACCCTGCTGACCAGCCGGAACACGCCTGCTCCGGGCCGGCCGACCGATCCCGGTCGCGGGTCGGCCGGTTCGGAGCGGCGCTCGCGAGCCGCTGCGGGTTCGCGATGTCCCGGTGCGTCAGGAGCGCGATGGCCTCAGGGTGGCGGGGGTTGGTCCGTCGGGGCGGACGGTGATGCTGTAGGCCGCCTTCGCGGGTGTGCTCTCGAAGGCCGGGATGTGGGCGGGCAGCAGCCGTTCGAGCAGGACGGTCGACTCGCGGAGGGCGAACTGCAGGCCCAGGCAGGCACGGGGGCCGATGCCGAAGGGCAGGTAGGCGCCCGGCTGGGTGGGCCGGCCGCCCGGGGTGATGAAGCGCTGTGGGTCGAACCGCTCGGGGTCCGGCCAGAGTTGGGGGTCGCGATGTGTGAGGTAAGGACAGACCAGGACGTCGGTTCCCGCGGCGACGGCGTAGCCGGCCAGGGTGTCGTCCTCGGCCGCCTGGCGCGGCAGGAGCCAGGCGGACGGGTAGAGCCGGAGCGTCTCACTGACCAGCGCCTGGACGGCCTCCCGCCGTTCCGGGGACCCTTCGGGGCCCGCCGCGAGAGCCTGTTCGCGGGCCTCGGGGTGACGGTCGAGCAGCAGGTAGAGCCAGGTCAGCGTGGTGGCCGTGGTCTCGTGGCCGGCGAGGAGCAGGGTGACCAGTTCGTCGCGGATCAGCCGGTCGGTGTACTCGGGTCGCTCGGTGGCGGCGTCCAGCAGGACGTGCAGCAGGCCCGGTCCGTCGGGGCCTGGCGCGCCGTCGCGGGCGGTGGCGATGGCGTGCCGGGCGACGGCGTCGATCCTGGCCAGCTCGGTGGCGACGCCCGCCTCGGCGTCGACGGCATCGGCGGGCAGGGTCGGCAGGGCGGCCACCACGCCGGCCACGGCGGCCAGTTCCCGCTCGGTGGTCGCGTCGAGGGGGTATCCGGTCAGGGAGCGCCAGATGGTGTCCAGGGCGAAGCGGCGCATCTCCTCGCCGAGGTCGAAGGTCTGCCCGGTGCGGGCGTACCCGGCCCAGGTCTGCGCGGTGGTCCGGGCGGCCTCGCCGATCCGCTGCTCGTAGCGGCGCATCCCGGTGCCGGTGAACTGGGACTGCAGCAGCCGCCGTTGGCTCTTCCAGGCCTCGCCGGTGGCGGACAGGACGCCGTCGCCGATCAGTACACGAGCGCGGTGCGAGCGCTTGACGTACGTCTCCGGGTGCTGGGCGAGCACGTGCTGCACCGCCCGGGGATCGGTGGCCAGGACGGTGGGGTGCGGCCCGAGCCGGAACGCGGCGATGCCGCCGAGCCGTTCGCGCGCCAGGGCGAGCAGCTCGACCAGTTCCCCTCCCCCGGAGCGCCACCGCTCCACCAGGGCGGGATCCAACTCGGGAACCGAGCGCCCCGCCCCGGAGGAGTCCGGCGTGACGGGGACGAGGCTGGCTTCGGTGGCCACGGACCTTCTCCTGTTCGACCGCTGGGCTCGGTTCCTGACGGAGCGTCGACATCACGGACTGTACGGGAGACCTCGTGTCCAGTGACAGCCCGCCCCGCCCGAACCCGAGCCCAGAGCCGGTCGGAGAGCCGAAGGACCAGAGGACCGGAAGGCCGGAAGACCAAAGGACCGGCGGACCAAGAGACCAGAGAACCAGGGAGCCGGCCAATCAGCCGATCAGGGGGTGACGATCGGGAAGTCGGGGTCGAAGGTGTCGAGCAGGCCGGCGAAGGTCGCCAGCACCTCCTCCTCGCCTTCGAGCTTGATCGTCCCGTTCTCGGCCAGTTGACCGGCGGCCGCGGGTCGCAACAGCACACCGGCGAGCGCCGCCTTGGGACCGGAGACGGTGAGCTGCACATCCGCCCCGGCACCGGGCCGGGCGTTGAGCACGCCGCGCGCCACCCACATGGTCCAGGTCTGGCCGAGGTCGGTGAACCGGAAGTCGATGCGCAGCTCGCTCTCGGCGGCCTTCTCGCCGATCACGTGGACGGCGACGAAGTCGAAGAGGATGTCGATCGGCATCGCCAGGATGGTGTCCTGGCTGGCGGTCGCGAAGGTGGCGGGCTGGACACCCTCGCGCAGTTCCATGGCCGCGGTCAGCAGGATCCCGCGCCACTGCGGGCCCTCCGCCTGGTAGCCCATCTGCTCGTAGGCGTCGGCCTGCAGCTCGCGGGCGGCCTGGTTCTCGGGCTGGGCGAAGACCAGGGTGTGCAGGAGCTGTGCGACCCAGCGGTAGTCGGCGGCCTCGAAGGCCCGCCGACCCTCCGTCATGATCCGCTCGGCGCCGATCAGCTCGACGAACCGCCGCGCGGACTCGACCGGCGGGTGCGGGTGAAGGGAGACCGGGTCGCCGTCCCACATGCCCAGTTCCTTGGTGAAGACCGCGCGCACGTCGTGGTGCAGGGTGCCGTGGTAGCCGCGGTTGAACCACTTGCGGCCCAGCGCCGGGGGCAGCTCGATCTCCTCGGCCGCCTCCAGCGGGGTGTAGCCCTTGTTGGCCAGGCGCAGCGCCTGGTCGTGGATGTACTTGTAGGTGTCGCGCTGCGACTCCAGCAAGGTGACGACACCCTCGTTGCCCCAGACCGGCCAGGTGTGCGGGCCGTAGTGCACCTGGGCCTCGTCGCCCCACCGCTGCAGGGTCTCGTCCAGGTAGCGGGCGAAGTTGCGGGCGTCGCGGGTGCGGGCGCCGCGCAGGGTCTGGAGGTTGTGCAGCGAATGGTTCGCGTTCTCCCCGCAGGTCAGCGCGGCGAGCCGCGGGATCCAGATGTGCATCTCCTCCGGCGCCTCGGTGTCCGGGGCATAGAGGAACTCGAACTCCAGTCCGGCCAGGTCGCGCTTGGCGCCGGTGCGGGTGATCGAGTCGGTCGGCGAGATGTAGGAGACGGTCACCCCCGGCACGGAGGCGATGCCGATGCCGCAGGTGACGTGCCCGGTCGGGTCCAGGTCGAGGTGGCTGCCGAAGGCGTAGCCGGCGCGGCGGGACATCGCGTTGCCCGCGATGACGTTCTCGCCCAGCGCGTACTTGTCGAAGGAGGCGACGGTGCCCGGGGCGATGATCGGGACCCGGCCCGAGGCCACGTCCTTCGGGTCGACCACGCCCTTGACCCCGCCGTAGTGGTCGATGTGGGTGTGGGTGTAGATCACGGCGGCGACCGGCTTGTCGCTGACGTGTTCGCGGACCATCCCCATGCCCTGCCGGGCGGCCTCGACCGAGGCCGTGCAGTCGATGACCACCAGGCCGTTCTCGCCCTCGACCACGGTCAGGTTGGCGATGTCGTTGTTGCGGACCTGGTAGAGGCCGTCGGTGACCTTGTACAGGCCGCCCTTGCGGATCAGCTGCGACTGCCGCCACAGGCTCGGGTGGACGCTGTCGGGGGCCGGGGCGTCATCGGCCAGGTAGTCGAACCGGGCGGTGTCGAAGATCACCTTGCCGTCCGAGTTGTAGAGCTTGTCCGGGAACGGCGCGATCAGGTCCCGGTCGGCGTCGGAGAAGTCCTGCCGGTCGTCCATGTCGTACCGGGCGACCGCCTCGCGGTTCGCGGCGGCGGTCGCGGGCGTGGCGTCCTTCGGGGTGTAGGGCATGACGGCCTCTCTGCTCGTCGCGACCGCCGGCGTGCGGGCCGCCCCTGCGGTTGCGCTTCTCTCCTCGGTCTGGGCCAAACGCTTTCCCGGTCCCCCGGGGTCGGCAAGGCGGATAGGCCATTCGGGGGGCCGGGTTGCCGTACTCGCGCATCGGGCCCGGACACCGGAGGAGAATCGGCAGTGGCCCGCACCGCCGACGGTCCGCGGCTCGCGCGGTCCGTCACCGTCCGGACCGCCTCACCGGCGCCGACCCCGACGGGCAGCGCCCGTCACGCCGGCCGGTGCGGGGAGCGGCCAGGACGGCCGAGCAGGTCGAGGAGAGCCCATGACACGTACCGCAGCCCCCGCGCCGGCCCCGCTGAGCGGCCGCCAGTTCTGGCTCGGACTGATCACGGTCAGTCTGCTGATCGCGGTACTCGCCGTGTCCACCAGTGCCGCCGCCCGGCTCTCCCCGCTGCTGATCGTGCTGCCCGCGCTCGCGGCCGGACTGGGTACGGTCCGCCAGACGGTCACCGCCGCGGTCTGGGCGACGGCCGGGATCTGGCTCTCCTTTCTCTACGAGCCCCCCGCCCACCGCGGCGACCTGGTGGCCGAGACGCTCGCGGCGCTGGCCTTCCAGGCCCTCGCCATCGCCGCCTGTTCCTGGCGGACCTCCCGCCAGCAGGAGCTGGACCGGCTGCGCTCCACCCTGGTCACGCTCCAGCGGCAGATCCTGCGCCCGCTTCCGGTACTCACCCCCGAGGTGATGCTGGACGGCGTCTACTCCCCCGTCGAGGAGGACCGCATGGTCGGCGGCGACATCTACGAGATCGTGGACTCGCCGTACGGCACCCGGGTGCTGATCGGCGACGTCCAGGGCAAGGGCCTGGCCGCGATCGGGGCCGGCTTCGCGGTGCTCGGAGCGTTCCGCGAGGCCGCCTTCCGCGAACCCACGCTGACCGCCGTGGTCGACGCGCTGGAGGACGCCGTGGTGCGCCACAACGCCTTCGCCGAGCAGACCGGGGAGCCCGCGCGGTTCGTCACCGCCCTGGCACTGAGCGTCGACGCGCAGCCGGACGTCCAGGTGATCAACTGCGGCCATCTGCCGCCGTACCTGCTGGACGGGGCGAGCACCGGCCCGGTGAGCCTGGCCGAGACCGAGGTACCGCTGGGCCTCGGCTCGCTCTCCGACGGCCCGCGCACCGTCGGCTGGTTCGACCTGCCGCCGCAGACCACCCTGCTGCTCTACACCGACGGCGTCACCGAGGCCCGGGACCCGGCCGGCCGGTTCTACCCGCTCGACCAGCGGCTGCCCGCGCTGGCCGACCTGCCCGCGGCCGAACTGCTCGCCACCCTGCGCCGCGACATCGAACGTTTCACCGAGGGCACGCGTCGCGACGACATCGCCGCCCTCACCCTGCGCCGCTCCCCGGCCCGGTCCCAATAGCAGCAGCCCCCTCGGACGCCGACTGACGCCCACGGGGGATCAAGGGACCAACCAACCAACCGGGCCGTGCGGCACGAGTCTGCTCGTCCATCATGGTCGGGCTGGCGCGGCTCACCGGACATGACGGTGAACGCGACCGCCCTGCCGGTAGGCATACCGGCCGGCGAGAGCCAGGCGCGGCGCGGGCCGGAGCGCCCGTGGGCCGGCACCGCCTGTGCGGTGCCGGCCCACGGGCGCTCACGGGTGGAGCGGGCTTCCTGAACGCCGTCCTGATGTCATGTCAGTTCGCGGCCATGTCCCCGCCGAGGTTGCTGGGCGGGGCCCAGACCTGGCCGCCGTTCCAGAAGGTGTGCCAGATGTTGCCGCTGCCGGGGCCGCTGCCCTTCCAGAAGACATCGATGGTGCCGTTGGGCTCCGAGGAGGCGAACGGTGCGCCGCCCAGCGGACCCATGCCCAGGCTGTTCGGGGCCTGCCAGCCCGAGACGGTACCGGTGCCCGGGTAGAACGTGCTGTGCCAGAGGTTGTTGTCGATCCCCTGCCAGAAGACGTCCACCAGACCGGGACCGGAGTTGACCGGTACCGGGTCGGACTGGAGGTTGGCGCCACCGAGGTCCTGCGGCCCGGCCCAGGGCTGGCCGTTGTTCCACCAGGCGTGCCACAGTTCGGGGCTGCTGCCGGTGCCCTTCCAGAAGACGTCCACCGTGCCGGTGATCTGGCCGACGGCCTTCGGCGTGCCGCCCAGCGGGCCCATGCCGAGGCTGTTCGGGGCCTGCCAGCCGGTGCCGTTGCCGCCGCCGGGCACGTAGTTGACGTGCCAGAGGTTGTTGTCGGCCCCCTTCCAGAACACGTCGACCACGCCGGGGGACGAGGTGACGGGGGACGGGTCGCCGGTCACGGCGCCCGCGGCGGGGATGTCGGGGGTCAGGTCCTGGGGGCCGTGCCAGGTGCCGCCCGCGTTGAACCAGGCGTGCCACAGGTGCGGTGCGTTGCCGCCGCCGTTCCAGAACACGTCAATCGTGCCGACCGAGTCGGCGACCGCCTTCGGCGCTCCGCCCAGCGGGCCCATGCCCAAGCTGCTGGGCGGCTGCCAGCCCGAGACCGGGCCGCTGCCGGGGAAGTACGTGGCGTGCCAGAGATTTCCGTCCGTGCCCTCCCAGAACGAGTCGACCACCCCGGCGCTGGTGGTCACCGTGGACGGCTGCGAGGCCATCGAGGCGCTGACCGTCGCCGGCCCCACCCAGGCACCGGGCTTGTAGAACGCGTGACCCAAGGTCCCGTCGCCGGCCTTGTACAGCATGTCGACCGTGCCGTTGGACTGTGCGGCCGCCTGCGAGGCCGTGTGCGAGCGGCTGTTGTCCACGGTGAAGGTGGCCGCGGACGAGTCCGGCGAGGCCCCGCCGGTCGCGTTGACCGCGCTCGCGGTGACGGTGTGCGGCCCGTCCGACAGTGCGGTGGTGTCGACGGTCAGCGGGAAGGCGCCGCCCGCCGTGGAGTTGCCCACCTGCCCGCCGTCCACCTTGTAGGTGACGGACGCGGTGTTGCCGCCAAGGCCTGAGGCGGAGAGCTGGATCTGGCCGAACACCTGCCCACCCGGCGCGCTGACGCCCGGGGTGGACGGGACGGGCGCGGTGTTGTTCACCGTGAAGCTGATCGGTACGGCCGGGTAGGAGTGGGCCTGGCCGTCGATCTCGTTGGCCCCGGCCTGCAGGGTGTAGGTGCCGTTCGGTAGGGCGGTGGTGTTCCAGGACTGGGCGTAGTTGTTGGCCCCGGTCCCGCCGTTGATGGTGAAGACACCGTTCGGGCCGGTGAAGTTGTAGTACAGGGCGTTGATGACGCCCTGGCTGGTCGGCGGCGCGGTGAGGCCGACGACGCCGGAGACGGTCCGGCCGTTGGTCAGCGGCGTGCCGTTGGCGTCGACCGTGACGTTGAAGCCGGCCGGGATCGACGGGGAGACGGTGCCGACGGGGCTGATGTAGCCGATGACCTTCTGGTTCCAGCTCTGGTTGACGGTCGGGTTCAGGCCCGGGGTCTGCTGGACGGAGTTGTTCTCGTTGCCGCCGATGGTGGTGATGTTGGTCCGGGAGATCACGCTCTTGACGAGGCTGACGTGCTGCACGTCGTCGAAGCTCAGGTCGCTCGGGTTGCTCGGCAGGCTCCTGCTGCTGCCGGCCCAGATCACGGCGTCCCCGGGCTGCGGGGTGTAGCCGCTGTCGCCGACCCAGTGGAAGGTGCCGTGCGCCGTCCCGTACTTGGCGAAGGTGTAGGCCGCGGCGGTGATGGTGCCGGTGTCGATGGCTCCGGCCTGGTACCACGCCCATTTCGCGAAGTCGGCACACCATTCCTCACCGCTGCAGCTGCCGAGGAAGCCGGTGCCGCCCGCGCTGTTCGTGTCGCACGGCCCCTTCCCGACATTGGCCGCGGCGACGGAGGCCGCCGAGTTTCCCTGGGGCGTGGCGGCGAACGCCGCTCCGGCGCCGGTCCCGGCGAGCAGGAGGGTACTGAGAAGGGTGGAGGTGGAGAGGCGGATGAGACGAACTGGGAGGCGGGGCACGGCTGTTCCTCCAGGAAGGTGTCGAAGGGTGTTGGCGGGCACGGCGCAGCGCGGCGTGTGGGGATGCCTCGGTGTCCGGTTGGAACCGGGAGGCGATGCAGGGGGTGGCCTGGCTGCTTGTTCAGCAGGGGGCGCTCGGTGCGGGCACCGGCGGCAGGTAGCGCAGGCGCAGCGTGGTCGAGCCGCGGTAGCAGCGGTCGAGCAGGTCTGCGGTTCGTCGCACGGGGTCCTGGGCACCGGTTTGGGGGTGCGTGGGCAGCAGGAAGAGGAGCAGGTCGATCCGTGCGGGTTCGACGCAGGCGCTGGCGTGTTCCAGTCCGTCGTCAGGTGTGGCGTGGGTCCACAGGGTGTCGAGGGCTTGGGCCGCCTCGTCCGCTGCGGCAGGAGCTGTGCCGGGGCGGCGGTCCAAGCTGGCGTAGACGATGTCCACTAACGGGTCAGCCCCACTGGAGCTCGCCGGGGGCCACGGGGGCCTGGGACGTCGTCACGGTGGCGGCCGGGTTGGCGGGCGCCTGATCGGCGAGAGCCGTAACGCCTGCGGCGGGCAGCAGGAGGACGGCGGCAGTGGCGAGGACGGTGGCAGTAGCGAGGGCGGCGGCCGCGGAGGCGAGGGCGACAGGCTTGCGGATCATCGTCGTTGTCCTTTGCAGGCGTGAGGATCGGTGGGTTCTCTGTCGGATCGGCGCCCCGCGGTTGGCGCTTCGTCCGTTCGCCGTTCCGGTGTGCCCCGGTGGCGATGGCTCAAGCTTGGCCGCCGGACGGCCGGGCCAGTAGGTCCTCGAGCTGTCGCCAAAGCGCCAGGCGGGATTCCGACAGCTGCGCCGTGCCCCGGCCGGCCCGCTCTGTCCTGCTCTGACCGGTTCGCCCCGGGGCACACCGGCGGATCGTCGCCCATCTCGAGCCACAACGGGCAGCGCGCCCAATTGCCTTGCGGGGTAACGAACTCGACATAGTAGATCTTGAAGGATGCATGAAACGGGTGCCACTATGGATATGGGTTGTCGGAATGCGACTGGTCGTCACGGGGGGCTCGTACCGTCATGCTCGAAACCTTGGGGCTGTCCGGCGCCGCCGCAGCGGTCTACCAGGCCATGCTCGACCGGCCCGGCGACGGAGTCGCCACGCTCGCCGCCGACTTGGGGCTGGCCATCGGCCAGGTGCACGACTGCCTGAACGAACTTGCGGCCCTGCTGCTGGTGCGTGCCTCCAGCGAACACCCCGGCCGGATGCGCGCGGTCAGCCCGGAAGTCGGCCTGGCGGACATGCTCGCCCGCCAGGAGGCCGAACTGGCTGACCGGCAGGCCAAGTTGGCCGCCTCCCGGGCTGCCGTGACCCGGCTGGTCGCCGACCGCGCCGACACCCGCGCCACCCACGGCGAACGCCTGCTGGGCATGGACGCGATCCAGGCCCGCTTGGAGGAGATGGGCCACCGGATGACCACTGAGTGCCTCGGCGTCCACCCCGGCACCGGCCACCGCCCCGAGGACCTCGCCGCCGCCCGAACCGCCAACGCCGAGGCCCTGGCCCGCGGTGTCATGGTCAAGGGCCTCTACCAGGACGCCGTCCGCAACGCCCCCCACATCATCGCCCACGCCAACTGGGTGCTCGACCACGGCGGCGAGATCCGCACCGCCCCCGTCATCCCGCAGCGTCTGGTCATCGTCGACCGCACCCAGGCCCTGGTCCCGATCGACCCCGCCGACACCCGCAAGGGCGCCCTGCACGTCACCGAACCGGGCCTGGTCACCGCCCTGTGCGAACTCTTCGACCAGGCATGGGAGACCGCCGTTCCGTTCGGCGCGACCCGCGCCGAGGACTCCAGCACGGGGCTGAGCGAGACCGAACGCGAACTGCTCCGGCTGCTCGGCGCCGGCCTCACCGACGACACCGCCGGCCAACGTCTGGGAGTCTCCTCGCGCACCGTCAACCGCCTGATGGCCTCGATCATGGAACGCCTCGGCGCGGCCAGCCGCTTCGAAGCCGGCATCAAGGCCGCCCACCGCGGCTGGCTCTGACCGTCCGAGGCCACGTCCCCGCAGCCGGTCGTGGGCCGGCTGCGATCCTGGAGGGCGGCACCGGGTCCGGATCTGTGGCGGGCTGCCTGGGCGCGGACGGTGGCGGCGACCGAGTAGCGCTTCGGCAGGCACCGCGTGCGGCAGGGCGACGTACGGGACGGCTCGCGGCGCCCGCGAGTTGGGACCCACACGCGCGTCTGCGGCCCGTGGTCACCGAGTCCTGGGAGCTGCCCGGGTCGGTCAGTCCGGGCCGTGGGTGAGGGTGACGGTGAAGCAGGCGCCGCCTTCGGGGCCGTGGCCGCGGACGGTGATGGTGGCGCCGAGCCGGTCGGCCAGGCGGCGGGTGATGGCCAGGCCGAGGCCGGTGCCGGCGGGGCGGGTGCCCGCGTAGCGGGCGTGCAGGGCACCGGGTTGGAAGGCGACCTGGATGTCGTCGTCGGTCAGGCCCGGGCCGCCGTCGCGAACCTGCAGCTCCGCGTCGCCGGTGTCCGTTCTGCGCAGGGCCAGCACGACGGGGGCGCCGGACGGCGAGACGCGGACGGCGTTGCCGATCAGGCCGTCGAGCAGTTGGCGGACCCGGAATCCGTCGGTGACCGTGATCACGGGTTCGCCGGTCTGTTCCACTCGCAGGTGCAGTCCGCTCTGCCGGGCCCGCTGGTCCCAGGCCTTTGCGCTCTCGCGGACGAGGGCGGCCAGGTCGGTGGGTTCGCGGGTGACGGGGAAGTCGTCGGCGTCCAGGCGGGCGAGTTCGAGCAGGTCGCGGACGAAGCGGTCCAGGCGCTTGGTCTCGGTCAGGAGGATCTGGCCGACCTGGGCCTGCTGCCCGGGTTCGATGACGCCGTCGGTGAGGGCCTCGGCGTAGCCCTGGAGTGCGGTGAGGGGGGTGCGGATCTCGTGGGAGATCGAGGTCAGGAAGTCGCGTTGGCGTTGTTCGCTGCGCTCCAGGGCGGAGCCGAGCGTGTTCAGGGCCTGGGCGACGTCGCGGGCTTCGGCGGGGCCGTCTGCTTCGCAGTGCAGGCCGCGTTCGCCCGCGGCGAGTCGGTGGGCGACGCCGGCCGCCGCCACCAGGGGGCGGGCGATCCGGCGGGCCAGCAGGGCGCCCGCCAAGGCGGCTCCGAACAGGCCCGTGACCAGCGGGAACGTCAGGCTGCCGCGCATCCGGTTGGCGGCGGCGTCGACCTCGGTGAAGGGCTGGGTCAGGACGACGGCGCCGCCGTTGCCTGCCGGGTGTCCCTGGACGAGCACGCGCTGGTCGCCGAGTGAGCCCGTGGTGGTGAGTGTCCGTCCGGCGAGCAGCGCGTCCCGGTCGGCCGGGGTGACGGCCTGCGCCGCCGGGCCGTCCACCTGTCCGTCGGGGGCGACGACGGCGACCTGGACCCCGGTGGCCCCGGTGAGGCGCTGGGCCTGGTCGAGCAGCAGCACGGACAGGTTGGGGGCAAGGCTCAGCACGGTGGCCTGGCGGGACAGGCGCTCCCGGTACTGGGACTCGGCGTTGGAGTGGGCCGTCTGCCAGGCCGCGATGCCCGCCAGCAGCACGGCGGTGGCTGCCACCACGGTGGCGAGCAGGACCAGGCTGCCGGTGAGCGAGCCCGCGCGCAGACGCTTCACCGGCCGGGCTCCTGGGCGCTGTAGCCGATCCCTCGCACGGTGCGGATCGGGCTGGCGTCGCCGAGTTTGGCGCGCAGTTGCGAGACGTACACGTCGACAACCCTGCTGTCGCCGTAGTCGGCGTGCCCCCAGACCTGGGCGCGCAGCTGCTCGCGACTGAAGACCTGGCCGAGCCGGGCGAGCAGATGGGCGAGCAGGTTGAACTCGGTGGTGGTGAGCTCCAGCGGTTCGCCGTCGCGCAGCGCCGTGCGGCGACCCGGGTCCAGGCGCAGCCGGCCGGTGCCCAGGACGGCCGAGCCCGGTGGGCCGGCGGTGCGGCGCAGCACCGCCTTGAGGCGGGCGACCAGTTCGCGGGGCGAGAACGGTTTGGTGAGGTAGTCGTCGGCGCCGATCTCCAGGCCGAGGATCCGGTCGGCCTCCTCGTCGCGGGCGGTGACCAGGAGGACGGGCGTCCAGTCGTCGGCCGCGCGCAGCCGGCGGCAGATGTCGGTGCCGTCCAGTCCGGGCAGTCCGATGTCGAGAACGATCGCCACCGGCCGCAGCCGTGCGACAGCGGCCAGCCCGGCCGTGCCGTCACTCTCGGTGTGGACGCCGAAGCCCTCGCGGGTGAGGTAGAGGCGCTGGAGGTCGGCGATGTGTCGCTCGTCCTCCACCACCAGGACGAGGCCCTTGCTCTGTGTCATCTGTTGGGTGTCACCGCAGTCTCCCTGCGCCGCTGCACCCCTCTCGCGACTGCTCGGCCGGCCGCGGGCGCAACAGCTTCGAACTGCACCGATGCTAACCCGCGCCCCGCCCTCGCCCCGCTGACCGGCGGTGATCCTTACACGGCCCGAACACAGGCCGAACCTTCGCCTTGCACAGCGGGGACAGGATGCTCACGGCCTCGCCGACCGGCGAGGCCCGGACGACCGGCGGTCAGAACGAAGGAGGGCAGTCGTGCTCACCAGTTCCAGGTTGCTCGCGCTGGCCGGCATCTGCGTCGCGGTGCTCCTGGTCGGCACGGTCGTGGTGCTGCTTGCACGCACCGGACGGCCGGGCCGCCTGCGTCGCCCGACCACCCGGCGTGGTCGGATCACCCGCGCCGTCGTCCTGTCCATGGCCGCCCTGCCGGCCGTCGCCGGGGTCGGCGAGGCGGTGGCCCGACACGTCCTGGAGAACCGGATCGCCTCGGACGTCGGGAAGTCCCTCGACACCCGTGTGTCGGTCGACACCGGCGACGGCCCGGCCCTGCTCACGCTCTTCGACCGACACCTGGGCCGCGTCACGCTCAGCGCTGACAACGCCCGGCTCGGCCCGCTCACCGGCGCCTCGGTCCGTGTCACGCTCGACGACGTCCACCTGTCCGAACCCGCGACGGCGTCCGAGGTCCGGGCCGAGGTCACGATCCCCGCCGGCTCCCTGGCACAGGCCGTCCGCGACTCGGGCCAGGGCGTTCCCGTCAGCGGTGCCCGAACCGACCCCGCCACCGGCACCCTCCTGCTCGCCGTCGGCGCCGGGGGCATGGGCCAGTTGACGCTGAAGCCCGCCCTGGCCGACGGCCGGGTCACCATCACGGCCACCAGCCTGCAGCTGCTCGGCCGGACGATCACCGGCCCCCCACTCGACCAGATCAACACCCGGCTGACGGCGCGCAATCAGCAGGCCGACTACCCGCTGTCCCTCAGACCCCTCTCACTCACCGTCACACCGACCGGACTCGCCCTCACCCTGGCTTCCGGCCCCACCACACTGAAGCACCCATGAACCAGGAGCCGGCCCCGGAGATGACCCACCCCCCGACCCCGCCGTCCAACCGCCGCGCCCGCCTGCGCCGACGCATCGTCATCATCGTCGCCGGCCTGCTCGTCCTCACGCTCGGCGCGGCGGCCGGCGCCCTGTGGCTGCTGACCGTCAAGCTCCTGCACCCCATCGACGACACCCCGCTGAACACCCGCATCGTCGCCGTGGGAACCGCGACGGTCACCCTGCCCGCCACCGCGGAGAGCCGGTACACCGGCACCTACGGCCTGGTCTGGCAGGACAGCGGATCCGCGCGGCACTCGGGAGTCCTCGGCCGCATCACCGCCTCGGACGCCAAGACCGTCACCCGCGAACTCCAGGCCACCACCCCGCCCGCCGCCGGCGACAAGGCGAAGATCACCGTCACCGTGTGGGACTCGGACCCGAAGCAGGCCCTGGGACTGGACTACCAGGACCTCACCTACCCCGGTGACCTGGGCCCGATGCCCGCCTGGTTCCTCCCCGGCTCGCGCAGCACCTGGGTCATCCAGGTCCACGGACTCGGCGCCGGCCGCAGCGCGGGACTGCGGGCCATGCCCGAACTCCACGACCTCGGCTACCCGGTCCTCGACATCACCTACCGCAACGACCCCGGCGCGCCCCACGACAGCAACGGCAACCGGCAGCTCGGCAACACCGAATGGCACGACCTCGACGCCGCCGTCCGCTACGCCCGCGCCCACGGTGCCGGCGACGTGGTGCTCTACGGCTTCTCCATGGGAGGCGGCATCGTCGAGAACTACCTGCAGCGCGCCGCCGACACCAGCGCGGTCCGCTCGGTCGTCCTCGACGCACCCGCGCTCGACTACGGGGCGGCCATCAACACCATCGCGACCAACCTCGGGATCCCGTTCCCCGTCGCCGACTTCGCGGCCCCCTTCATCCAGCTGCGCGCCGGAGTCGACCTCGACCAGGTCGACACCCTGGCCGCGAACCGGCGAAGCGGCGGCCCCAAGCAGCCCGTGCTGCTCTTCCACGGCACCGCCGACACGATCGTCCCCTACGCCACCAGCGCCCGCCTCGCCCACGACTGGCCGGACACGGTCCACCTCGTCACCGTCCCCGGAGCCGGCCACACCGGCGCCTGGAACGCCGACCCCGCCCGGTACGACAGCGAACTCGCGAACTTCCTCGACCAGCGGACCTGAGCGGCGCAAAGTCCGTCGATCGAGTGCGGCGTGCGGACGCCCAGCGGCGGCAGCCGTGGTTCACGCGGAGTCGGCCTGCTCCTCAGGGCTCGGCCGCAACAGTGCCGTCGCGCCGCTCAGTCGTGCCGCACGGCTTCCGCGACTTCCTCGACGAGGGCGGTGACGAGGTCGGCGGTCAGACCGATGCCGAAGGCGTCGAACTTCGCCAGTGGCACACCGCGCGCGAGCGCCAGCAGGGCGGGGTTGGTTTCGGCGAGGCCGACCAGCGTCGGCAGTTGCGCCATCTCCCGCTGCAGCAGTTCACCGCCGACGGGGTGGTCCAGCCACTCGCCGAAGGTCGACGTCGGACCGAGCTCCTCGATGTGACCGTCGCCCTCCGTCCGCAGCTCGGTCCGCAAGCGGATGTCGCGCGAGGAGGCGCCGACCTCCACGGTGAAGGCCCCGGGGTCGATCCGCCAGCCACCCCGGGAGGTGGACCACCAGGCGAGGTCCCGGCTGGTCAGCGTGAGGTGCACCTCTGCCGAGGCGCCCGGCTCCAGGCCGACCTTGCTGAAGCCGCGCAGTGCGTGGCGCGGCCGGGTGGGGTGCTCCTCCTCGTACGCGACGTAGAGCTGGACCACCTCATGGGCGTAGCGGTCGCCGGTGTTGGTGACGGTGGCCCCGACGGTCCAGTGGTTCTCGCCGGTCTCTTCGGTCTCCAGGCCGGTGTAGGCGAACTGGGAGTAGGAGAGCCCGTGGCCGAAGGGGTAGGCGACCGGCAGGTCGAGGGTGTCGTAGTGGCGGTAGCCGACGTAGCGGCCCTCGCCGTGGACGACTCGGCCGTCCGCGCCGGGGAAGAACAGGTGGGAGGGGACGTCGGCCAGGCGCAGCGGGACGGTCTCGGCGAGCCGGCCCGAGGGGCTGTGGAAGCCGAAGATCAGGTCCGCGAGCGCGGCGCCGCCCGCCTGCCCGGTGAGCCAGCCCTCCAGCACAGCCTGCGCGGCGTCCTGCCAAGGCGCGACGGAGACGACGGCGCCGTTGGCCAGCACCACGGCGACCCGGGGGCAGACCTCGGCGACCTGGCGCAGCAGGGCGATCTGTTCGGCGGGCAGGTCGATGTGGGTACGGTCGGTACCCTCGGTCTCCGCGCTCTCGGGCAGGCCGAGGAAGACCAGCGCGGTATCGGCCCCGGCGGCGGCCGCCACGGCCTCGGCGGCGAGATCGGCGTCCGGGCTCCCGGTCGGCGGCCCGTCGAGACGGAAGCCGGGGGCGAAGGTCAGCCGGACGTCCGGACCGGCGGCGGCCCGGAGTGCGTCCCAGGCGTTGTCGAGCCGGGTCGGCACGACCTGCGAGCTGCCCCGGCCCTGGAAGCGCGGGCTGCGGGCGAACTCCCCGATCACGGCGATGTGCTGGTGCGCGGTGGGAGAGAGCGGAAGCAGCCCACCATCGTTCTTGAGCAGCACCGCACCGGAGCGGGCGGCCTCGCGGGCCAGTTCGTGGTGCGCGTCCACGTCCCAGTCGTCGAAGCGCTGGGCCTGGTCGACCCGGTCGCGCAGCCGCAGCAGGCGGCCGGCGGCGGTTGCCACCGCCGTCGCGTCGAGGGCGCCGTCCTTCACGGCCGCCACGATCCGGTCGTCGGTGTGGGTGGGCGGCATCTCCAGGTCCAGGCCGGCTGCGAGGGCGGCGACGCGGTCGCTGACGGCGCCCCAGTCCGACACCACCAGGCCGTCGAAGCCCCACTCCTGACGCAGGACCTGCGTCAGCAGCCAGTGGTGCTGGCTGGCGTGGACGCCGTTGATCTTGTTGTAGGAGCACATCACCGTGTACGGGCGGGCCTCGCGGACGATGTGCTCGAAGGCGGGCAGGTAGATCTCGCGCAGGGTCTGCTCGTCGACCTCCGCGCTCACCCGCATCCGGTCCGTCTCCTGGTTGTTGACGGCGAAGTGCTTGACGCAGGCGCCGACGCCGAGTGACTGGATGCCGTTGACCAGGGCCGCGCCCATCACGCCGCTGACGTGGGGGTCCTCGGAGAAGTACTCGAAGTTGCGTCCGCACAGCGGGTTGCGCTTGATGTTGACGCCCGGTCCGAGCACGACATCGACTTCGAGTGCGGACGCCTCGCGGGCCAGGGCGGCGCCGACGCGTTCGGCCAACTCCCGGTCCCAGGTCGAGCCGAGGGTGACGGCGGGCGGGAAGCAGGTGGCGGGCAGGCTGCCGGTCATCAGGGAGGGGCCGGACTCGCCTTGCGGTTGGCGGCGGATGCCGTGCGGTCCGTCGGAGAGCACGAGCGGGCGTACCGCGTCGCGCACGGCGGTGGTGGTCCAGTTGGTGCTGCCGGAGGTGAGCGAGGCCTGCTCCGCGAGGGAGAGGGCTGCTTCGGGGGAAAGGGGCATAGGACTGCCTTCGTGGGTGGTTCGGGCGTGGGGTTCGGGCGTGGGGTTCGGGCGTGGGGTGCGGGCGCTGGTGGGGGT
>FTKT01000303.1_pt1 | contig 19572 bp, 20 predicted proteins | sample 1658271 | NCBI WGS metagenome assembly FTKT01 (sample SAMEA3914811, study PRJEB12502) | metagenome | biome: forest; material: soil | place: Canada | collected 2011-08-04 | depth 0.3 m | reverse complement strand
GCGGACGGGTTCGGGGTTCCGACCGCGCCGCCCCTCGGCGCCCTGCACGCGGACGGGTTCGGGGTTCCGACAGCGCCGCCCCTCGGTGTACCGGACGGCTTCGGGCTTCCGACCACAGCCACCCTCGGCGCCCCACGCACGGACGGGCTCGCCTCCCCGCCCCCGCACGGTCCCGGCGCACCCGTGAACGAGCCGCGATGAGCGAGCGATTCGCCCTGCTGCTGGGTCAGGACCTCACCGAGCTGGAGGCCGCCGCCACCGCCTGGCGCCGGCTGGCCGACCACTGCGAGGAGGCCCGCCAGCGGCACCGCGCGACGATCACCGCCCCGCTCTCCCCCGCCCACTGGCAGGGCGCGGAGGCCGACCTCGGCCGTCAGGAGCTGCTCCGCACCGAGCAGCGGCTCGGCCGGGTGCGCACCGAGGCGGCCGCCGTCGCCGGAACGCTGGACACCGTGCACGAGCAGCTGACGCTGGCCCGGCGCGAGCTGCGCTCCGCCGTCGGCGCGGCCGAGCGCGGCGGGTTCCGGGTGGACGACGACGGGCTGGTCGCCGTCCCGTCGGCCGCCCCCGGCCCGCTGCCGGAGCCGCGCGGCGCCGAGCTGGCGCGCTGTCGGGCCGAGCTGGCGAAGGCCGTCACGCGGGCCGAGGCCGCCAGCGAGGAGGGCAGCCGCACCCTGGCCCGACTGGGCGGCGAACTCCTGGGACGGCCAAGGCAGTTCGGGACTTCCGAGGAGAGCTGTGCGACGGCCCGGACGGACGCCGGACCGCTCGGCTCCGCGCCTCCCGAGCACCGCGGCCCGGCCGAGAACCGGGCCTGGTGGGAGGCCCTGACGCCCGATCAGCAGCTCAACTGCCTCGCCCTGCACCCCGAACAGGTCGGCGCCCTGGACGGTGTCCCGTCCGCGGTGCGCGACACCGCCAACCGCGCGGTGCTGGCGCACCGGCTGCGCGAGGCCGAGGCCGCCGAGGACTGGTCGCAGCTGGCCGCGCTCGGCTCGCTCGCCACCCGGCTCAGTGCGCAGGAGCCGCCCGCCGAGGGCCGCCGCCTGCTGCTCGTCGCGCTGGACCCGGCCGGCGAGGGGAAGGCCGTGATCTCGGTCGGCGACCCCGACACCGCGCGGAACACCGCCGTCTACGTCCCCGGCACCGGCGCCCGGCTGAGCCGGGTCAACGGCGATCTGGACCGCGTCCAGCGGCTGGTGGCGGCAAGCGAGAAGTACGGGAGCCCGGGCGACACCGCCGCGGTGCTCTGGCTCGGCTACGACGCCCCGGAGACCGTCCTGCGCGACGCCACCCGCGACCGGTTCGCCCGGCAGGGCGCGCCCGCGCTGGAGCGGTACGTCGACGGCCTGCACACCACCGGTCCGGCCGGGCAGCACCTCACCGTCCTCGGCCACAGCTACGGCAGCACGCTGGTCGGTGAGGCCGCCCGCCGCCCGGGCGGCCTGGCCGTGGACGACATCGTGGTGGCCGGCAGCCCCGGTATGCACGTCCAGCACGCCACCGACCTGCACCTGGACCGGCCGCACGTCTGGGCCGCCGGGGCGGACGGCGATCCGGTGATCGACGCCGGCCTCGTGCACGGCGGCCGGAGCTGGCCCGAACTGCCCAACGTCCCGACCTCGCCCGCCTTCGGCGCCAACATCATCGAGACCGGCAGCGCGCACGGGCACAGCCAGTACTGGGACGAGGAGCCCGGCGGCGGGCGGCCCAACGAGAGCCTGGAGAACCAGGCCCGGATCATCACCGGGCGCTACCACCAGACCACCCTGCGCCGCGGCACCCGCCCACCGGACCGCCCGTGATCCGTACCGCGAGCCTGGCCTCCGTCGTCGCCGACCTGCACCGGCACTCCAGCACCGTCTACGCCGCGCTGCGGGTCAACGGCCGCACCGGACAGAGCGACTGCGTCTCGGTCGCGGCCTGCGACGACGCCACCCCCGACGTCAAGGACGCCATCCACTTCTGGCAGCTCGACGACCTGCGGGCCGGCGACCTGCACCCCGCCGTCCGCCGCGCCCACGCCCACCTGCTCCAGCACGGCTGGCGGGACGTGGAACTGCGCCGCGACGGGGAGACCTCGCAGTGCTGGGCCCGCCATCCGCACGAGCCCTACGCCGTACACCTGCTGACCCTCGGCCACCTGCGGCGCCTGGCGGTCAGCGTCAGCACCGCCCCGTTCCGGGTCGAGCCGCTCCCCTAGTACTACGGGATCGGCGTGGCCGCGGCCTCGGCGGAGTTGTCGGAGTCACCGAGGGCCGGTCGGCGCCGGCGCCGTCCCGCGCTGGTCGCGATGATCGGCATGAACGCCATCAGCAGCCCCATGGTGGGCGTCACGATCACCCCGACCGGGTCGGGCACGGTGTCGGCCACCTGCGGCGCCCACCGGCCGTGCGGGTCCACCAGTACCTCGATGGAGTCGCCCACGCCGTAGGAGCCCGCCTTGACGTTGAAGGTCCCGGAGCCGGGCGCGGCGGAGCCGTCCGACCCGCGGACGGTGACCGTCGTGTTGCTGCCGCTGCGGGTGCTGAACGGCGCCGACACCGCGGTCACCTTGAGCTCGACCGACTCGCCGGACCGCTCCAGGGCGTAGGACTCCGAGGAGACCATCGCCGCCCAGGCCGGCAGGATGCCGACCGCCAGGGTCACCAGCAGCACCACCAGCGCCTTGCGCGCCCCGAGGTCGCCGCGCAGCAGCAGGAAGAGGCCTAGGCCGTAGACCGCGCAGACCCCGGCCACCGCCAACCCGCTGACGTAGGGGTAGGTGATCCAGAGCACGCCCAGGGCCGCCAGCGAGTAGGGCACCACCGCCAGCCTGGCGGTCCGGCCCAGCCGGCGCCGGACCGGCGCGGCCGGATCGGGATCGCCGCAGCGCAGGAACCAGAAGTAGTCGCTCGCCTCGGTCAGCCGCCAGGGCCCCACGGCGGCCGCGGCCTCCAGCACCTGAGCGGTGTTCAGCCCCGGGTAGCGGTGCACCCTGACGCCCAACTGCTTCGGATCGCCCGGCACCCGGCCGGAGGCCGTCAACTCCGCCTGGAGATCCGTGACTTGCTGCTCCCGCGGAATGCTCTCCCGCTCGCTGCGGAGCCTGCGGAGCTTGGGCTCCAACCGGGCTGAGGAGATCAGCACATAGAGGATCCCGAGGACCAGTCCGCCCAGGGTCACGGCCAGGATGATCTCAGCGAAGACCGGCATGCCCCACTACCCCCACTGTCCGAGGACGGATTCCGTCCGCTTCACCGATGGCCCACGGTATCCCCACCGACGGCGGGCCCTGCCGCCGCCGGTGGGGAACCGGGCACGACACCCGGCGCCGGCCACTCAGCCGAACGCCCGCCGCACCGACTCCTGCACCGCGGCGGAGGGCGCGCTCACCGCCGGCTCTGACTGCGACTGCCGCGCAGTCGCCGGCTCCTCCAGCGCCCGGCCCGCGAGTCCGGGCAGCGGGGCGAAGAAGGAGACCGCCTCCAGCGCGGTGCCCAGCACCGGCACCAGGTCCTCCCAGTGGTCCAGGTACTCGGTGGAGAGCACGATCAGCACCAGGTGCCCGCCCACCGGGTGCGGGATCATCACCTCGATCTGCCGCACCAGGCTCTCGCCGTCCTGCGCCAGCCCGTACAGCGCGCCCGGGAGCGGAACCACCCGGTCCTCGGTGGCCACGATCGCCCGCCCGTACGGCAGGTGGAGCACACCGACCTCGGCCCGCGGCCGCGCGGCGGCCAGCTCGCCCGCCCGCCGGTCCGCGAAGGTCAGCGGACTCCCGGTGTCCAGCGGCATGACGAAGATGCTGAACACCGCGTGCAGCACCGTCCCGTCACCCGCGCGGTACAGGCAGTTCGAGAGATGGGCCAGCCCCTGCGCGAACTGCGCCTGCAGCATCAGCTCCGCGTTGGCCGCCGTCAACAGGCGCTGCTCCAGCGGGACATCGGGGAACTGCCGCTCGAAGACGTCGGCCATCAGGTCGAACCGCTCCTCGAGCGTCCCGTCGAGCGGGGTCTCCACGAAGCCGATCGGCGGCTCGAACCAGATCGCGGGACCTGTCGTGTTCTCCATCGCCGTCACCCCGCCAACGACCAGCCGAAGCCGAGTGCGTTGCCCAGAATCCCCAGCGTACCGGCGGCGACGGCGGCCTTACCGCCCCCGCCGTTGGTGTAACCCACGCTGTTCACCGCGTTTCCGGCGGCCGTCGTGCCGTTGACCCAGTTCCCGAGGGTCGAGTTGTTGAGGCTGGGATCCAGCGAGAGCGCGGTCGGCAGCGTGAGGCCACCCATCACGGTGGCCTGCGCGGCGTCCGAGGCGTTCATCGCGGCGCTCCCGCTCATCTTCTTCCCCAGCGCCTTCTCCAACTGCTTGGTCAGCGGGTTCGCGGGGTCGATCCCCCGGGCCGCGTACCGGCTGGCGCCCAGACCCGCCTTGACGCCCAAACCCGCCTCGCCCGCCGTCCGGGCCGCCTTCGCCGCCGCCAACCCTTTCCCGGCGACCCCGACCCCGGGAATCGCGCCCAGCGCGTCACCCCCGAGGGTCAGCCAGTTGCCCATGTTCTTGGCCGACGGCGGGAAGAGCGCCCCCCAGCCGCCCTGGCTCACATAAGTCGCGGAGTGGGCCGCGAACGCCGCCACGCTCAGGATGATGGCCGCCAGCGCGAAGGCCGGACAGAAGATCGCGATGATGCCGCAGACCGAGGCCGCCACCGTGAGGAAGTCCGCGCCGTGCGCCTTGATCCAGTCCCAGATGCCCGGCTTGTGCGGGGCGTCGTCGTCCGCGGCCTTCCGGATGGCCTTCGCCCGCTCCCTGCCGAACTTCGCCTGCTCGTCGGAGAGCTGATGAGCCTGCGTCAGCACCCCGTTGAGATCGTTCTGGGCGCCGGTGAGCCGGGTGGCCGCGTCGTCCAGGGTGGACTTCGCGGTGTTGTAACGCTGCTGGGCGGACGCGAGGGCGGCGGCATCCGGGAAGGTCTGGCCGGCCAGCAGCAGGTCACCGTTGGCGCCGGCCTCCCGGTGGGCGGCCTGCGCGTCCCGCAGAGTGCCCTGCATGGTCTTGGCCTGCGCCTCGTAGCCGGTCGCCGTGACGCGGTTGGCGGTCAGCTCCTTCCACCAGTTGTCCAGCTCCTGCCGGGCCCGGTCGACCGAGTCGCTCGCCTTCTGCAGGTGCGTGGGCAGGTCCGACAGGGAGGCGGAGAAGGCCTGCTGCGCGTCCCCGCTCCAGGTACCGTCCGGCGTCCCCAGCCGCTTGAGCGTGTCGTTCACCCCGCTCAGATGCTGAGCCGCGCGCACCAGCGTCTTCGACAGCTGCTCGACCGTCCCCGGATCCCCCGGCACCGGATTGAAGCCCAGCCCCGACCAGTCGTCCACCGCGGGAGTCGTCACGACGCGGCCCCGTTGCCCTTGAGCATGGCCGCCAGACCGTCCTCCGTCTGGTTGTACGCCTTCAGCACCGAGTCCAGGCCGTCGTGCAGCGCCTTGGTGTCGTCACCGAGCTGCTTGAGGCCGTACCCCCACTTGCTCTGGAAGTGATCACACGCACTGTCGAGCTCCGCCAGACCGAGCCCCGTCGCATCCACGGCCTTCAACGCCTTGAGCGCGTTGTCGAGCCCGCTCTTGGCACTGTCGAGATCCTGCAACAGCCCGGACAACTGCGGAAGATCAACTGCAAAGTGCGTATCCCCAGGCGTACTCACGTCTGACTCCTGCCCCGTTGGCCTAGCCGTGCCTCAACTGACCGGTCAACAATAGGCACACCCACGCGCCAGTTCGAAGGGCGGTGCGGCCCTCGCCGGCACTGCTGTCCACCAGGCGCTTCCGCCGGGACCATCCGCCGGGCCACAGCGGCGCCGAAGGCGGACGATTTCACCCGACCGCCTCCGCACCAGTGAGGTACCGCGCCCGTCTGACGGTCAGTGGTGCGGATCGGGGTCCGGCACCCGCGCCGGTACTTTTCGGCAGTTGCGCCAGGGACCGAGCGGGCGGCCTCGATCGCGAACAGCGGATCGTGCCCGATACGCCTACATCGGCCAGTCGATTCTGGCTGCGAAGATCTCAACTCCCCCTCACCCGACGAACTTTGGGTGGTACGGTCGAGAACTGAACGAGAGTTCGGCACGGGGGCGGTCGAGTGCACTCCGTTCCCCTTGGCCCGAAGATGACATGCAAGCAGCTCAGACCCGACCCGGCGAGAGATGATCATGCCTGATACAAGAAAAGGTCACAGCCGTTTCACGCTGCTCTGCTTCGGCCTCGTGACCATCAACGTACTGGCCGATCTCGTCCTGCACTCGATCGTATATCCCTCATCCGCTCAGGGCATGAACTTCCACAGCCTCCCCATGAGAATACTTCTCATCAGCGCCATCCTCTGCACGCTCGCCGCCACTGCCGTCGCCATGAGCCGACCAAGAAGAGTGACATGGCGACACGGTATCGTTGCAGTTGCGTACTACAGCTCCGTTTCCATCACCTATCTCTCGGCGTTCTTTCCACCCGTTCAGGACGATTCCTCGATAAACCTTCTCATCATCGGCAGCACGATCCCCAGCGTGGAGATCTTCAGAGCAATGGTCTCCAGCGAGAAATCTCGCAGCCGACAGGCCAAATTCAAGCCGTGATAATCAGGGGTGAAAAGTGGAAGACCCACTACGAGATCTCCAACTCATGAACTCGCGCATAGCCCATCTGAACAACATGATCTCAGAGGCCCGCACCGCAGCTCCGCAGCGTTCCGAAGGACGCGATCGCAGCAATACCGTGACAGTAATTCTGGGCATCGACAATCTCCCGCACTCCATCCGTGTCACGTCAGGGTGGCAGCGCCAGTTGCAACCGGCAGGCTTCGGCGGCGCCGTCATGGAGGCAGCACAGGTTGCCGCCGGCCGTCACGGTGAGGCATGGATGCAGAACCTGGGCGGGAAGCGCTGGCAGGAGACGGCCAACCAGGTGCCACGGGACCCTGCCACGCCTCCTCCGCTCGCCGCGCACCGGGACGTCGACCTCGTGGCGCCACGGCCACTTGACGTCCTGGCAGAGGACATCCTCCAAGCCATGGAGCAGCGCAACACCTCACCGGAACCGGCACAGGGAGTGGGAACAGCGGCCAACGGCCGGCTCCGGGTGACGCTCACCCCCTGGGGGCTCAGTTCCTGCGAGGCAGACGCGCGGTGGGTATCCACCCAAGCCTCGGACGCCCTGGAGTACGCACTGAACCAAGCTCTCAACCTGGCCCGCATCGAACTCGACAAGGCCGTCACCGCCGCAAAGAGCGCCCCGGGCCCGAACCTTGACGCCCTGATCAGCGAGGCCCTCAGCCATCTCACCGAGCTGACGCACCCGACCGACTTCCCCTCGGAAGGAGGGACACCATGAGTGGCACACAGTATGCGGTCACCGTCGAGACCCTTCGGAAGAATGCCGCGATCTGGGACGACCAGGCCGCGCAGATGGGCATCATCGTCACCTCGACCGCCGATGTCACATTGGACATATTCCAGGCCGGCTTCTTTATGCCCCTCATCCGTGAGTACGGGGCCGCCCTCGGGTCGGTGGCCCACCGAGCACAGGAAGGCCAGGCGAGCATGAAAGAGATCGCTGCAGGGTTGCGCACCGTGGCGGACGGCTACGCCAATCAGGAGCAGCAGGTCGGATCCACACTCGGCAATGTGAATCGATCGAGGTAGCCACATGGCATTCAACACCGCGCAGTACCAGGCTGCCGTCGACGGTCTCAGCAGTGGCCTCGCCGACCTCTCCGCGAAACTCGACTCCATTCCTGGAAAGGCAAAGGCGTCGGCAGACCGATGGTGGGTCCCAGATCCACTGTCGGAGGCGATCATCTTCTTCGGCGAGAAGATGTGTGAGATCGGATCCTGGATCCTGGACGCTCTCGAGAAGTCCCTCGAGGGTGCCGTCGGCCCCGTCTACATGTTCATTCGCAGCTACGAATGGGAGACGATTCGCGGGCTCGCGTCCACGGTCTCCGGCCAACTCCAGCCAGGCGTCGTGGGATCAACAGACGAGTGGCAGGGCTCAGCCGCCACTGCCTATACCAAGGAGATAGGACCGCAAGCCGGCGCGGCCTCCTCGATCAGCTCCATAGCAAGCAAAATCTCGTCATCGCTGGTGGAGGCCGCCACTGCGGGCCTGGCCTTCTATCTCGTACTCGGCGTGGTGGCGATAAAATTCATCACCGTCCTGGCTGCCTCCATTGTCGCTCTCGGCAGCGGAATATTCTCCTGGGCCGGATTCCTGGCCCTCCTGGAGGAAGCCGGTGTCAGCACTGCGGTCATCGTGACCGTGACCGGTGCGTTGGTCACCTTCCTTGGCGTCCAGGCGAAGCAGATGGTCACCCTGCATGGCCAGGCCGTCGACAATTCCGCGTTCCCCGGCGGCCATTGGCCGACTGCAGTCAAAACGTCATAGCGCCCCGGGCGGCCTTCGGGCGACGCCCGACCCCGGCGACGCGGCTCCACCCGTAGCCGTAGTGCGGGCCGCCGGCCTCGATCTCGCAGGACGGCTCGCCGGTAGCGCCGGGGTCGGTCGCGTCCTCAAGTGCGTTGGATGGCCCGATGATTCCGTACCCGAGATGCCCATCGCGGAGCGACGGGATTCCGGGCGGCGGTCCAGGGCTCAGTACTGCGGCGGATACTGCTGGCCCGGGTAGCTCGCCTGACGCGCACGGGAAGCCCGACGGTTGACGACGACCAGCACCAGGACAACGACCAGCAGCACGACGATCCCCACGGCCGACAACAGCAGGACCCCGATCGGCACACCGCTGTTGCCCGAACCCGAACTCGCCCGCTGGGTACCGGCCGGCGCCGCGGAACTGGTCTGCTGCGGGAGCGGACCGGCGGCGGGCCCCGGGTCGATAGTGCGCGTGAGCGCGGTCAGCGGCTGCACGAAGCCGTAGCCCAGGTGCGGATCGGGCAGGACGATGCTCTTGCCCTTGTCCGACGGCGGGAGACCCGCGCTCTTGACCAGCCGATTGATGACCTGACCTGCCGTCAGCTGCGGGAACTTGGCACGCACGAGGGCGGCGGCGGCCGAGACGTAGGCGGTCGCGTCGGAGGTGCCGTCACCCTGCGAGTAGCCACCGCCGGGCGCCGTGGAGATGATTCCGGCAGCGGGAGCGAGGATGGTGAGGTGGGAGCTCCAACTGGACGACTTCCAGAGCTCGGCATTCTTGTCCACGCCACCGACGGAGACCACGCCGGGCATCGACGGAAGACCGATCTCGTTCTGATCACCAGAATTGCCGATGCCCGCGACGACGATGACGTCCTTGTCGATCGCGTACCTCAATGCATCACGCACAGACTGGCCCATGATGTCGACGAGAGCGGAGATATTGATGACCTTGGCACTGTGGTCGACCGCGTAGCGGATGCCGGTCGCCACCGGATCCCCGGCCCCCATCCCAGTAGGGGTAAGGATTTTGACGGGGAGAACCTTGGCTTCCGGGGCCAACCCCTTGATGCCTTGGCTGCCGTCAGGTCCGTGCCCCTTCCCGACGATCAGCCCGGCCATGCGCGTCCCGTGCCCAAGCGGGTCGGCAACGTCCGCCGGGTCGGCTCCCTCGATCGCGTTCTCCCCCGGAAGGACCTGTCCGGTCAGGTCCGGGTGACTGGAGTCCACTCCGCTGTCCAGCACCGCGACAGTGACACCCGCCCCGGTGGAGATCTTCCAGATCGCCTCCGCGTTGAAGGCGTCGAGAGCCCATTGCTGGTCCCGGTAGTAGTCGCCTGCCACAGCCTGACCTGCCGAGAGCGCCACCAGGACAGTGGCCAGCACGGCGCAGGCGAAGGCCCTGACCTGCCGCCAGGACCGACCAATCCTGTTCTCACCGGAATGAGCTACCCGTCGCCCTGGATCGCCGTGCTGAGTCAACGCCATCTCTCCACTCAATCATGGGCGGGTCGGCCCGCTGAGGCGGGCCGACCCGTGTCGCGGCGGGTTCGGTGAGCTACTCGATGACCGGGGGAAGGACGTCCTGGTCAGGCAGCCAGGTCTCCTCGTCCTCGACCAGGTAGTCGGGGCGCTCCCCGTCCTGATCACCCTTGCGCTTGCCGCGCCGCCCCTCACCGAGCATGCCACCCATCATTTCGGTGCTCTCCCCCTCGCCGACCTCGCCGCGTAGCGCTGCGCCCCGGCTGGAGTGGAGGTCAGCACCGCCCCGCGTGCCACGTCCCTTCAGCACGGGCTCCTCGGTCTCGCCGATCGTGCCGCCGCGGCGGGATCCACCGATACCGCTGCGGCCCCCTCCCTTGCGGCCGCCGATACCACCGCGACCGCCACCACCACCCATACCGCCGCCGAAGGCCCCCTCGCCGAGGCCTCCTTCGCGAACCTCTCCCGGCCGACCACCGCTCTCACGAAGGGACCCGCCTTCTGCAAGCCCCCCGGCGCTGATTTCACCCGTGGCGCCAGGGCCCCGGCCTGAGAGACCACCGAAACCACCGGCCAGTCGGCCACCGCCGAAACCACCGGCTGAACTCCCTGGCCCGAAGCCACCGACTGAGCCACTGCCAGAGCCGCCTGACCCGAAGCCACCAGGGCCGCCGAGCCCAGACCCCGGGGTGAGAACGCCACCGGGGGTTCCGCCCGGACCGCTGGTGTCCAGGACAGTGCCGGGACCGCCAGGCTGGTAGGGCGGAAGGCCTCCGCCACCCGGCGGCTTGGGTCCACCGTCCCCTCCGCCCGGCGCAAACGGCTTGGGCTCATAGGGGGTCACGGTGCCCTCCCCGGGCGGGAGCAGTCCCTTTCCGCCACCTGCGAGGTAATTACCCGACTTGACCTGTCCACCGTTCGAGGAGGGGCGCGGAGGCGGCATGGTGTAGGTGGGGGTCGGCACCAGCGGGGGCGCGACGAACACCGGCGCTGGAGGAATCACCGGGTTGTTTTCGTCGATGATAGGAGGCTTGCCCATAGCCCCTTGCAAGCGCTGGTAGTTGACCGCCAGCGCCTCCATCACCGTGGCCGCCTTCAGCTCCTGCTGACGGCCCAATGACAGCGTGCCGCTGTTCAGTTTCAGCGCCGTGGCGGTGTCGATGTTCGGGTCGGCCAGGTCCTTGTTGAGCTGCGTGTCGTCGTAACTGGTCGTCGCGGCGTGCCAGAAGTTGTCCCAGCCATCAGGCGAGTGGATGGCGTCCATGGACTTCTTCGCCTCGCGCAACGCGCCCGCGGCACCCTTGATCACCTTGCTGGTGTTGTCGACGTAGCCGGCGCCGTTGGTGATCTGCTGGCTGATCGTCTTGGCCTCCGCGGCAAAGCCGTCGGCCGCCGTACCCGACCAGTGCTGCAGCACGGTGGCCACTGCGCTGTCGAGTTGATCCTTGATGCCGCTCTTGCCGACCAGGGCGGTATGCACATTCTCCCAGTGCGTGCCGACGGCCTCGATGACGTCCGGGCCGGCGAACTCGATCAGGTTCTTCAGCTGGTCGAGGCGCAGGTTGGTGAAGCTACTGTCCAGCGTGGCCTTGAGCGGCTTCTGTGCCTGCCCCTGGATGGTCTGCTTCCGATTGTCCGCCGCCACATAGGCGTTGGCGTCCTGGATGTTCTGCTGGACGTCCGTTCCACTGTCAGCCACGGCTCTCTCCCCTCACTCCGCTGTGCTGTTCGTCGACTGCCTCGGGCAGTAGGCGGCCTTGCCATCCAGGGCGCATTGAAGGCGCCATCACGATTGGGCCATCGCGCTCTTGGCGTTGGCGTCACTGTCCTGGTAGCTGCCCTGCACGGTCGCCGTCTTGGTGCCGTAGGTGTCGATCAGGTTGGTGAGGTGCGTGACGATGGCGGTGATCGAGTCCTTCGCCTGGTCATGCGCTCGGCGCAACCCCGCTGCCTCCAGGAACCGGTCCTCCCGGCCTCCCAGGTAGCCCTCGCCGATCGTCGTCTTGTAGGTGGCATCGGACGAAACCGAGTCCATCTGGCTGAGAAGGCCGTTCAGCTGACGCCGAACGTCCTCGATCTTGCTCAGGTCGACCTTGAATTCATCAGCCATGCTCCAACTCCCCGTTCTCCCAGCCAAGCCGGGCCTGCTGACCAACCGTTCTTCCATTGCTGCGGTTGCTGCTGTTGATGCTGATCGCGTCCCGCCGGCGGTCGCGCAGCACGGTGGCGGTGCCGGCGATCAGGGCCGCGAGCAGGGTCCCCGCGCCCACGACGTAGGTGGCGTAGCGGGTGCGGCGTTCGCTGGGGCTTTCGCCGAGCGGGAGGGCCATCGGGGTGACGCCGTCGTCGCGGACTGTCAGGCCGGCGTCGGGGGTGGGGGCTTCGATCGGGCCGTTGGTGTCGCGGGTGAGGGCGGCTACCGGGTCGACGACGCCCCAGCCGACGAAGTCGTTGTGGCCGCGGTCGGTGCGCTGGGCGGTCTGCTCGATCTGCGCGACGACCTCTTTTGCCGTCCACGTCGGGTGCTTGGCCCGGATCAGGGCGGCGACGCCGGCGACGTACGGGGCGGCGAAGCTGGTGCCCTGGTCGAGGCAGTGGCCGCCGGCCGGGACGGTGGAGACGATGTCCACGCCGGGGGCGGCGACGCCGACGAAGTTGCCCGGTTGCGAGAAGGGCGCGCGTTCGTTGTTGCGGTCGGAGGCCGCGACGGCCAGGACGCCGGGGTAGGAGGCGGGGTAGGTGGCCTTGGCCTCGCCGCTCGCGCCGTCGTTGCCTGCGGCCGCGACGATCACCACGTCGGCCGCGAGAGCACTGTTGACGGCGTCGTGCAGTGCCGTCGGGTCCTGCCCGGAGGCAGTGTCCTGGCTGATGTTGACGACCTTCGCGCCCTTGGCCACCGCCTGGGCGAGGGCGGTGATCAGGCCGCCGACGTTGCCGTTGCCGCGGCCGTCGTTCTGCCGGATGGTGACGATCTGGGCGTCGGGGGCGAGGCCGACGAAGCCGGTGCCGGCCAGCGGGCGGGCGGCGATGATGCCGGCCACCTTGGTGCCGTGGCCGTAGTCGTCCTTGGTGCCGTTGCCGTGCGGGTCGAGGAGGTCGAGTCCGTCGGGGACCGAGACCGCGGTGGCGAGTTGCGGGTTGGCCACGTCCACGCCGGTGTCGATCACCGCGACCTTCACGCCCTTGCCGGTGGACTGGTCGCGCAGTTCGGGGAGCAGGACCCGGCGCAGGGCCCAGGGTGTGCCGGCGATCGGCTTCGAGGGGAACGTGCAATCACCACTCGCGAGTTGAACGCCACCGGTACCGCCACCGGTACCGCCGCCAGTACCACCGTCAGCCGCCAGCGCCGCGCCCGGCCCGGCCACGGCCAGCGCGCCGGCCGCCAGCAGGACGGCGCAGACCCGCACGCCGGACCCGGACAGCCCCGGGCGCCCGCCGTCGCGCCCGCCGTCGTGGCAGCCGTCGGTCCCTCTCGCCCTCATGGGCCGTTTCCTTCCCCCGTCACGACCGGCCGGCGCGGATCGCCGGTGGTCGTCCCGTCCGGGCCCCGTGGCCGGCGGGGAGCGACGGTGCCTCAGGCTCTCCGTCGCGCCCGCCGGCCGTGGCGGCGCAGGTTTTCAGTGGTGCCAGACACCGGTGTTGCGCTGCTCGGTGGCGGTGTAGTTCTGCGCGGCACTGTCGAGCGCCGAGGCGATCGACTCCAGGGTGGCGTGCAGCGAGGCCGCGCGCGCGTCCCACTCGGCCTGCTTGCCCTGGTAGGCCTGCTGCGCGTCACCCTGCCAGCTCTGGGCGATGCGCTTGACGCCCGCCTCCAGGTCGTCGAGCTGGGCCTTGATGTTGTTCGCGGTGTTCTTCACGTCCTGTGAAGCGGTGGAGATGGTCTGCGCGTTGACGAGAATCTGTCCGGACAAGGTCGGACTCCTTCGCATGACGAGTCATGGGAGCGCGCACGGCGCGGTGCGCGGGCGCTCGGGATGATCGGGAGGCCTGAGCCCGGTGCTCAGGCCCGGGGCTCAGCCGAACACGCCGCCCTGCGACGAGATGCCGGTCATGCTGGAGCGCTGCTCGTCGTCGCTCTGCGAGTAGTTCTTGGACGTGACGTCGATCGCGTCCTTGATGCTGCGCAGGATCTCGTTCAGCTTGCTCGCGTCGGCGTTCACCTGGTTCTGCAGCTGGTTGTAGGCGTTGGCCGCCTGGCCCTTCCAGCCCGAGGTGATGTTGTCGACGACACCCTGCAGGCGGGTGATCTCGCCCTGGACCTGGCCGTTGACCGTGTCGATGCGCGTGGCGAACGCGCGCATCTCCTCTTCGGTCGTGGTGAACTGCTGTGCCATGCGCTGACTCCCCCATGAGGCTCAGATGTCCCGGGCGCACGACGCGCCCTTCGCGATGGATGGTGGCAGACGGCTCCCGCAAGGCTGATCGGCCCCCTACCATTCGGCCACCCTAACGAACCGTTCGACGGCCATCAACGTTCCGGTGAGCAGCTGTTGACGAACCGTGACAGCAAACCGGGGCATCCGCTCGCATGCGCACGACCGTCGCGCCGAAGGGCCACTCGACCATACCGGACCGCCCCGAGCCCTCTCGGGCACCCCTCATGCCCCCTCAGGCCCCCTGGGTCTCCCGGGCCGAGGCGGTGTCCAGGGTCGGGCCCTTGGGCAGCAGCTGGGACCACTGCTGGGGTACCACGGTCGGGTCGATCTTGTCGTAGCCGAGCCGGGTCCGGGCCTGGTCGCCGGTGACGGCGCCGCCGGTGTCGGTCTTTCCAACGCCGACACCGGCGCCGGCGCCGACACCCTTGGCGGTGCTGTCGTTGTTGGCGGGCAGCGAGTAACGCAGCCCGGTGTCGGTCAGCAGGTAGACCGAGCCCGAGAGGGTGTCGGTGTCCCCGGCGCCCGCACCGGCCGAGGGCGAGGGAACAGGAACGGGAACGGGCGCGGGAGCGGGCGAAGCCGCGCTGCCGGGCGCCGGGGCCACTCCGCTCACCTCGCGGTAGAGCAGTCCCGACCCCGGCGTGACGTACACGCTGGAGGTCGCGCCGGCCGTGGTGACCGGGAACGAGGGTCCGGCCCAGGCCCCGAGGGAAGGCCGCCCGGCCGCGTCCACCTTGCCCTGGTACATCACGCCGCAGACGGTCTGGCTGCTGCTGCCCCCCGCCACGGCGGTGCCGTTGACCTGCGTCGGGATCGCCGTCGGCCAGCCCTTGTCGGCGTAGAAGGTGACGGTGTCCGGGCTCACCGCGGCCGCCGCGACCGGGATCGCCGCCTCCTTGTCGCCGGGGTAGAAGCCGACCGCCTGCTGGCTGTTCATCAGCAGATGCGCGGTCAGTTCGGAGACCGGGGCGATCCGGTCCTTCAACACCACGTACTTGTGGGTGGCCGCGCCGGAGGCGGCCTCCACCACCATGCCGACCTTGTTGCTCCTGGCGTCCAGGCCGGGCGCGGTGGACGGCTGGCCGAAGCCGGGCACGACCGGGAAGTCGAGGGTGCTGCCCAGGTTCAGGGTGGCCAGCCACTGGGCGCCGACCTGCTCGGGCTGGGCGCTGTCGTCGAAGAGCATCCGGACCAGCAGCGACTTCGTCGCGTCGGTGGCGCCGCCGAGCGGGAAGCGGGTGCCGCTGCCGTCCACCAGGTAGCGGACCCCGTCCGGGCCCTGGACGTAGAGCGCCTTGGCGCCGGTCAGGGTGCCCAGCGGCGTCAGGACCTGGCTCGCCTGGCTCTGCGAGAGGACGAACACCGCCTGCCGGGCCGCCTGCCCGCCGCCGGCGGCCGGCTGCTGGCAGACCGCCCAGACCTTCTGCTGCGCGGCGGCCTGCGAACCGGGCAGCCGGTCGGGGGCGTTGGGGATGCCGACGGTCGCGCCGTGCGGGAGCTTCGGGCCGTCCAGCACCTTCTCGTCGACCTTGAGCACCTTGAACTTCTGCGGGTCCAGCAGCAGTTTCGCCGAGGCGAGGTTCAGCACGGGGTGCAACTGCTTGACGCCGTCCGTCTCCAGCACCACGTAACGGGTCGTCGACTCGCTGCCGACCAGTACGTTCTCGCCGGTGTTGTCCCAGCCCAGCGGCGCACCGGGCTTGATCATCCCCCAGGCGCCGAAGGCGGCCAGTACCAGCGCGCCGGTCACGATGCTGGGCAGCAGCGCCCGCAGGGCGCGCGGCGCCTCGGCCTCGACACCTGTCGACGAAGGCTGCAGGAACGCGCCCACGGTCCGCCTGCGGGCGAAGGTGTAGGCGTTCAGCTGATCCTTGTGTGTGGCCATCGCCGCTCTCTCCCCGTTCCCACCGGTCCGGCCCGGTGCCCTCTGAGCAACGGCCGGGAACCGATCGGGACGCCGGTCCCAGGTCACCCTGCGCTGCCCCGACCTCACGCCCCTGCGATCCAAGCGTCTACTATGCCGGTTGAATGTCTCCCTGCCGACTGCGGGGTGCGGAGCGGGGAACTCCCGGGGCGGCCTCGGCCCGCTGTCGACAGCGGGCGGGCCACCGGGGCAGTCACACAACGGAGGGACCGGGGGATGCCCGACGTCACCAGGACACGCCGCGCGGTGGGACGGTCGGCGACGTCCCCCGGCCTGACGGAGCCTCAGCTCCACGGCCGTCCGCCGTCCCCGTCACCGTCCCCGCCGGCAGCGCCGGCCGACGGCGGCGCACCGCGGATCGCCCGTACGCCGGGCCGCTTCGGTCCGCTGCGGGTGCAGCAGCTGGTCCTGCTGGAGGTGGCCGCCGCCCTGGTCGCCGGCGCCTGGGTGCTCGCTCCCAAGGCACTGATCCCCGCCGTGGTGGTCGCCGTCCTGCTGCTGCCCTGGCTGTACGTCAAACAGCACCGGTCGCTGGCCGCCCAGCTCGCGCAGCTCCGCTCGCTGGGCCGGCGCCGGCGCTCGGCCGCGACGGTCGCCTTGGCCGTCGCCGCGCGGGCCGCGCAGAGCGCGCAGTCCGGCGGCGCGGGCCGGGCCGCCTCCGAGGACACCCAGTTCGTCCCGGTGCTGGAGTGCGATCCGGCGCTGCGCACCCTGACCTACCGGGACCGCGACGACCGCGGGGTCGGCCTGGTCGGGGACGGCAGCTTCCTGACCGCCGTCCTCGCCGTCCGCTCCCCCGACAGCCCGCTGCGTCCGACCCGGGACCGGCAGAGCCTGGACCTCGCGCTGCTGCACCGCGCGCTGCGCACCGACGACGTGGTGCTGGAGTCCGTCCAACTGCTGCAGCACACCCAGCCCGCGCCCGCCCCGCACCTGCCGCCGCACTCCGCGGCGCACCGCTCCTACGCCGAGCTGACCGGCGAGGGCGCGGCCGGCGCGGCTCCGCCGGCGCTGCGGCTCAGCTGGATCGCCCTCAAGCTGGACCCCGAACTCTGCCCCGAGGCGGTGCTCGCCCGAGGCGGTGGCCTGCTGGGCGCCCAGCGGTGCGTGGTGATGGCCGCCGACCACCTGGCTCGCGCGGTCCAGCAGCTCGGCTTCGCGGTGGACCTGCTGGACGAGGCGCGGATCGTCTCCGCGCTCGGCGCGACCATGTGCGTCAACCCGCGGGCCAGCGGCGGACCGGCCGGCGCGGCGACGGGCCGTCGGCGCACCGCCGAGACGGCCACCGACTGGCGCTGCGACGACCGCTGGCACTCGGTCTTCTGGGTCAGCCAGTGGCCGGCCCTGGGCCCCGGCGCGATGCCCGAACTGGCCCGGCGGCTGACCTCGCTGCCCGCGCTGGCCAGCGCCCTGAGCATCACCGTGACGGCGGGGGCGGGCGGCGGCGCCGAACTGTCCTCCTACCTGCGGCTGGTGGCCCGCAGCGCGGCCGAACTGGCCCAGCTGCGACGTCAACTGACCGCGCTGGCACGTCACTCCCGCACGCCGCTGGTCCTGCTGGACCGCGAGCAGGTGCCCGGCGTGCTCGCGACCCTGCCGCTCGGAGGTACCCGCTGATGTCCACCGACTCCCGTGTCACCGGCGGCCGTTCGGTCCGCCCCGGGACCGGCCGGCGGGTCGCCCAGCCGGAGCCGGCGGCCGACGCGCCGCTGCGGCAGACCGTGCCGGGGCGGGGGCTGGCCGGCCCGCGCCGCCCGCGGCACAGCGTCGACCTCAGCGCCGGCGCAGCCGCGCTGCCCGTCGGGGACGACGGGGTGCTGATCGGTGTCGACGTCACCGAGGAGCCCGCGCTGCTCGGCCTGTTCCGCGACAGCGCGATGGACATCGTGCTGGTCGGCGGCCTCTGGCTGGTCCAGGTGATCGCCCTGCGGGCCGCCGCCGCCGGCGCCCGGGTGGTGGTCGAGACCGGCCGCCCGCAGGTCTGGTACGCGCTGGCGCAGGCGGCCGGCGCCGAGCAGCCGTGCGTCACCGTGCACGGCGTCGGGCAGATCGGCGCGCAGGGCGCGAGCGTCTCGGGGCCGATCCTGGTGCTCCGCGACTGCGGGGCCCGCCCGGGCCGCAGCCGGCTGGCGGCGACACCCTGGCAGACCACGATCACCCTGCTGCCGTACCTCGCGCACCGCGCCGACCGGCTGCTGGGCTCGGCCGACCTGGTGGCGGTGCAGCGGGTCTCCCCCGCGGAGTCGGAGACCGTCGGCCGCACGCTCGGCCTGCCGGCGGTCGACGTCCAGTCGCTCTCCACCCTGGGCGATCCGGTCTCGATGTGGGTGACCAAGGGGCACCGGCGCTACGTGATGACCCATCCGACCGGCACCGAGCACCAACTGCTCGGCCCGGCCCGCCGAGTGGACTGACCGGCCGGGACCGGCCCGGGCGGTCGCGGTGCGCGGGCACGGAAGGGGGCCGGGCCCATCGATCCACGGGCCGTACAGGTCCTAATCTGGTGCCTACGGCACCGCGGACAGCGGCGGCGAACACGAGGGAGCCAGAGTTGAGCAGCGATCGGGACGGCGTCTACGTCGGCGACAATGCGGCGGAGGACGACGACGACTGGTCCGATGCCCCCGACTACACTCCCCCGTCCTGGTACACCCAGGGCGAGTCGGCGCAGCCCGCGGCCCAACCGGCGGACGGGGTGCCCGCAGTGGCCACCGCCGCCGCTGAGCCCGCGTCCGCACCCACGCCCGCTTCCGCGCCACCGGCCACCGCTCTGCCCGTCCAGACGCCGGCTGCGCCTGTCCCGACGCCGACCCCTGCCGCCGTGCCTGTCCCGGCCATCCCGGGTGCGCCAGCCGCCCCGATGACGCCGACCGCGCCGACGCCGACGGACGAGCCGCGCGTGGAGCCGACGCCGATGCCCGTGCAGGCGCAGCCCGTGCAGGCGCAGCCCGTCCAGGCGCAGCCCATCCAGCCGCAGCCCGTCCAGGGTCACCCGGTCCACCCGCAGCCGGGGCCGCCCGCGCCGGGCCCCGCCGCGGACGCGTTCCCGGCTCCGCAGCCCTGGCCCCCGCAGGTCCCGCAGCCGCAGACCCACCAGCCCCCGCAGCAGACGGCGCCGCAGCCCGGCATGCCCGGCGGGTCGCCGTGGCCGGCGGCCGAGCAGCAGCCCTACCAGCCGGTGCCGCAGCAGCACCCCGGCCCGCCGCAGCAGGGCTACCCCGCCCCACCGCAGCACGGCGGGCCCTACCCGGGCTCGTACGCGCCGTACCCGCAGCCGGGTGACCCGGCGGCCGCCCAGGGCCCGCACGCACCGCACGCCCACCAGGCGGCCCCCCAGCCCCCGCACACCCCCCAGGGCCCGGACCAGGCCCCGCAGCCTCCCCAGACCCCCCAGCCC
>FTKT01000343.1_pt3 | contig 19591 bp, 17 predicted proteins | sample 1658271 | NCBI WGS metagenome assembly FTKT01 (sample SAMEA3914811, study PRJEB12502) | metagenome | biome: forest; material: soil | place: Canada | collected 2011-08-04 | depth 0.3 m | reverse complement strand
CCGAGACACCCGCCTCCCCCGCCGGCCCGTCCGTCCCCACCCACCCGCACCCGCCCGCCCGCCAGGACCGGCCGAACCGTCAGGACCGCCAGGACCGGCAGCGCGGCCCCGGCCGGAGCCCGGCCGGCCGCCGCCGGATCCGCACCCTGCTGGCCACCGCCGGCTGCCTGGCCGTCCTCGGCCTGGGCGCCACCGTGCTGAACGCCGTCACGGCCGACCCCCGTGGCGCCAGCGGTGCCAGCGTCGCCGGCGCCGCCGCGAAGCCGCAGACGGCCGGGACCGAGTTCACCGCCGCCGGACTCCCCGAGCAGATCCACCGGCTGCTCGCCGCCCAGTCCCCGCCGGCCACCGCCAACCACCCGGCCACGGCGAACCGCCCGAACGTCACCACCGAGTCGTCCCCGGCCGGCGGCGGACCGGACGCGCTCCCCGCCTGCGCCGGCTCCGCCGTCGGGGCGCACGCCGACCCGCCCCTGGCCACCGGCCACGGCAGCTACCAGGGCGCCCCGGTGGACGTCTACGTCTTCCCCTCCCCCGCCGACCCGGGCCGGCTGGACGTCTACCTGCTCACCCCGGACTGCGCCGCCGGCTCCCCCCAGGCTCCCGCCACGCTCCTGCTGCACCAGCTGGTGCCCGCCGGCCAGTAGCGGGGTCCGGGGCATCCACCCGGTGGGCTGCCGCCGCAGCCCGGCGGGGAATGCGGGACACTGGTGAGCCGTTGTCCCGGGCGGCGGAGCAGGACCGCCACCCTCCCCGCCCAGCGCGGGTCGCGATGCGAACCAGGAGATGCAGTGAGCGACGTCCGTAACGTGATCATCATCGGCTCCGGCCCCGCCGGATACACGGCAGCGCTCTACACCGCGCGAGCCTCGCTCAAGCCCCTCGTCTTCGAGGGCGCGGTGACCGCGGGCGGCGCCCTGATGAACACCACCGAGGTGGAGAACTTCCCCGGCTTCCGGGACGGCATCATGGGCCCCGAGCTGATGGACAACATGCGCGGCCAGGCCGAGCGGTTCGGCGCCGAGCTGATTCCGGACGACATCGTCGCGGTCGACCTGACCGGTGACATCAAGACCGTCACCGACTCCGAGGGCACCGTGCACCGCGCCCACGCGGTGATCGTCACCACCGGCTCGCAGCACCGCAAGCTGGGCCTGCCCCGGGAGGACGCGCTCTCCGGGCGCGGCGTCTCCTGGTGCGCCACCTGCGACGGCTTCTTCTTCCGCAACCAGGACATCGCCGTGGTCGGCGGCGGCGACACCGCGCTGGAGGAGGCCACCTTCCTCTCCCGCTTCGCCAACAGCGTCACCGTCATCCACCGCCGCGACTCGCTGCGCGCCTCCAAGGCGATGCAGGAGCGGGCCTTCGCCGACCCGAAGATCAGCTTCGCCTGGGACAGCGCGGTCGAGGCCGTGCACGGCGACCCGAAGCTCACCGGCGTGACCCTGCGCGACACGACGACGGGCGAGCTGCGCGAGCTGCCGGTCACCGGCCTGTTCATCGCGATCGGCCACGACCCGCGCACCGAGCTCTTCAAGGGCCAGCTGGAGCTGGACGAGGAGGGCTACCTCAAGGTGGACGCCCCCTCCACCCGGACCAACCTGGCCGGCGTCTTCGGCGCCGGTGACGTGGTCGACCACACCTACCGCCAGGCGATCACCGCCTCCGGCACCGGCTGCGCCGCCGCCCTGGACGCCGAGCGCTACCTCGCCGCGCTGGCGCACCAGGAGACCAAGGCCGCCGCCGCGGTCGCGGTCTGATCCCACCCGGGAGGGGAGAAACAGAATCCCCCGGCCGGTTGTTGTGCCTCAGTGAACATCCTCGAATGCGACCTTTAGGAGATCCCGTGGCCGGCGCCACCATCACTGTGACCGACGCGACCTTCGACGCCGACGTCCTCAAGAGCGACAAGCCCGTTCTGGTGGACTTCTGGGCTGCCTGGTGCGGCCCCTGCAAGCAGATCGCCCCCAGCCTGGAGGCCATCGCCGAGGAGTACGGCGACCAGATCACCATCGCCAAGGTCGACGTCGACGCCAACCAGGAGGTCGCCGCCAAGTACGGCATCATCTCCATCCCGGCGCTCAACGTCTACGTCAACGGCGAGGTCGTCAAGCAGATCATCGGTGCCCGCCCGAAGGCCGCGCTGCTGCGCGAGCTCGACGGCATCATCGACATCAAGCCCGCCGGCTGAGCCGGCCGACACCGAAGGGCGGGTCCGAGGCGGACCCGCCCTTCGTCGTTCCCGGAGTACCTCGCGGCCGCCGTCAGAACGGCCGCAGCGCCGGTTCCTTCCGTCCCGCGCCGAGCAGCCGCTCCAGCGCCCCCTCGACGTCCCCCTTCCAGGACAGCGTGGAGCGGGCCTCCAGCCGCAGCCGCGGGTAGCGGTGGTGCGGCCGTACGGTCTTGAAGCCGACCGCCAGCAGGTGCTCCGCCGGGAGCAGACAGCTCGGGTGCTCCCGGCCGGCCGAGCCGAAGGCCTCGATCGCCTTGAACCCGCGGCTCAGCAGATCCTTGGCCACGGTCTGCACCAGCACCCGTCCCAGTCCCTGGCGCTGATAGCCCGGCAGCACCCGACTGATCATCAGCTGGACGGCGTCCGGGGAGACCGGACTGGTCGGGAAGGACTGCGAGCGCGGGACATAGGCCGGCGGTGCGTAGAGCACGAAGCCGGCCGGCACGTCGTCCACGTAGACGATCCGGCCGCAGGAGCCCCACTCCAGCAGCACCGCGGAGATCCAGCTCTCCTTCTCCAGCTCCGGCTTGCCGGAGTCCACCGCCTCGCGCCCGCGTACCGGGTCCAGCTCCCAGAACACGCAGGACCGGCAGGGTCCGGGCAGATCGGCCAGATTGTCCAGTGTCAGCGGGGCGACCCTACGTCCCATGCGGCACACCTCCTCGTTCGTCCCTCCCCAGGAGACCTACCGCCGAGGAGACCCGTACAGACGGCTGTGGGTGCATGTTTCACGTGAAACATGCACCCACAGCAGCTCCGACTCAGCTTCAACCGACCAGGCCGGCTCAGCTCGGTGACAGGCGCAGCCCGTCCTCCCCCGGTGCGAGGCTGTCCAGGATCCGGTTCAGATCCTCCACCGAGGCGAACTCCAGCACCACCTTGCCCTTGCCGAGCTTGCCGCCGCGCTGCGAGACCTCGACCTTGACCCGGGTCTCGAAGCGGTCCGAGAGCCGGCCGGCCAGGTCGTTGAAGGCCGGGGAGAGCAGCTTGCCGGCCTTCGGGCCGATCGGCCGCTGCGGCTTCTCGTCCTGGTCCATCATCGAGACGATCTCCTCGGTGGTCCGCACCGAGAGCCCCTCCGCGACGATCCGCTTGGCCAGCTGCTCCTGCCGGGCGGCGTCCGGCACCCCGAGCAGCGCCCGCGCGTGACCCGCGCTCAGCACGCCCGCGGCCACCCGCGGCTGCACCGCCGAAGAGAGCTTCAACAGCCGCAGCGTGTTGGAGACATGCGAACGCGAGCGGCCGATCCGGTCGGCCAGCTCGTCGTGCGTGCAGGAGAAGTCCCGCAGCAGCTGGTCGTAGGCGGCGGCCTCCTCCAGCGGGTTCAGCTCGGCGCGGTGCAGGTTCTCCAGCAGCGCGTCGAGCAGCAGCTTGTCGTCATCGGTGGCCCGGACGATCGCGGGGATCAGCTCCAGGCCGGCCTCCCGGGAGGCCCGCCAGCGCCGCTCACCCATGATCAGCTCGAAGCGCTCCGGCCCCACCTGACGGACCACCACCGGCTGCAGCAGGCCCACCTCCTTGATGGAGGCGACCAGCTCGGCCAGCTTCTGCTCGTCGAAGACCTCACGCGGCTGGCGCGGGTTCGGGGTGATCGAGTCCAGCGGCAGCTCCGCGAAACGCGCCCCCTCGACCGGAGCCAGCTCCGCCGCGGCCTCCCGGACGCTCTCGGCGGCCGCCTTCGCCGCGACCGTGCCGCGACCCGAGCCGATCACCGGCACCGCGCCGGGCGAGACCGTCGCGGTCGACAGCACCGCGGGGTTGACCGGACGAGCGGGCGCCGCCACGGCACCCACCGCCGGATCGCCCGGCGTGCTGGCCGGCGGGATCAGCGCCCCGAGCCCTCGTCCCAGACCCCTGCGACCACTCACCGATTGCCCTCCATCGTGCTGTGCTGTGCCTCCGGCGCCGCTTGCGCGCCGATCGTGTGCCGGTGCCTGCCCACCGCGACGAGCGCCTCGGCGGCCGCCTGCTCCACCGCCGTGATCGGGACCTCGATGCCGGGCGCGCGCAGCGCCAGCTCGCGGGCGGCCTCCAGGTAGGAGAGCGCGCCGGTGGATCCCGGGTCGTAGGTGAGCACGGTCTGCCCGTAGCTCGGGGCCTCGGAGATCCGCACGGAACGCGGGATCGCGGTCCGCAGCACCTCCGCGGCGAAGTGGTTGCGCACCTCCTCGGCCACCTGGGAGGCCAGCCTGGTCCGCGCGTCGTACATGGTGAGCAGGATGGTGGAGACATGCAGCGTCGGGTTGAGGTGCGCCCGGACCAGGTCCACGTTGCGCAGCAACTGGCCCAGCCCCTCCAGCGCGTAGTACTCGCACTGGATCGGGATCATCACCTCCTGGCCGGCCACCAGGGCGTTGACGGTCAGCAGACCGAGCGAGGGCGGGCAGTCGATCAGGATGTAGTCCAGCGGCTGCTCGTAGGCGGCGATGGCCCGCTGCAGCCGGCTCTCCCGCGCCACCAGCGAGACCAGTTCGATCTCCGCGCCGGCCAGGTCGATGGTGGCGGGGACACAGAAGAGGCCCTCCACGTCCACCACCGGCTGCACCACGTCGGCCAGCGGCTTGCCCTCCACCAGGACGTCGTAGATCGACGGCACCTCGGCGTGGTGGTCGATGCCGAGCGCGGTGGAGGCGTTGCCCTGCGGATCGAGGTCGATCACCAGCACGCGCAGGCCGTGCATGGCCAGCGAGGCCGCCATGTTGACGGTGCTGGTGGTCTTGCCCACCCCGCCCTTCTGGTTGGCGACCACGATCACGCGGGTCGCCGGCGGTCGAGGCAGCCCCTCGCCGGCCCGCCCCATGGCCTGGACAGCGGCCTGGGCCGCCCGTCCGATGGGGGTGTCATCGATCTGGTCGATGGTCTCCGAGTCCTGCATGGGGGTCAGTGTTTCACGTGAAACCGGCACGGCAACAGTCGCGGCCGGGTTGCGACCGAGCCCACGGCGCAGCCGCAGGTCAAAGCTGACGGAAAGGAGCGAGCGACGTTTCACGTGAAACACGATGCCCGCTATGCCGTAAATCTGACGGTGCGACACTCCGGAAGACGAAAGAGGCCCAGGTCGCGATCGCGCGACCTGGGCCTCTGTGCCGAACTGCTCAGCGCCGACGGCGCCCGGCGGAGCGTCCGCCCTCGACCGGCCGGCCGGCCCGCCCGGCCCGGGCCGCCTTCGCCCGCCGGGTCGCCGCCTTCACGCCACCGGGGCTTTCGCCAACCTTCACCTGGACCACCCGGGTCGGCACCCCGAGAGTGCCCTCCCCCGCCGGGATCACCGACCACTCCACGGCGCCCAGCTTGGCGAGCGCGGACCGCGACTCGGCCAACTCCTGCTCCGCGGTGTCCCCCTTGAGCGCCAGCATCTGCCCGTACGGGCGCAGCAGCGGCAGCCCCCAGCCGGCCAGCCGGTCCAGCGGAGCGACCGCGCGGGCGGTCACCACGTCCACCGAGACCTTGCCGATCATCTCCTCCGCGCGCCCGCGCAGCACCGTGACGTTCTCCAGCCCCAGCTCGCGTACCACCTCCTCCAGGAAGGTGGTACGCCGCAGCAGCGGCTCCAGCAGCGTCACCGAGACGTCCGGCCGGACCAGCGCCACCGGGATCCCGGGCAGTCCGGCCCCCGAGCCGACATCGCAGAGAGTGGCCCCGGCGGGCAACAGCTCGGCCAGCACCGCGCAGTTGAGCACATGGCGGTCCCAGAGCCGCGGCACCTCCCGCGGACCGATCAGACCGCGCTGCACCCCCGCCGTCGCCAGCAGCTCGGCGTAGCGCTCCGCCGCGGCGAACCGCTCGCCGAAGATCTCCCGTGCCGCCTGCGGCGCGGGAGGGAGCCCATCCGGAACCTCGTCCTCGGCCGCCGCACTCTCCGTCGCCATCTCAGCCTCTCCGCTCACCGATTCCACCGACCCGCCCTCCTGCACCGTTTCACGTGAAACATCCACCGCCAACTCGGCCCACAGCCCTCCCACAGGAACAACGACCCCGCCCGCACCAGGCGGACGGGGTCGAGGAAGGACCAGGTCACCCCTGGACAGGGTCCGGGTCAGCTCGCCAGGACGACGACGCAGCGCTGGGGCTCCTCGCCCTCCGACTCGCTGCGCAGACCGGCCGCGGCCACCGCGTCGTGCACCACCTTGCGCTCGAACGGCGTCATCGCGCGGAGCTTGACCGGCTCACCGGTGCTCTTCGCCTGCTCCGCCGCCTGCGCGCCCAGCTCCGCCAGCTCGGCCCGCTTGCGGGCCCGGAAGCCGGCGATGTCCAGCATCAGCCGACTGCGCTCACCGGTCTCCCGGTGCACGGCCAGCCGGGTCAGCTCCTGGAGCGCCTCCAGGACCTCCCCGTCCTGGCCGACCAGCCGCTGCAACGAGCGGTCGTCGCCGTCACCCACGATGGACACCAGGGCGCGATCGCCCTCCACATCCATGTCGATGTCGCCGTCGAGGTCGGCGATGTCCAGCAGGCCTTCCAGGTAGTCGGCCGCGATCTCACCCTCCTGCTCCAGACGAGCTTCCAGGGTGTCAGCCGCACCGGCGGCCTCGGCGGTCTGTCCGGCATCGACGGCGGAGGTGGTGCCTTCCGTCACGGGAGGGACTCCTTCGGAGATGGGGCCCACGGGTACGGGCCGAGAACGAAGATCGGGGAGAGGTCCGGCTCAGCGGTGCCGACTCAGCGGTTCAGGACTTCTTCTTCGGCCGCTGGCCGCTCTGCTGCGGACCGCGCTTCGCCGGCTGTCCGCCGCCCTGCTTGGCCGCCGGGCGCTTGCCGCCGGTCGTCGCGGCGGGCTTGCCCGCCGCACCGGAGGCCGCACCGGAGGCGGGTGCCGCGTCCTCGGGAGCGTCCTGCGCGTCCTCGTCCGACTCCCCCTTGCCCAGCTCGACCTTGGTCCCGGTATGCACCTGCTGGCGCTGCGACTTGGTCTGCTTGCGCGGCTGCTGGCGGCGCACCTGCACCGACTCGGCGATGGCCGCCTCGGCCTGCTGCTCGGAGGAGGAGGACTTGCCGCGGAAGAGCGCGAGCAGGCCGCCGCCCTTGATGACGCTGCCGTCCGGGTTCAGCCGGCCGGACGCCTTCAGGCGCGCCTGACGCTCGTCCCAGGCCTTGCTGCCGGGCGTCGGGTTGTTGCGGATGACGACCAGCTGCTGGCCCATCGACCAGACGTTGGTGGTCAGCCAGTAGACCAGGACACCGACCGGGAAGTTGATACCCATCACGGCGAACATCAGCGGGAAGACGTACATCAGCATCTTCTGCTGCTGCATGAACGGCGTCTTGACCGTGAGGTCCATGTTCTTGGTCATCAGCTGGCGCTGCGTGATGAACTGCGACAGCGACATCAGCACGATCATCACGGCCGTGACGATCTTGACGTTCAGAGCGGTGCTGTGCACGAAGGTCGCCGAGAGCGGGGCGCCGAAGATGTGCGCCTGCTGGGCACTGGCCAGCAGGTCGCCCTTGATCACGCCGATCGGCTTGTTGTGCGCCACCGAGGCCAGCACCCCGTACAGGGCGGTGAAGAACGGGGCCTGCACCAGGATCGGAAGGCAGCTCGAGAAGGGGTTGGTACCCGCCTCCTTGTAGAGCTTCATCATCTCTTCGGACTGGCGCTGCTTGTCGTTCTTGTAGCGCTCCTGGATGGCCTTCATCTTCGGCTGAATCGCCTGCATGGCCCGCGTCGACTTGATCTGCTTCACGAAGAGCGGGATCAGGCAGATACGGATCACGACCACCATCGAGGCGATGGCCAGGCCCCAGGCCCAGCCGCCGTTCGGGTCGAAGACGTGGCTGTACAGCGAGTGGAACTGGACGATGATCCAGGACACCGCGGTGTACAAGGGACCAAGGAAACCCAAGATCACCGGTCAGACTCCTTCAGCATTGGGCTTGGTCGTCAGGCTTGCGGACGTCGGGCCTACCGACGTCTGACCAGCAGCCGTCGAGCCTGTGGTGACCGGGCCGTCCGCCGTGGCGCCTGACGGCTCCGGGCTCGCGGTGCTACCGGTCCTGGGGTGCACCGAGGCGCGCAGGCGCTGGTGCCATACGGGACGCTTACGCGCAGGTACGTGGTCCACCCCACCGGGGGACCACGGGTTGCAGCGCAGAATGCGCCACGCGGTCAGGACGCTGCCCTTGATCGCGCCGTGCACCCGCACCGCCTCGAACCCGTAGTGCGAGCACGAGGGGTAGTAACGGCAGACCGGACCCAGCAGCGGACTGATCGTCCACTGGTAGAGCCTGATCAGTCCCATCAGCAGGTACTTCATCGCCCTGATCCCGTCGCCGGCACGGCCGGCTCCGTCCGGAGCAACCGCCGGAGCGCCGCGTCCAGGTCGTGTTCAAGATCCAGGTACGAAGCCGTCCCCGCGGGGGGCAGCGCGCGTACCACTATCAGGCTACCTGCGGGCAACCGGGCCAGACGCTCCCGGACCAGGTGACGCAACCGGCGCTTCACCAGGTTGCGCACCACCGCCGGACCGACCGCCTTGCTCACGACGAAACCCGCACGCGCCGAGGGTGTCCCCTCGGCGACGTGCGGGTGGGAGTCGCTGTGCCCGGCGACCGGACCCGGCTGCTCGTCATCTCTCCTGAGATGGACGACGAGCAACGGGCGACCGGCCCGGCGACCGCGTTTCACCGCGGTCGCGAAGTCCTGGCGCCGCCGCAGCCGATTCTCGGATGGCAGCACTTCAGACCCTGGACGCGGATCAGGCGGAGATGTTGGTGCGGCCCTTGGCACGGCGGGTCGCCAGGATGGCGCGGCCGGCGCGGGTACGCATCCGCAGCCGGAAGCCGTGGGTCTTGGCGCGACGACGGTTGTTCGGCTGGAAGGTGCGCTTGCTCACTCGGGGGCTCCTGGGGTGAATCGTAGGATGACGATCTGCAGCTTGGCCGTCACCGTGCGTCCGCGTGATCTCCCCTTCAGAACTGGGAAATCCGACCTTCTTCCCCAGGTCTGCTGGGGTTTGAGGCAATCCACGGCGCCCGTGCTGCGCGCCTTCTGGAAGCGGTTTGACCCGCGGACATGCGGCAGCGGCCATCGACAACTCGACCTGGTTACGGTACGCGCGGCGGGGCCCGAGGGTCAAACCGGGATCCTCGCGAGGATCCCTGACGGGCGCGCCGAGGCGAGCGTACACAGCCTGTGGACAACAACTTGAATCAGCTCTGTTCGCTGACTACCGTTGCAGAACTTGTCTGGTTTGTTCATCCACCCGAACCGACAGCCGATCCTGATCAGGAGCTCCCCGTTCGGGGGAACGAGAAAGCGTGCACCAGTGGCTGATGTCAACAGCGATCTCGTTCCGGCCTGGAGAGAGGTCGTCGAGCGGCTGGTCAATGACACCTCGGTGGGTGACAAGGACAAACTGTGGGTGCAGCGCACCCAGCCGATGTGGATGATGCACGACACCGCCCTGCTGGCCGCCCCGAACGAGTGGGCGAAGCAGGTGCTGGAGGGACGGCTGCTGCCGCAGCTGACCGACGGGCTGAGCCAGCAGTTCGGCCGCCCGGTCCGGATCGCCGTGATGGTGGACGCCAACGCCGCCCCGCCCAGTTCCTCCCCCGCCGGCCCCGAGCCGCTGCCCGAACCGCAGCCGGTGGAGGAGCCGCCCGCCTGGCCGGGCGAGCAGCAGGAGAACTACCCCCAGCAGTCCGCGCCGACCTTCGGCCGCGGCCGCTACGACACCGCCGGGTACGACCAGCGGCCCGCCCCGTACGCCGAGCGCCCGATGCCGGCCGAGCGAGAGGACGAGCGCTCCACGGGCACCGAGCGCCCCTCCTGGGCGGAGCCCGACCAGCAGCGCCAGGAGCGCGCGGACCAGCGCCAGGGCCAGGAGCAGCACCCCGGGCCGCGGCCCGGACAGCACCAGGGCGAGAGCTGGGAGCGGCAGGGCGGCGGCTACCCGCCCCGCCCGTACGCCGAGCAGCAGCACGGCGAGTACCCCTACCAGGAGCGGCCGCCCTACCAGGACCAGCCGTACGGCGAGCAGTCCTACCAGGTCCGCCCGCCCTACCAGGCGCCGCCCGGTCCGGCCGCCTCCCCGCAGGAGCCGCCAGCCCACCAGGGCGACCTCTTCGGCGGCGCCTACGACGGAGCCGGCGAGGAGCGGCCGCGGCCGCCCGGGCGCGGGCTGCCGGGCGCGGGCTCCCGTCCGGCCGGCGGACGTCCCGCCGGCGGTTCGCACGCGCCGGTGCCCACCCGTCCCGGCGAGCCCGGGGCCGGCCGGCCTGCTTCGGAGCTGGACCGCGGGCAGAACCTTCCCGACCGGGTCACCGACCGCACCCCGGTGCCCGGCGTGCCGGCGCCCCCCGGCGCCCCGCCGGCCGGCGGCTCGCGCAAGGACGAGCCGGCCGCCCGGCTCAACCCCAAGTACCTCTTCGACACCTTCGTGATCGGCGCCAGCAACCGCTTCGCGCACGCCGCGGCGGTGGCGGTCGCCGAGGCCCCGGCCAAGGCGTACAACCCGCTCTTCATCTACGGCGAGTCCGGCCTCGGCAAGACCCACCTGCTGCACGCCATCGGGCACTACTCGCGCAGCCTCTTCCCCGGCACCCGGGTGCGGTACGTGAGCTCGGAGGAGTTCACCAACGAGTTCATCAACTCGATCCGCGACGGCAAGGCGGACGCGTTCCGCAAGCGCTACCGGGACATGGACATCCTGCTGGTCGACGACATCCAGTTCCTGGCGAGCAAGGAGTCGACGCAGGAGGAGTTCTTCCACACCTTCAACACCCTGCACAACGCGAACAAGCAGATCGTGCTCTCCTCCGACCGGCCGCCCAAGCAGCTGATCACCCTGGAGGACCGGCTGCGCAACCGCTTCGAGTGGGGCCTGATCACCGACGTCACCCCGCCGGAGCTGGAGACCCGGATCGCGATCCTTCGCAAGAAGGCGATCCAGGAGCAACTGAACGCCCCTGCCGACGTGTTGGAGTTCATCGCCTCCCGGATCACCCGGAACATCCGGGAGTTGGAGGGGGCGCTGATCCGGGTCACCGCCTTCGCCAACCTGAACCGCGCGCCGGTCGACCTGGAGCTGGCCGGCATCGTCCTCAAGGACCTCATCCCCGGCGGGGACGAGGACGCGGGGCCGGAGATCACCGCCCAGGTGATCATGCAACAGACCGCCGCCTACTTCGGGTTGAGCGTGGACGACCTCTGCGGCTCCTCACGCAGCCGGGTGCTGGTGACGGCCCGCCAGATCGCCATGTACCTCTGCCGCGAGCTGACCGACCTCTCACTGCCCAAGATCGGCGCCCAGTTCGGCGGCCGCGACCACACCACCGTGATGCACGCGGACCGCAAGATCCGCTCCCTGATGGCCGAGCGGCGGTCCATCTACAACCAGGTCACCGAACTGACCAACCGGATCAAGAGCTAGCCCACGGCGGGCTGTTGAAGACGTCTCCCCCCACCGGTGGGACGTCTCTTCGGCATGTCCGGATCCGGACGGCCCGGCGGGGCCGTGGGTGTGAATCGCGGCCTCGGGGGGAAGGTTCGCGGTGGACTGACGGTTCGCCAGTCCACCGGCCGTTTCGCACATCTGAGCATGGATTCGAACAGCGAGGGCCGGCAGAGCCACTGTCCACAGGATCGGGTGTTTTCCCCCGTCCACAGCGTGGGGAGCGCGAAGTTATCCCGAATTCCTCCACAGGGGTTCCGCCGCTACGCTCTTCGGCGCAGGTCAGCCCCCTGTGTACTTGTGCACAACAGTTATCCACAGGGTGTGGACAGCCGACGGCCCGTCAACTCGGCCTGACGGTTGTCCACCGGCTGTCCCCAGGCGGAGGCAGGTTATCCCCAGCTTCTCCACAGGGATATCCACTGTTCGACAACGTGCAGCCCCCGTTCATCAGCCGGTGTGAAAGGCGTCACGAAATGTTGACCGGGGCCCGTGGATAACCTGCCCCGGATCTGGGGACGGCGCTGGGGATAACCTGTGGATACAGAGCGTGCCCTGTGGGTAACGCTCCGCTGTCCACAGCGGGCCCTGGTTATCCACCGGTCGCGTCCACAGGCTCTGTGGACAAAAAAGCGGGTCTGACCTGCGGAAACGGGGTTATCCACGGTATCCACAGGCCCTACTACTACCACTACACCTATAGACCATTGGACTCGGTTAACAGTGGGGTGGGCCGAAATCTGTGGACAACCGCGGCCCGACATTTGTTCGGGTTGCTTCCGCCCGTCTGCCCCGTCTGTCCGTGGAGTACGTCAGACTGTCCTTCGGCACCTGGAGCAGGAGCGGGTCCGGCAGCGTCTCGGCCCGCGGCTCCACAGCCGGTGGACGAGATCCCGGTGGACGGCGGTCGAGAACCGGCCAGAGCCAGAAGCACCGAAGCTAGAACCAGAGCAAGAACCAGAAGCACGACCGATGCGACAGCAGGATCCAGGAGGCGGTTACCGGTGAAGTTCCGGGTGGAGCGTGACGTCCTCGCGGAGGCGGTGGCCTGGGCGGCCCGCAGCCTCCCGGCGAGGCCGCCGGTGCCGGTGCTGGCCGGCCTGCTGCTGACGGCCCAGGAGGGCAGCCTGGCGCTGTCCGGCTTCGACTACGAGGTCTCGGCCCGGGTCGAGCTGGCGGCCGAGGTCGAGGAGCAGGGCACCGTGCTGGTCTCCGGCCGGCTGCTGAACGACATCTCGCGCAACCTGCCCAACCGGCCGGTGGAGATCTCCACCGACGGCCAGCGGGTCACCGTGGTCTGCGGCTCCTCGCGGTTCACCCTGCCGACCCTGCCGGTGGACGAGTACCCCTCGCTGCCGCAGATGCCGACCGCGACCGGCACGGTCTCCGGCGACGTCTTCGCCTCGGCCGTCAGCCAGGCCGCCGTCGCGGCCGGCCGCGACGACACGCTGCCGGTACTGACCGGTGTCCGGGTGGAGATCGAGGGCGACCGGATCACCCTGGCCGCCACCGACCGCTACCGGTTCGCGGTCCGCGAGCTGATGTGGAAGCCCGAGCAGCCGGACATCTCGGCCGTCGCGCTGGTGCCCGCCAAGACCCTGCAGGACATCGCCAAGTCGCTGGGCAGCGGCGACACGGTCTCCATCGCGCTCGCCTCGGGCGGCGCGGGCGAGGGCCTGATCGGCTTCGAGGGGGCCGGCCGGCGGACCACCACCCGCCTGCTGGAGGGCGAGTTCCCGAAGTTCCGCAGCCTCTTCCCGACCGAGTTCAACGCGATCGCGGCGATTCAGACCCAGCCGTTCCTGGAGGCGCTCAAGCGCGTCTCGCTGGTCGCCGAGCGCAACACCCCGGTCCGGCTCAACTTCGAGCAGGGCGTGCTGACCCTGGAGGCCGGCTCCGGCGACGACGCCCAGGCCACCGAGCGGATCGACGCGGACCTGGAGGGCGACGACATCTCGATCGCCTTCAACCCGGGCTACCTGGAGGAGGGCCTCAAGGCCATCGACTCCGCCTACGCCCAGCTGGCCTTCACCACCTCGACCAAGCCGGCCCTGCTGAGCGGCAAGCCCGCGGTGGACGCCGAGGCGGACGAGGCCTACCAGTACCTGATCATGCCGGTGCGCCTGTCCGGCTGAGGTCGCAGTGGTGAGCCGCGGGGTGTTCACAGGGCTGGGAACAGCCTGTGGACACCCCGCGGCGTAGGCTTTCGAGTCGCGGCAACGGCGCCGCCGTCAGGCACGACACCCCAGGTAAGGACTTGTCATGGAGCTCGGCCTCATCGGTCTCGGCAAGATGGGCGGCAACATGCGTGAGCGCATCCGCCGCGCCGGCCACACCGTCATCGGCTACGACCGCAACCCCGATCTCGCCGATGTCGCGAGCCTGTCCGAGCTGGTCACCAAGCTCCAGGGCCCGCGCGTGGTCTGGGTGATGGTCCCGGCCGGCGCCGCGACCCAGGCCACCGTGGAGGAGCTCGCCGAGCTGCTCTCCCCCGGCGACGTGGTCGTCGACGGCGGCAACTCCCGCTGGACGGACGACATCAAGCACGCCGAGCTGCTGGCCGCCAAGGGCATCGGCTTCGTCGACTGCGGTGTCTCCGGCGGCGTCTGGGGCCTGGAGAACGGCTACGCGCTGATGTACGGCGGCGAGGCGGCGGACGTCGCCAAGGCGCTGCCGGTCTTCGAGGCGCTCAAGCCCGAGGGCGACTTCGGTTCGGTGCACGCGGGCAAGGTCGGCGCCGGCCACTTCGCCAAGATGGTCCACAACGGCATCGAGTACGCGATGATGCAGGCTTTCGCCGAGGGCTGGGAGCTGCTGGAGGCGGCCCCCGAGGTCACCGACGTGCGCGAGGTCTTCCGCAGCTGGCAGGAGGGCACGGTGATCCGGTCCTGGCTGCTGGACCTGGCCGTGCGGGCGCTGGACTCCGACGAGCACCTGGAGAAGCTCAAGGGCTGGGCCGCCGACTCCGGCGAGGGCCGCTGGACGGTGGAGGCCGCGATCGACCACGCGGTGCCGCTGCCCGCGATCACCGCCTCGCTCTTCGCGCGGTTCGCCTCGCGCCAGGACGACTCCCCGCAGATGAAGATGATCGCCGCGCTGCGCAACCAGTTCGGCGGCCACGCGGTCGAGTCGAAGTAGTCCAGTAGTCCAGTAGTCCAGTAGTCCGGTAGTCCAGTAGTCCAAGTAGTCCAGCCGGCCGAGCAGTTCCAGTGGTCCCAGTAGTTCCAGTGGTTCCGGCAGGCACGGGCAGTCACGGCAGTCACAGCAGTTCAGGAAGTCCCGGAAGGCGAGCGCAGTCCACACCATGCATGTCGCGCATCTGTCGCTCGCCGACTTCCGTTCCTACGCCCGGGTCGAGGTGCCCCTCGACCCGGGCGTCTCGGCGTTCGTGGGGCCCAACGGGCAGGGCAAGACGAACCTGGTGGAGGCGATCGGCTACGTCTCCACCCTGGGCAGCCACCGGGTGGCCACCGACGCGCCGCTGATCCGGCTGGGCGCCGAGCGGGCGGTGGTCCGCTCCTCCATCGAGGACCGCGGCCGGACCACCCTGGTGGAGCTGGAGATCACCGCTGGCAAGGCGAACCGGGCGCGGATCAACCGCTCGGACAACGTGCGCCCGCGCGATGTGCTGGGCCTGCTGCGGACGGTGCTGTTCGCCCCCGAGGACCTCTCCCTGGTGAAGGGCGACCCGGGCGAACGGCGGCGCTTCCTGGACGAGTTGCTGACCGCCCGGGCGCCCCGGCTGGCGGGCGTGCGCTCGGACTACGAGCGGGTGCTCAAGCAGCGCAACGCGCTGCTCAAGACCGCCGCGATGGCCCGGCGGGCCGGCGGCGGCAAGGGCGCCGACCTCTCCACCCTGGAGGTCTGGGACGGCCATCTGGCGCGCGCGGGAGCGGAGTTGACGGCCTTTCGGCTGCAACTGGTCGCCTCGCTGCAGCCGTTGGTGGAGCAGGCGTACGAGCGGCTGGCGCCGGGTGGCGGCCCGACCCTGCTGGAGTACCGCTCCTCCTTCGAGGGCGAGCTGCCGACGAGCCGTGAGGAGGCGTACCAGCAGCTGCTGGACGCGCTGCAGGCGGCGCGCCGGCAGGAGACCGAGCGCGGGCTGACGCTGGTCGGGCCGCACCGCGACGAGCTGCTGCTGCGGCTGGGTCCGCTGCCGGCCAAGGGGTACGCGAGCCACGGGGAGTCCTGGTCGTTCGCGCTGGCGCTGCGGCTGGCCTCGTACGAGCTGCTGCGCGCGGACGGCGGCGAGCCGGTGCTGATCCTGGACGACGTCTTCGCCGAGCTGGACGCCAAGCGGCGCGACCAGCTGGCGGAGCTGGTGGCGGGCGGCGAGCAGGTGCTGGTGACGGCGGCGGTGCCCGAGGACGTGCCGAAGGCGTTGCAGGGGGCACGGTACGCGGTGGCCGAGGGGGATGTGACCCGGATCGGGTCATGAGTCCTCGCGCGGCTCCGGCGGGCCCGGGAGCCCGTACCCTGGACAGCCGCCCCCGGCCCGGGCGGGAGAACGTTGTCCACAGCCTGGGGAAGGAGCGCCCGCGATGAGTGAGGAACCCGAGCTGTCCGGGGTGGATCTGGCCCGGGTGGCGCTGCGGGCGGCCAAGGAGCAGGCCCGCCGGCGCGGCGAGCAGGTGCGCGAGAAGCGCGAGGCGAAGCGGCACGGGCTGCGCAGCGGGGCCCGGGCGGACGGGCGGGACCCGGTGCCGCTGGGTGCGGCGCTGAACCGGCTGATCACCGAGCGGGGCTGGGAGGCGCCGGCGGCGGTGGGCGGGGTGATGGGCCGCTGGTCGCAGATCGTGGGTCCGGACATCGCGGCGCACTGTGCGCCGGAGCATTTCGCGGAGGCCGAGGCGGTGCTGACGGTGCGCTGCGACTCGACCGCGTGGGCGACTCAGTTGCGGTTGCTGGCACGGCAGTTGGTGGCTCGGCTGAATCACGAGCTGGGTCATGGCACGGTGAAGTTGATCAAGGTGATGGGTCCGGCGGCGCCCAATCGGGGCTATGGGCGGCTGCGGGCTCCGGGGAGCAAGGGCCCCGGCGACACCTGGGGGTGAGGGCGGGCTCGGCGGGGCGGGACGGAGTGATCGACTCCGGAACCCCTGACGGCCCTTTTGAGGCCGCTGAGCCCCCGGGGCGAGTATCGGGTCATGTGCGGAGGGGATTCAGAGCGGCACATCCGCCTTCAAGGGCTGCCAAACGCCCATCTATGTCGGTCGTACCGGTAGACTGACAGCCAAACACTGTTGCTTGCAGTAACTGAGTCGAAAAGCCGTGGTCGCACGCTCGCCCGGACACCGGGCGGGGATGCGGCCGTGCTGTGCCAGAGAGGGCGCTTCGTGGCCGATTCCGGCGAATCCAGCCAGTCCCCAGTCCCCACCGAACCGGCCGTGGTGCCCGCCAGCACGGACGGCGTGGCCTACGACGCCAGCGCCATCCAGGTGCTGGAGGGCCTTGACGCGGTCCGCAAGCGCCCCGGTATGTACATCGGTTCCACCGGTGAGCGCGGTCTGCACCACCTGGTCCAGGAGGTGGTGGACAACTCCGTCGACGAGGCCATGGCGGGGCACGCCGACACGATCGACGTGACGATCCTGGCCGACGGCGGAGTGCGGGTGGTCGACAACGGCCGCGGTATCCCGGTGGGCATGGTCCCGGGCCAGGACAAGCCGGCCGTCGAGGTCGTGCTCACCGTGCTGCACGCGGGCGGCAAGTTCGGCGGCGGCGGCTACCAGGTCTCCGGCGGTCTGCACGGCGTCGGCGTCTCGGTGGTGAACGCGCTCTCCACCCGGCTGGCGGTGGAGATCCACACCGAGGGCACGCGCTGGACGCAGGAGTACAAGCAGGGCGTCCCGACCGCGCCGCTGGCCGGGCACGAGGCCACCGACCGCACCGGCACCAGCGTCACGTTCTGGGCGGACGGCGAGATCTTCGAGACCACCGTCTACTCCTTCGAGACGCTCTCGCGGCGCTTCCAGGAGATGGCCTTCCTCAACAAGGGCCTGACCATCTCGCTCACCGACGAGCGCGAGGAGCACACCGACGACGAGGGCAAGCCCCTGTCGGTGACGTACCACTACGAGGGCGGCATCGCCGACTACGTGGCGCACCTCAACTCCCGCAAGGGCGAGATGATCCACCCGACGGTGATCGACTTCGAGGCCGAGGACAAGTCCAAGCTGATCTCGGTGGAGATCGCGATGCAGTGGAACTCCTCGTACACCGAGGGGGTCTACAGCTTCGCGAACACCATCCACACGCACGGCGGCGGTACCCACGAGGAGGGTTTCCGGGCGGCGTTGACCGGCCTGGTCAACCGTTACGCGCGGGACAAGAAGCTGCTGCGCGAGAAGGACGAGAACCTCTCCGGCGAGGACATCCGCGAGGGTCTGACCGCGATCATCTCGCTCAAGCTGGGCGAGCCGCAGTTCGAGGGCCAGACCAAGGACAAGCTGGGCAACACCGAGGCGAAGACCTTCGTCCAGAAGGTGGTGCACGAGCAGCTGAACGACTGGCTGGACCGTCACCCGGTGGAGGCCGCGGACATCATCCGCAAGTCCATCACCGCGGCCACCGCGCGGATGGCGGCCCGCAAGGCGCGCGACCTGACGCGGCGCAAGGGCCTGCTGGAGAGCGCCTCGCTGCCGGGCAAGCTGAGCGACTGCCAGTCCAAGGACCCCTCCGAGTGCGAGATCTTCATCGTCGAGGGTGACTCGGCCGGCGGTTCGGCCAAGCAGGGCCGTGATCCGCGGATCCAGGCCATCCTGCCGATCCGCGGCAAGATCCTGAACGTCGAGAAGGCCCGGATCGACAAGGTGCTGCAGAACACCGAGGTCCAGGCGCTGATCTCGGCCTTCGGCTGCGGCATCCAGGAGGACTACGACGAGTCCAAGCTGCGCTATCACAAGATCGTCCTGATGGCGGACGCCGACGTCGACGGGCAGCACATCCGCACCCTGCTGCTCACCCTGCTCTTCCGTTTCATGCGGCCGCTGGTGGAGTCGGGCTACGTCTACCTGGCGATGCCGCCGCTGTACAAGATCAAGTGGGGCCGGGACGACTTCGACTACGTCTACACCGACCGCGAGAAGGACTCCGTGATCGCCGCCGGTCTCGCGGCCGGCCGCCGGCTGCCCAAGGACGACGCGATCCAGCGCTTCAAGGGTCTGGGCGAGATGAACGCCGAGGAACTGCGGATCACCACGATGGACCAGGCGCACCGCCTGCTGCAGCAGATCACCCTGGAGGACGCGGCCCGCGCCGACGACCTGTTCTCGGTCCTGATGGGCGAGGACGTCGAGGCCCGCCGCTCCTTCATCCAGCGCAACGCCAAGGACGTCCGCTTCCTGGACGTGTGACGACCCCGTGTCAGCACATGTAACCAGTCACGCGTGAAAGGAAACTGACCACCAGTGGTCGACGACAACCGTCCCGACGGCGAGCAGCCGGACAGCACCTCCACCGACGTCTTCGTCTCCCGGGTCGAGCCGATCGAGCTCGAGACCGAGATGCAGCGCTCCTACCTCGACTACGCGATGAGCGTGATCGTCAGCCGGGCGCTCCCCGAGGTCCGCGACGGCCTCAAGCCGGTGCACCGCCGGGTGCTGTACGCGATGTACGACGGCGGCTACCGGCCCGAGAAGGGCTACTACAAGTGCGCCCGCGTGGTCGGCGACGTGATGGGCAACTACCACCCGCACGGCGACACCTCGATCTACGACACCGTGGTCCGCCTGGCGCAGACCTGGTCGATGCGGATGCCGCTGGTGGACGGCAACGGCAACTTCGGTTCCCCGGGCAACGACCCGGCCGCCGCCATGCGGTACACCGAGTGCAAGATGGCGCCGCTGGCCATGGAGATGATGCGGGACATCGACGAGGAGACCGTCGACTTCGCCGCCAACTACGACGGCCGCTCGCAGGAGCCGACCGTCCTGCCGGCCCGCATCCCCAACCTGCTGGTCAACGG
>FTKT01000056.1_pt3 | contig 19597 bp, 17 predicted proteins | sample 1658271 | NCBI WGS metagenome assembly FTKT01 (sample SAMEA3914811, study PRJEB12502) | metagenome | biome: forest; material: soil | place: Canada | collected 2011-08-04 | depth 0.3 m | reverse complement strand
CGCCTGACGGCGGCGGCGGGGCCGGTCGGCTCGCGGCCCCGCCCCCGGCGGGGAGCAGGCGACGGGTTCGGCCGCCCTGGCTGCCCGGGTTCAGGCCGCAGGGCCCTGATCCGCGCGGCAGGGTCGGGCGGACCGGTTCAAGCTGCCGGCTCCGACCGCCGGACTCCGCTCCCTGCTCCCGGATCGGGTCGCGGGGGCCGGGTGGCGGAGCCGGTCCACGGCCCAGACCAGCAGGGCCGCCGCGCTCAGACCGGCGCCGAGCAGGCAGACGGCGCTCCAGCCCCAGGCGTCGTACACGCTGGTGGCCGCCAGGGCTCCGCCGCCTTCGCCGATCGAGTAGTAGACCATGTAACTGCCGATGAGCCGGCTGCCGGCGGCGGGGTCGAGGTCCACGATCATGTTCTGGTTGGTGACGTGGATGGCGGTTCCCGCCAGGTCCAGCACCAGGACGCCGAGAACCAGCGGGACCAGCGAGTGCTCCGTCAGGACCATCGGCGCCCAGGACAGGGTGAGCAGGACCAGCGCAATGCCGCTGACCCACTCCCCCAGACCCCGGTCACCCCATTCCCCGGCCTTGGCGGCGCCCAGCGCCCCGACCGCACCGACGACGCCGAACAGTCCCAGCTGCGTGGTCGACAGGTACCAGGGCGCCGCCGAGAGCGGCAGCGCCATCGAGCCCCACAGCGCACCCGAGGCGGCGAACATGAACAGGGTGATCAGACTCCTCACCCGGAATACTCTCTGACGAACCGTCAGCATGAATACCGAAATGGCCAGTTGACCGTAGGAGGGCCGCTCCCTGACGGCGGTGTCCCGTGGCAGCAGCCGTGCCAGAGTCACCGCCAGCACCGTCATCAGCACCGCCGAGACCAGATAGACAGACCGCCAGCCGAAGAGGTCGGCGAGCAGCCCCGAGACGGTCCGGGCCAGCAGAATGCCGATGACGACACCACTGGTGACGATCCCGACGATGCGCCCGCGCGTCTCGGGAGCGCTCAGCACGGCCGCATAGGCGACGATGACCTGCACCACGACGGAGAACACCCCGACGAGCCCGATGGCGACGAAGAAGAGCACCGGCTGCCGCGCGAGCCCAGCGACCACCAACGCCACGGCGGCAGCCAGGGATTGCGCGACGATGAGGATCCGTCGGTTCGTCAGATCCCCCAGCGGAACCATCAGGATCAGCCCGAGCAGATAGCCGCCCTGCGTCACGGTGGTCACCAGCCCCAAGCCGGCCGCTCCGAGGCCGAGATCGCGCCCGATCCGGTCCAGCAACGGCTGCGCGTAGTAGACGTTGGCCACCGACACCCCACAGGCCACCGCGAGCAGCACCGCAAGCCTCCCGCCGATCCCCCGCCGTGCTTCCCCCTCGGCGGGCTGGGCACTGGCTGGACTCGCGACTCCGACTGGACGCACGACTCTCCCTGGAGTGGTAGTAATCTGAAACCAGATTGAGCCTAAGCCCGACTGGTTTCAGTTTGCAACCACATCGGGCCCGTCACGCACACCCGCATGCCGGAGAGTAAGGAGCACCAGTGGACGACAGGACATGGACCAGCCCGCAGTGCCCGGTCGCCCGCACGGTCGACCTCGTGGGCGACCGGTGGACCCTGCTGATCATCCGCGACGCCTTCGACGGCATCCGCCGCTTCGGACAGTTCCAGCGCAACCTCGGCGTCGCCAAGAACATCCTCACCGTCCGCCTGCGCAACCTGGTCGAAGCCGGCATCCTGCACGTCGAACCCGCCTCCGACGGCAGCAGCTACCAGGAGTACGTACTCACGGCCAAAGGCCGCGACCTGTTCGACCTCATCGTCAGCCTGCGCCAATGGGGCGAGGACCACACCTACCAACCCGGCGAGCAACACAGCCACTTGGTCGACCGCGCGACCCGCGAACCACTCCCCCGCCTCACCTACACAACCCCGAACGGAACCCCGGTCAACGCCGACGACACGAGCGTGCGCAAGGTCGGCGAGTAGACGCCTCAACCGACCAGCCGCAACGCCGGCCGGAGGAGCTGACCACTCTGTGCTCCGCGGACCGCAGCACGCGCTCGAACATGGCATCGGCGGTCGCCATCGTCGGCAGCGCGAAGTAGAACCCGCTCGCGCCCGAAGCCCTCGCCCTCACCGAGGCGGCGTGCAACGCAAGCTTCCGCCTTGCCGTCCCCGGTCGGCGCGGTGACGAGCAGCAAGCCCGGGCAGGCCGTAAGAGCGGGCAACCGCGCGGCGACGTCGACCCACAACGCGTTCGGCCGGAACGGGAACTGCTCCCCGAACGACACCTCTGGAAATCCCGCCCGCCCCAACCCCGCCTCGCACACGAGATCCGGCGCCGCCGCGATCGCCCCACGCAGGTACGCGCCGAGTTCAACTTCCGTTCCCTGCCAGCCCGGTGCGGTCCGGTGACCGCCGCCGACGGCACATCGCTCGCCCCGGTCAGCCGCCGGACCGCAGCGACGTGAGCCAGCCGCTGCTCGCGCCGCCCCCGTTCCCCCAACCCCCGGTTGGCATCCAGCACCCGGCGCAGCCGTCTCCCCATCCAGCTGCGACCGTGTCCCATCGCCCATGCCCCTACCATCGAGGCGTGACACAACGAACCACCGCGCACAGATGCTGCAATGCCAGCCGGACCGAGTCGGCCGACTACCATCTGACACTCAGTCAAGAAACGGCAAAGGCGGCCTAACGCCCCAGGTCACGAGGTGTCCTCCCCGCGCGAGCGGGGGTCAGCCGTTGATGCCCTCCAGCGCGTTCAGCACCGCGACGTCCTCCCCGCGCGAGCGGGGGTCAGCCGGCGAACACCGCCTGGTGCGCCACCAAGAACGCGTCCTCCCCGCGCGAGCGGGGGTCAGCCGCTCGGGTTGTTGGCCTGCTGGATCGCCTGGTAGTCCTCCCCGCGCGAGCGGGAGTCAGCCCACAGGGTCCTCCTCGTGGTCATGCGGTGCGTCGTCCTCCCCGCGCGAGCGGGGGGCGGCGGGTGGTCACAGGAGCAGTTGGCCAGGTGCACGGGTCTGCTGTGGCGCTCCGTCTATCGGGTGGAACTCAGGAGTAGTAGGCGGAGCATCAACACGTATCTGCTGATTGCGGACGGACTGGATGCACCGCTGTGGGGCCTCTATCGCGACGGCGAGTAGGTGGCTGCCCGGGCAGTTGGTCAGGGGACGTCTCTGCGGAGGGTGGGCGTCGCTTTGGGGGTGGCGGCTGAGCGGGGCTCGGGGGTGGCGCGGCGTACCTGGGGCAGTTGGTCATCGGGTGTGGCGCGGTGCCCTCGCGGGCGGCGAGCCGCAATTGGACTCGGAGCCAGACGGGCATCACGGCGTCACCTCTGCGGGCTCGTCGACCAGGCGGATGTCCTGTAGGTGCCGGGTCCACTCGACTCCGCCGCCCGGCCGGCGGAGCCGGACCGTGCTGCCGGAGACGTCCTGAACGACCGCGCGCATCCCGGTCGGGACATCGACGACCTCGGCGTCAACAGGAGGCACGCCGCCGGCGGCCGCGCTCATCGGAACGTCCGGGGGGTGCCCCAGCCGGACGCGAACTGCGGCGCGGGCAGAGTGCCGGCGCGCTTCATCGCGGTGTGCAGCTGGTCGCGTTCGTCGGAGGCCTCGGTGAACGACAGGAATCGGCGCGGATCGCTGACCCCCATGCCCGCGATGTGCCAGGCTCGCTGCACGTAGTCGGAGACCACGCAGAGCTGGTCGGCGGTTCGCGGGTCGGCGGTGGCCGGCAGCGGTTGGTTCGCCTCGCCGGCAGTGTGCGTGGGGCAGGTGACTACGGCCCAGGTGAGGCGGTGCAGTGTGCGGTAGCCGGCCGGCAGGAGTGGCACGCCGGTGCTGTCGCAGACGACGCACGCCTGTTCGTGGAGCTGGGGGTACGTCAGGGGCTGGGACAAGAGCGGAAGCCCGGGCTGCGGATGCACTGGAGTCACAGGATCTGCCATGCAGGGAACGTAGGCCGTAGACGACCGGCTCGGACGAACTGTCAGCTCGGGTGAACTGTCAGCTCGCCCTCACCCTCACAACACACCCGTTCGGACGGCCAGCGCCTCCGCCTGACGGGCATGCATTGCGCGAGCCCGGCGAATCAGGCCGAGCATCATGTCACGGGCCATGGGCTGCCGGCCCAGGTCCTCCGGCGCCATCTGCTCCAACTCCAGCAGATGCAGCAGTACCGCGGCGTCCTCGCGCCGCAGGTCGTAGCAGCACGCGACCTCCAGGAGGAACGTGAACGCCCGTTCCATACTGGGCAGGCCCGTGATGTCCACTGCGTCGGCCATCCGCAGTGCCACGGGGGCCTCCGTCGGGGCGCGGAGCTGATGGGGTTTCAGGGTAGGGGTCGGGCAGCATGACCGGTTCGGGGTAGGTGTGACAGGCTGCGGGCGTGGCGGACGGATGAGGGAGTGGGTATGGCAAAGCGGTTGGTGCTCTGGGATGTTGACCACACGCTGATCGCGACACGGGGTGTCGGCCGCGAGGCATTCGCGGGTGCGTTCGAGCGGGTGACGGGTCGACCGCTGGTGGAGCAGGCGGAGATCACGGGCCGCAGCGAGCTGATCATCTTCCGGGAGACCCTGGCATTGCACGGCCTACCACGTGACCTCGTGGACTTCCCCACCTACACACAGGCCCTTGCCGCGGAGTACACAAGGCGCGCCGTCGATCTGCGGGAGCGCGGACACGCACTGCCGGGTGCCGCTGCGGCACTGGATGCACTCGCGCAGGAACCCGGGGTAGTGCAGGCGCCTGGGACGGGTAACGTGCGGCCGGTTGCGGAGATCAAGTTGCAGGTGTTCAACCTGGACCGGCACCTCAACTTCGACGAGGGCGGCTACGGTGAGGATGCCGAGGCCCGGGCAGACATGATCATGGTTGCGTTGGGGCGAGCCGGCGTCGACGCGTCGAAGGCGATCATCTTCGGGGACACCGTCGCGGACGTTGAGGCCGGCCTCGCAACGGGTGTGTTCGTGGCCGGCGTAGCCACGGGCCGTACGTCTGCTCAAGCGCTGACCGAGGCGGGCGCCAACACGGTGCTGGCGGGGCTGGAAGACACGGGCCGTATCGTCCAGTTGGTGCGAGGCCTTGGGGCCGGCGGCCGACAGGCTTCGTGACGAGCCTGGGCGTCGCGCCCGTGACGGCGAGGCGGTTCGCAGCCGCGCCTCAGTGTCCTTCCTGTGGCCGGCGGCGGGAGCGGTCGGGAGCCTCCGCCTGAAGGAGTCGCACGTTCGGAACGGCTCTCGCCGCCCGTCCTCCCCACTCCGGCGGGGGTCAGCCGCTGACGCAGCGTCCCATGTCGTGCATGGACATGTTCTCCCCGCGTGAGCCGGGGTCAGCCGCGGGCGAGGGGTGCTCGGCCCGGCCGCTTTTCCCGGGGCTCACTCTCTGCATCTCTCCCAACACAGTCACACGTAAATAGTCACAATCAAACATCTTCCTGCTCCAGCCCCTATTTCCCCACCCCAGGTGCAATTACACTGCACCAGCGACATCCTCCCAGCTCCGGCATGGTCTTCGTAGGGACGAAGGACGCGCACGGCGCTGTTTGGCTATCGCAAAGGCTCTGACGAGAGCACAGAAGTGACCCGTTGTGCCCTGATCGGCCATCAGAACACACCATAGGACTGTTGCATTTTGTTTGATCCACCGTGGGCGTCAGGATGCCCACGGCGGAGTCGGCGGGGCCTCACCCTCGCCGCTCCCCCACCCACTTGCTTCTCGCGCCCCTGCGGAGTCGTTCATGCGCGCATCACGTACAAGATCTCGTCGCCTGCCCAGCATTCTGCTGACGCTGGCTCTGGCCGCGCCCGGACTGGCGGCGACCGCGTTGTCGGCGGCCACGCCGGCTGCGGCGTTGGACAACGGGACGGCTCTCACTCCGCCTATGGGGTGGAACTCCTGGAACAGCCTGGGTACCAATGTGACCGAGGCACAGGTCAAGCAGACCATCGACTTCATGTCGTCGAACGGGCTGGTCGCGGCCGGGTACAACACGGTGACGATCGACGACGGCTGGTCGCTCTGGCACCGGACCGGGCAGACCACCGACCTGGTGAAGACCGCCAACAACGCGATGCAGTTGTACGACGGCAACGGCAACCCGGTCAGCGGGACCGACGGGACCGGGAACGACCCGACCACGGGCCACCTGATCCCCAATGCCGACCACTTCCCGGCCCAGACGGTGAACGGGCAGAGCGTCAACGGGATCCAGTACCTGAGCTGGTACGCGCACAGCAAGGGCATGAAGTTCGGCCTGTACGGCACGGACACCTACACCACCTGCCAGAGCCACCCCGGCAGCCTGGGCCACGAGAGCACGGACGCCGCCGACTTCGTCTCCTGGGGCGTGGACTACGTCAAGTACGACGACTGCCCGTACGGCCCGCAGATCATCGGCCCGGACGGCCACAACTACTACACCCAGGGAGAGGGCAAGGAGCTCACCCAGTCCATGTACGCCCGGGTGCAGACCTTCCAGAAGGCGCTGGACGCGGCCTCGGCCGCCCAGGGCAAGCCCCGGGTGGGGCTCAGCGTCTCCGCGCAGCCGGTGCACTCCGGAGTGCCGTACCTGCTGAACGCGAACGACCCGGCTCGCACCGACCCGAAGATCGTGGCCGCCGGCACCCCGCAGTACAACGCCCCGGGCTACGCGCCCACCGGCGTCTGGTGCGGCCAGGTGGCCAACCTCTGCCGGATCGGCGGTGACCGTGCCAGCGACCTGAACGGCGTCCTGTACGGCGGGCAGTTGCAGACCGCCCTGCAGTACCCGGGCAACGTCCGCCCGGGCAGCTGGAACGACATGGACATGATGTTCGCGGGCTGGAACGACATCTACGGCAACTACGGCGTCACCGACACCTGCACCTGCCACAAGCCGTTCACCGACGACGAGTCCCGCACCGAGATGTCCATCCTCTCGATGATGGCCGCCCCGCTGATCACCGGCGCCGATCTGCGCAACGCCGCCGACTCGCAGTGGACCGCGAACGGCTCCACCTGGTCCACCGGGATCAGCGCCAGCAGCCTGGCGATCTACAGGAACACCGACGTGATCGGCGTCGACCAGGACTCCCTGGCCAAGCCCGCCACCCTGGTCGGCAGCGCCCCCAACTCGCAGACCGCGCCGGTGGTGCTCAAGCGCCAGCTGGCCAACGGCGACACCGTCGTCCTGCTCGTCAACCAGGACCCGAGCAACTGGGCGATGATCTCCACCAGCCTCGCCCAGCTCGGCCTGACCGCGCCCGGCTACACCTACAAGGAGCTGTGGACCGGCGCCACCGGCCAGACCACCGGCACCATCGGCGGCAACTGGGTCGCCGCGCACGCCGTCGCGATGTACCGGCTGACCCCGCAGGCGACCACCGTGCCGGCCGCTGTCGTCGGTGACGGCAAGTACCACGCCCTCGCGGCCGGCGGCACCGGCGGCCAGGTCATCGAGGTCGCGGGCACCTGCAGCGCCGCGCTCGGCACGAACGCCGACATCAACACCTACTGGTCCACGCACACCTCGGAGCAGTGGAACTTCACCGCCAACCCGGACGGCACCGTCCGGATCAGCGACAACTGCAACACCGCCACCCACGTGCACACCGTGCTCGCCGGCGGCAGCGCGGGCGGCAGCAGCGCCACCCTGGTCAACTACGCCGCGGGCAACACCTCGCAGGAGTGGCGCGTGCTGCAGAACACCGCGACCGGCGCGCTGGCCATCACCAACGTCGCCACCGGCCTGGCCCTCGACACCTCCGCCACGACGGCGGGCTCGACGGTGGTCACCAACTCGGCCAACTCCGGTGCGGCGGGCCAGTCCTGGACCCTCCAGTCCTGACACACCCCTGAACGGCCGGGGGCGGATGCCTGATCCGCCCCCGGTCCCCGCGGTACGGACGAGACCGTCGTCCGACGGTCCGTCACACACCACTGTCCCCCCGGTTGCCAGCGGCGACCGGGGGGACAGTGGTGTGTGACGCGGCCGCGGCCTCCGTGGCACGGGCGGCAACCGGCTCAGGTCGGTGGCTGTGACGGCGCCTGCGGCTGCAACTACGACGGCGACTCCGCCTGCGGCTGCGACGGAGACGGCTGCGGAGACACCTGCAACGGCGACGCCTGCACCTGCGCCCGTGCCCGCTCCGGCTCCCGCTCGCGGTAGGGCCCGGTGGTCCCCCGCACGATCAGCTCGGGTTGGAACATCAGCTCGCCGGCCGGGACCTGACGGCCGGCCAGCAGGCCGATCAGGCCCCGGGCGACCGCGTTGCCGATCCGGTCGATGGGCTGGCGCACGGTGGTCAGCGGCGGGTCGGTGAACTCCATCAGCGGCCCGTCGTCGTAGCCGACCAGGGAGATCTCGCGAGGGACGCTGAGGCCGTGGCGTCTGATCGCGCGGATCGCGCCGAGCGCCATCTGGTCGCTGGCGGCCACGATGGCGCTCACGCCCAGGCGCAGCAGGTGGTCGGCGGCGTACTGGCCGCCCTCCAGGGAGTAGGTCTGGCGCACCACGAGCCGCTCCGCCTGGAGCAGGCCCAGTTGGGCCGAGGCGGACCGGAACCCGGCGACGCGCCGGTCCGAGGGCTTGTTGCCCTCGGGGCCGGCGGCCATGCCGATCCGGGTGTGGCCGAGGGCGTGCAGATGGCGCACGGCCAGCTCGCTGGCGCAGACGTCATCGGTGGAGAACGCCGCTCCGTCGACCCCGTTGAAGAGGCCGTTGACGCAGACGTACGGCACCCGGCGGCTGGCCAGCAGCTCGGTGAGTTCGGGGTCGAAGGTGTTCAGCGTGTTGCTGGCGGAGCAGAACACGATCCCCGCCGCGCCGATGTCGAGCAGCGACTTGAGGTAGTCGCGTTCCTGGACGCCGCCCGGCAGCGCCGGGCAGATCATGGCGCGCAGTCCGTGCGGGGCGAGGGCCAGCCCGATCCATTCCGCGAGCGCCGCGAAGACCGGCGTGGACAGGCCCGGCGTGATCACCCCGACGATGCCCTCGACGCTGCCCGTCCGCTCGTACCCGAGCTCGGCCACCGCGCGCTCGACCGCCTCGCGGGTCTTCTGCGAGACCCCGCTCTTGCGGTTCATCACGCGGCTGACCGTGGCGACGCTCACATTGGCGAGGCGGGCGACCTCGACGATCCCGACCTTGTCCTGCTCCATCACAACCCCACTCGTTCCTGTCCTGATGTGCCGTCGTGTGACACGGTGTCACGGTGTCACGGACCGGCGATGTCATGCGGCGTGCTGGTCCACCCGGCACACCCCGTGCGAGGGCACCGCGATCGCGGTGAGTCCGGCGACCAGTTCGCGGTCCTGCCGGTCGACCAGCTCGCCCTGGCAGTCGAAGACCTCCACCTGTGCCCGCCGCGGCGGGCCGGCCACCTCCAGCAGGATCCGGCCGGTGCCGGTGGCGTTGACCACGACCAGCCGCTCGGCGGTGTCGGGACCGACGGGGACCACCGTGGGGGCGTAGCAGGTGACGACCCGCAGGCCCTCGGCGGTGGCGGTGACGCGCGGGTAGAGCTCGTCGGGCCGGCCGGGTTCGAGCCGGCCGCCGGTGAGCGCGGAGCGCAGCTCGCGCCAGGTGGACAGCCAGAAGGCCAGCGCCTCGCGGTGGGCGCGGGGAAGGAGTTCCAGCCGGGTGGAGATCTGCGGGACCGCGTGCCAGGCACCGTGGAACTGGCGGGCCAGGACCTGGGGTTCGGCCTGTGGATCCCACATGATCATGTCGGAGTGGACAGCGCCGCCGGGCGCGAGCATCGCGATGTCCAGGGTCCGCAGGCGGTTGGCGACCGCGTCGGCCGGGCAATCGTTGGCGCGCAGCGCGTTCCCGAAGGCGGTCATCGCCGGTCCGACGTAGGGCTGGCGCAGTTCGACGACGAACTCCTCGCCGCGCAGGCGCCGCAGCGCCTCGCGCAGCTCGCCCAGCATGGCGGCCATCGCCGCGCCGACGTCGGACAGGTACCCCTGGTCGGCGGTGGCGGGGCCGGCGGTGACTGCGTCGGCAGTGGCGGGGCCGTCAGTGGCGGGGCCGGCAGTGGCAGGGTCGTCAGTGGCGGGGTCGGCGGCGCCCGCGTAGACCATGGCCTCGTCGAGGAAGTCGACCTTGAGCCCGTCCAGCCCGTGCTCCTCGACGAGCGCGGCGCAGACGGCCACCACGTGCCGGCGCACCGCCGCGTGGCGCGGGTCCAGGATCCGGCAGTCCAGCGTCTGGTTGCGGCGCGGGGCGAGGTGGGCCAGCGAGCGGTAGGCGTCGGAGCGTTCGCCGAGCAGCAGCGGGGCGATCCAGGCGACGTAGCGCAGCCCGAGGCCGCGCACGGTCTCGACGTGGGCCGACAGGTCGGGGAACTTGGCGGTGTCCGGCCGCCAGTCGCCGCAGCCGGAGTAGCCGCGCCCGTGCGCGCCCCGCTGCCAGCCGTCGTCCAGATAGAGCTGGCCGAAGCCGAGTCCGGCCGCCAGCGCGGCCTCCCCCTCGACGCGTTCGGCGCTGACGTCCTGGGTGAAGGCGTACCAGGTCGAGTAGACGGGGGTGCGGGCGAAGTCGGGCGTCGGCAGCGGCTCGCCGCCGGGCAGGCGGGCGAACCAGCCGCGCAGGTCGCGCAGGGCGGCCGCCGCGGTGCCCCCGGCGGGGGCGAGCCGCAGGCGCAGCCGATGGCCGGCGGCGAGCGGCAGGCGCAGCCAGACGCCGAACTTCTTGTGCTCCTCGGAGACGCCGAACCGCACCGCGGTCTCGGAGACGGTCCGGTCGGCGGCGAAGGCGAGCATCGAGACGCCCGCCGTGTCGTACAGGCAGCCGGCCGGGGCGGATTCCACCAGGGAGACCGTACGCCACGGGGACCAGTCGGCCGCCAGGGTCCGCTCCCAGCCGGCGTTCGGGTGCCAGAATCCGGCGGCGTCCGCCAGCCGGGCCTCCAGACGGATCGTCACCACGGTCGCCCGCAGCGCGCTGACCGTCAGCTCGACGCCGCCCAACTCTCCCGGCTCAGCGCTCAGTTCCGCCGCATCGGCCTCGGTCGCGTGCTCGGCCAGCAGCGTGACGGTGGTCCCCTGGCCCGACCAGGTGCGGTCGGACGTGGCCCACTGCCGGGCGTCGAAGGTGGGCAGGGTGGTCGGGTCGATCGTGGCGGTTGGCACGCCGGTCCTCTCATCGGTTACGTGGAAGGTCACTGCTTGACCGCCCCGCCGAGCAGCCCGGAGACGAACTGCCGTTGCAGGAAGAGGAAGAGCACGGCCATCGGGACCGCGGAGATGGCGGTGCCGGTCATCAGCTGGCCGTAGTCGACGTTGTAGCTGCTGTTCAGCGCGGCCAGCGCCACCGGCAGGGTGAAGGACGCCTGGTCGCGCAGGACGACCAGCGGCCACAGGAAGCTGTTCCACTGGAAGAGGAAGAGGAAGAGCCCGAGGGCGGCCAGGGCGGGCCGCATGGTGGGCAGCGCGATCCGCAGGAACAGGGTCAGCTCCCGGCAGCCGTCGATCCGGCCCGCCTCCAGCAGTTCGTCGGGCAGCGCCTTCATCGACTGGCGCATCAGGAAGATGCCGAACGGCAGCGCCAGGTTCGGCAGCAGCACGCCCTGGTAGGTGTTGAGCCAGCCGAGGTTCAGCATCATCTTGAAGAGCGGCACGACGGTGATCTGGGTCGGCACGACCACCGCGAGCAGCAGCACGCCGAACAGCGCGCCGCGCCCGCGGAAGCGGTACTTGGCGAAGCCGTAGCCGGCCAGGGTGCACACCACGCCGCTGAGCAGCGTGTAGGTGACGGCCAGGGTGATCGAGTTGGCGACGACCTGGCCGAAGTCCACGGAGGACTGCAGGTGGTCGAGGTTGGCCCCCAGCCGGCTGCCGGGCAGCAGTTTGGGCGGTGTGCCGACGATGTCGGCGGAGGTGTGCGTCGCGGCGACGCCCAGCCAGTAGAGCGGTGCGACGGTCAGGGCCAGCAGGACCAGCAGCGAGCCGGTCAGCAGGACCTGGCCGCGGCGCGAGGCCTGGAACGCGGGGCCGGAGCGGGCCATCAGTCCTCCTCCTTGGCGAGTTTGACCTGAATCAGGCCGAACACGGAGATGATCAGGACAAGGGCGTAGCCGATCGCGCACGCGTAGCCGAAGTCGAAGTACCGGAAGCCGGTCTGATACAGGTACAGGGCGATCGTCTCGGTGGAGTTGTCCGGTCCGCCACCGGTCATGATGTAGGGCTCGTCGAAGAGTTGCAGGGTGCCGATGGTCGACAGCAGGACGGTCAGCACCAGCGCCGGACGCAGCCCCGGCAGGGTCACGTGCCAGAACCGGCGCACCGGGCCCGCGCCGTCGACGGCTGCCGCCTCGTAGTGCTCGTCGGGGATGCCCTGCAGTCGCGCCAGGTAGATCACCGCGTTGTAGCCGGTGTAGTGCCAGGTCAGCGCCAGCATGATGGAGATCCGCGCCCAGAACGGGTCGGTCAGCCAGTGCACCGTGGGCAGGCCGATGCTGGACAGCAGCCAGTTGACCTTGCCGTTGTTGTCGCCGAGCAGGAAGCCCAGCAGCAGGCCGTAGGTGACCAGGGCGGTGACCATCGGCAGGAAGAAGCCGAGGCGGAACAGCGGCTTCCAGCGCAGCAGCGCCGAGTTGAGCGCCACGCTCAGGCCCAGCGAGAGGACCAGCATGACCGGCACCTGGACGACCAGGATGGTCAGCGTGTTGCGCAGCGCGGTGTAGAACAGCGGGTCGTGCAGCAGCCGTTGGTAGTTGCCGAGCCCCGTCCAGGTCTGCCGGGCCCCGTCGGTCCGGTAGAGGCTCAGGACGAAGGACCAGCCGATCGGGTAGAGCTGGAAGCAGGCGAACAGGGCCAGGGCCGGCAGGATGAACAGGTACGGCGCCAGCCGCCCGGGCCGCCGGCGGCGGGCCGGCCCCCGGGTGCCCGCCCGCTTCCGGGCGGGCACCTCGATGTGCGACGGGGTCATGCCTGCTGCCGGCGGGTCTGCGAGGCGAGCTGGTCGGCGGCGCTCTTGAGCACCGCCGCCGGGTCCGCGCCCTGCTGGAGCACCTTGGTCTGAGCGTCGTCGATGAGCTTGAGGGCGCGCGCGTAGTCCGAGGTGTAGTTGGTGGGGTAGGACGGCCGGGACAGCTCGTCGATGAAGACCTCGGCGTACTTCTGGCCGCCGAAGTACGGCTCCGCGGTGTGGAACACCGGGTCCTGGTAGGCGTCGAGCAGCGCCGGGAAGATGCCCTTCGCCTTGAAGACGGACACCTGCGAGGCCGGCCGGGTGAGCATGAACTCGGTGAAGGCGAAGGCGGCGTGCTGGTTGGTGCTGGTCCCCGCGACGGCCAGGTGGGTGGAGTTGACGATCGCCGAGCGGGAGCCGCCCGCGGTCACGGCCGGCGGCAGCATCAGCCCCCAGTCGCCGCTCTGGTCCGCCGCGAGGCTGCCCAGGTACCCGCCGTACCAGGCGGGGTTGGGGCACAGGGCGATGTTGCCGTTCTTGACGGCGGCGTCGTAGCCGGTCGAGCCCGGTGAGCCCTGCGCCTCGAAGACCAGGCCCGCGTCGTTGAGCTCCTTGATGATGGTCATCGCCTTGACGGCCTGCGGCGTGTTCAGGGTGATCTTGCCGCTGACGTCGAAGTAGAACGAGCCCTGCAGCTGCAGCAGCAGCTGGAAGAGGTTGGCCGAGTCGGCCGCGGAGGCGGACTTGTCCAGCGCCAGCAGCGCCACCCCGGTCCGCGCCTTGAGCTGCTTGCCCGCGGCGACCACGTCGTCCCAGGTCTGCAGGGAGGTGGCGTCGATCCCCGCCTTCTTGAAGAGGTCGCTGCGGTAGAAGAAGCCGCTCGCGTTCGCCTCCCACGGCAGGGCGTAGACCTTCGAGCCGCGCGAGACGGTCTCCCACAGGCCGGGGGCGAAGGCGCTCTTGTACTTGTCCGCGCCGAGCGGGGACAGGTCGGCCAGGCCGTTCGGGAACTTCTCGATGTAGCCGGGCAGGTAGTCCACGCCGATGTGCAGCACGTCCGCCAGGCCCGAACCGCCGGCCGCCATCGCGATGGTGATCTTGTCCCAGATCGCCGGGTTGCCGATGTCCTGGACCTGCACCTGGACGTTCGGGTAGACCGCGTTGAACTGCGGCAGCAGCGCCTTCAGTTCCGCCGCGGGGTTCGCCCAGCTCCAGACGGTGATCGTCCCGGAGGGCGCGCCCGTGGAGGACCCGCCGCCGGGCGCGGCGGCCGTGCCGCCGCCCACCGTGCCGCAGGCCGCCAGCGTGCCGGCGCCGCCCGCGGCGATCGCCGCGGCACCGAGCACCTTGAGGAATCCCCGGCGGCTCGCGTCGCCCGTCGCGTTCTGTCTCATGATCCGACCCATCCTGCCCTGACGGCGCCGGCCTGCCACACACCAGGCAGCGACGCGCGTGAATGTTGCCGCCTCCGGGGGGAGAGACGGCGCCGCGATACCGACTGCGGATGACGAGACCGTAGCGAGGGGCGAGGGGCTTTACAAGATTTTCAGTCCATTTTCGTAAATGGAACTGAAAATGCGTCGCCTTATGAGGCAAACATCTTGACGCAAGGGTATTGACCCATGTGACCGGTGACATGTGTCATTGCACAGCGGCACATCGAGGAGGTCCCTCGGGCCTGCCCGTCGGCCGTTGTCCAAGCAGTTCCCGCACCTCCGAGAGAGTCAGGAACCTCTGTGCACACAGCCAGTTCCCGCCCGGGCGCGCGTCTTCGACGCGCCCTGCTGGCCGGCCTCGCCCTGGGCGTCGCCACCAGCGGCTTCTCCGGCGTCCTCGCCGGCGCCGCCGATGCCCAGACCCCCACGTCCTCTTCTTCGCCCAAGCCCGCACCGGTCACCGCGGCCGACGCCCACCACCCGGCGTCCGAGGGCTGGCAGCAGATCAACGGCGTCTGGGTCCAGATAGGCGCCACCCGGCCGCACGTGATGCCCAACGCCAAGACCTACGCCGCGAAGCAGGCGGCCGGCGCCACCAGCGGCTCCGGGGGCGTCGGCAACAGCTCGAACGCCGTCGCCGACGGCAAGGCGACGCCGTACAACAACTACGACCTGCAGATGACCTACCGCGGCGGCCAGGACTCGATCGGCGTGACCACCGGTCAGCCCAAGGTCTACCTGATCTACTGGGGCAGCCAGTGGGGCACCCCGGGCACCGACCCGGCGACCGGCAACACCACGCTCACCGGTGACCCGGACAAGGCCGCGCCCTACCAGCAGGACTTCTTCAAGGGCCTGGGCAGCTCCACCGACACCTGGTCCAAGGTGATGACCCAGTACTGCGAGGGCATCGCGCCCGGCACCACGCAGTGTCCGGCCAACGCCAACCACGTCGGCATGCCGGTCCAGGGCCAGACCCTGGCCGGGGTCTGGGTGGACAACACGCTGCCCTCCCCGCAGGCCGCCACCGAGCCGCAGATCGCGGCCGAGGTGCTCGCCGCCGCCAAGCACTTCGGCAACGGCGACCCCACCCAGAACCGCAACGTGCAGTACGTCATCAACACCCCGCAGGGCGAGGACTCCGACAGCTGGAAGGAGCTGGGCTACTGCGCCTGGCACACCTTCACCCGCAGCTCGTACGGAACCCTGGCCTACACGCTGATGCCGTACCTCACCGACGTCCCCGCCTGCGGCACCAACTGGTTCGGCGAGGGCACCGCGCGCGGCCGGCTCGACGGCTACGGCATCATCGGCGGCCACGAGTACGCCGAGACCATCACCGACCAGAACCCGAGCGGCGCCTGGACCGACGCCACCGGCCAGGAGAACGGCGACAAGTGCTCCTGGATCCCGATGGGCGGCAACGGCGGGATGTTCTACCTCCAGCTCTCCACCGGCACCTTCCCGGTGCAGACCACCTGGTCCAACTACGACCACCTGTGCACCGGCGACGACCCGCAGTTCAAGAACAGCGCGCTGCTGGTGACCAAGCCCTGCGACCAGGCCGCGCAACGCGGTAAGGCCGTGGACTACGCCGTGCTCGCCTCCGACGCCGCCGGCCGTCCGGTCAAGTACGGCGCCAAGAACCTGCCGAGCGGCCTGCGGATCAACGCCACCACCGGCCACATCACCGGGACCACCACCGCCAGCGGCACCCGCACGGTCACCGTCACGGGCTCCGACGACAAGGGCAACTCGCAGAGCCAGACCTTCCGTTGGACCTTCGCCAACGGTCCGCAGGTGGGCTGCGCGCCGATCGAGCAGCTGCTCGACCCGGGCTTCGAGAACAGCACCTGGAACCACGGCGCCTGGAACGCCTCGGGCTACAACATCGTCACCCCGTCCAGCGCGCATGCCCCGCACAGCGGCAACTCCTACGCCTGGCTGGGCCAGAACACCTCCACCGACGACTCGATCACCCAGTGGATCGAGACCACGCCGGGCTACACCAAGGAGTCCTTCTCCTTCTGGCTGAACGTCACCGGTTCGGCCCAGGACGCCTCGGCCCCCGGGGGCACGGCGGACGACACCCTCTCGCTGGAGCTCTACGACCAGTACAGCGGCCGCTACATGGCCACCGTCAAGACCTGGTCCAACCTGTCGGCCACCAACGGCTACCAGCAGCAGACCATCGACCTGACCCCGTACGTGGCCAGCGAGTTCGGCTCCACGGTCGGCATCAAGCTGGTCTCGCACTCCACCACCGGCAAGACCGCCTTCCTGATCGACGACGCCTCGGTGCACCTGACCTGAGCCGCCTTCCCCGGGCCCCCGCCGTTCTCTTCTCGGACGGCGGGGGCCCTTGCCGTCCTACGGCGCGCCGCAGCCGCGCCCGATCCCCCGTCAGGAGACCCAAGATGCCCGACGCACGTCACCTACGCCGCCGTCGCCACGTCGGCACCGCCCTGCCACCGGTCCTCGCCGTCCTCACCCTCCAACTCGTCGGCATCGCCCCGGCCCGGGCGGCCGAGGCGGCCCCGGTGGACGGCGCGAGCTACGTGCTCACCTCGTCCGCGGACGGCAAGTGCCTGAGCACCCGGTACGCGCAGTACGCCAATGGCACGCCCGCCGTCCAGGCCGCCTGCCAGGGCCTGCTCACCCAGCGCTGGCAGCTGCTGCGCACCAACACCGGCGCGCCCGCCGTCTACGCGCTGGTCAACGTCGCCACCAAGCGCTGCCTGGTCATCGCCGGCGGCGGCCGCCAGCAGGGCCGGCCGGCGACCACCACCGATTGCGCGAACATCGGGCGCAGCGAGCAGTTCGTCCTCTCCCCGGCGCCCGGCGGCGGCTCCGCCCTGGCGGTGCAGAGCAGCGGCCAGTGCCTGACCGTCCCGGGCGGCTCGCCCCAGGAGAACCTGCAGATCCAGCAGCGGACCTGCGACTCGGCCCCCGACCAGGGCTGGACGCTGACCCGCGCCGAACCGCTGGTCCTCACCAACCCCGGCTTCGAGAACGGCACCCGGGGCTGGACCTTCACCGACCACGCCGGGGTGGGCAGTAACAACCCGCACTACGGCGGCCGCCAGGCCTACCTCGACGCCGTCGCCGGCGCGAGCGTCAGCCAGCAGGCCACCGCGCTCACCGCCGGCTCCTTCGACCTGTCCGCCTGGATCGCCACCGGCGGGGCCGGCGGCACGCTCTCGGTCGCCGTCAACGGCGCCGTGGTCCAGTCGCTGACGCTGCCGGACCAGTCCGTGTACGCCAAGTACAGCCTGCCGCAGGTGCGGGTGGCCGCCGGTGACCGGGTCACCCTGGCGATCGGCTCGACGAGCGCGGGCTGGGTCAACATCGACGACGCCGCCGTCGCGCCCTCCGCGCCCAACGATCCGCAGATCACCTCCTCCGACCCCACCGTGGTCGCCATGTTCGACTGGGCCAAGACCAAGGCGAACAGCTGGGTCCAGCAGGCCGGGTCCACCGGCGTGGTCAACATGGACGAGAACAACCCCGGCGGCACAGGCGCCGGCACCTACAGCACCACCTACTGGGCCGGCTACCCGTTCCGCTCCGACTTCTACAGCCGGGACTTCGCCCACCAGCTGGTCGGCGCCCACCTGCTCGGCCTGGACGCCCAGAACAAGACGATGCTGCGCGGCTTCGCCTCCTCGGCCACCGCCACCAACGGCGGCGAACCCGTCTGGTCGCTCAACTTCGACGCCCGGACGAACGGCAGCATCGACTACCACAGCCCCACGGAGTTCGTCCGCGAGCTGCCCGCGCCCTTCGAGCTGGTCCAGAAGGCCGCCGAGGCCTACCAGTGGACCGGCGACCAGGACTACGCCAACGACCCCGTCCTGGCCGGCTACGTCAAGAACACCCTGAGCACCTTCATCGCCCAGCACCCCGGCCCGATCAACAACGGCTCCCTCGCGATCCCGCAGGCGAGCAGCAACGACATCTTCGCCGGCACCGCCAGCTACGCCGAGAACAGCCAGGCCACGTACGCGGAGGCCGGCGACGCGCTCGCCTCGCAGTACCAGGCGTACCTGGCGGCCGCCACGCTGGCCACCGCCAAAGGCGACACCGCCGGCGCCGCGACCTACCGGCAGGACGCCACCGCCCTCAAGGCGTACGTCAACTCCACCTGGAGCGTGGACCCCAAGCACCCCGGCGCCGTCGTGCACGGCTACGACACCGCCGGCAACCCGGTCAGCGACTGGGGCTACGAGAGCAGCATCCTGATGCCGATGAAGAACCTGCTGGACCCCGGTCCGCGCCTGGACTCCTTCCTCGCCTCCATCGACGCCCAGGACTCCGGCCCGCAGCGCTCGGCCAACGAGGAGGGCTACACCTACCTGCCCGACACCTTCTTCGCCAACCACGACGGCGCCACCGCGTGGAAGTGGATGCAGAGCATCTACAACTCCGCCGGCCAGGTCCACACCAGCGGCCGGATGCTCAACGGCGACTACCCCGAACTCTCCTTCACCCTGCTGAGCCAGACCGTCCAGGGCCTGCTCGGCGTCCAACCGGACGCCGGCACCGGCTCCCTGGTCACCGCCTCCCAGCTGCCCGCCTCGGTCGGCTGGCTCCAGGTGGCGAGCATCCCGGTCGGCAACGGCACCGTGACCCTGCGCCAGGACGGTCAGACGAGCAGCACCCTCACCAACACCGGCCCCGCCAAGCGCACCTGGGAGGCCCGCTTCGCCGGCACCCACACCGGCATCAGCGTCGACGGCGCCGCCCAGCCGGTGCGGACCAGGACGGTCGACGGTGTGACCTACACCTATGCCACCGTCTCCCTCTCTCCGGGCCAGACCAGCACGGCGGCGGTCTCGGGCTGACGGCGCGGGCGGGCTCGGCGGCTGAGCGGCTGTTCGGCCCCTGGACGCAGCGGACCCCGCCGCCCGGGTCGGGTGGCGGGGTCTCGGGCGGCTGCGCGAACTACGGCAGCGGCGCGAACTGCGCGATCAGGCCTCGCTGGACGGGCGACGGCGAGCGGCCATCAACAGGCCGGCCCCGGCGGTGAACACCACGGCGGTGCCGCCGAGCTCCCACGGGAGTCCGGTCCCACCGCCGGTGGCGGCCAGCACGGTCGTACCGGCGGGCACCGAGGCGTCCGTAGAGCCTGCGGTCGCGGTCGCGGTCGTTCCGATCTTCGGGACGACGGCGGCCGGGCTCGCGACCGGGCTGGCGACAGCGACCGGCTGCACCGGGGCAACTGCGCTGCCCTTGGCGGCTTCGGCGTCGGCATCCGCCTTGGCC
>FTKT01000570.1_pt1 | contig 19887 bp, 12 predicted proteins | sample 1658271 | NCBI WGS metagenome assembly FTKT01 (sample SAMEA3914811, study PRJEB12502) | metagenome | biome: forest; material: soil | place: Canada | collected 2011-08-04 | depth 0.3 m | reverse complement strand
CTCGACGAAGTCGCGCGACCTTGCGGCCGGCACCTCGCTAAACGCGCGCAGCTCGGCCAGCGCGGCCTGCCAGCGCAGCAGCAGGCCGAAGTTCGTGGCGTCGTCCAGGTGCGTCGCCGCGGCCCAGCCCTGCGGCCATTCGGCGCGCGCGCTGTAGGCGCTGAGCGCCTGCGGCAGCGGCCGGTCGCGCAGGCGCGCCGTCATCGTCGGCGGAATGAACAGGGCGCCGCAGAAGGTCGGGCCGGTGAGGAACTTGGAGCCGGTCATCGCGACCAGGCAGCCGCTGTCCAGGTAGCGGCGCAGCGATGCCGGCGAGAGCCGGAACTGGCAGGCGTCGACCACCACGTCGAGATAGCGCGGCCAGCGCTTGCGCAGGCCCGCGACCCACGCCGGAGCCGGCACCAGCAGGCCGGTCTTGGAGACATCCAGCGCGATCAGCAGCACCCGGCGATCCGCGGCGACGGCACGCACGACGCGCGACTCGATCTCGGCATGCACGTCGGCCAACGCGCGCGGCGCACCGGCGTCGTCGCGGATGGCGATCTGCACGACCTCGGGCGCATTGCGCTGGTCGACCGGCGCTCCGGCGACCAGCACCGCGCCCTGCGGCGAGGCCTCGCCGAAGTGGCGGCCGGCCAGCGCCGCGGCCACGCCGCTGCCGGTCTCGCAGGCGTCCATCATGATGACCAGCGGCGCCTTCGCGCTGCCTCCGCTCGCCCATTCGGCGGCGATCAGGTGCAGGTCGGTGCCGGAGGCGGCCAGCGCGATGTCGAGGCCGGCGATGTCGTCGACGCCGCAGAGCGTCTTCAGCGTCGCGCGCACGCGGTCGCATTCGCGGCGATACAGCACCTCGGCTTCGACCGCACCGGCCTCGGCCAGCAGCTCGCTGCGCAGGCGGTCGGCAGCGGCGAAGCCGAGGGTAGAGATCGACGTCGCCGTGGATGAGCCGAAGGCCGCGAGCCCGACGTCGGGCACGGGCGCGCAGCCGTACTTGTTGAGACGGCCCGGCGCCACCGGCAGCAGCCGCTCGTCGCCGCCTTGCGTCAGCAGCTGTTCGGTCGGCAGCAGCACGAAGGGCGCGGGCGCGGCGGGGACGGATCGCATCGCCTTCGCGTGGGTGAGGCGATCGCCGATCTGCAGCGTCGCGCGGATCAGCGTGTCGACGTCCTCGCGCCGCGTGCGATGGTTGACGATGGCCGCGCGGATCGCGAAGCGGCCGTTGATCGTCGTCGACGACGGCGCGCACAGGCCGGACTCCTGCAGTGCGATCAGGATGTCCGCGTTGACGGCGTCCGCATCGGCGCAGCGGTAGCGGAAGCAGACGATGTTGAGCGCCACCGGCGCGAGCAGCTCGAGCCGAGGCTCGGCCTTGATCCGCTGCGCCAGATGGCTCGCCAGTTCGCAGCTGTGCTCGATGGCGCGGCCGATCTTTTCGGCGCCGTGCACCTTGAACGTGAACCAGGTCTTGAGCGCCCGGAAGCCGCGCGACAGGTCGGGCCCGAAATCGCAGGGCCAGGGCGAGCCGGCCTGCAGGCCGCGGCTCTCGCGCCGCAGGTAGGCGGCGGGGGCGGCGAAGGTGTCGAGGTGCGCCTGGCCGTCGCGCACGATCAGGAAGCCGGCGTCGTAGGGCACCTGGCCCCACTTGTGGAAGTCGAAGGCGATCGAGTCGGCCTGCGAGAGGCCGGCCAGCAGCGGACGCAGCGCGGGCGCGAGCATGCCCAGCGCGCCGAACGCGCCGTCGACGTGGAACCAGAGTCCTTCGCGATCGGCGATCCGGGCCAGCGCGGCGAGGTCGTCGATCGCGCCGACGTCCACGGTTCCGGCGGTTCCGGCGACGAAGAACGGGGTCAGGCCGGCCGCGCGATCCTGCGCGATCGTGGCCTGGAGCGCGGCCAGGTCGATCTGGAAGCGCTCGTTCATCGGCACCAGCCGCAGCGCGGCCTTGCCGAGGCCGGACAGGTCCATCGCCTGCGCGATGCAGTTGTGCGCGCCCGCCGACGTGTAGGCGACGAGGCGCGACTCCGACGCGGCCAGGCCGTCGCGGCGCACGTCCGCGCCGAGCGCCCGGGTGCGCGCGATCAGCACGGCCATCAGGTTGGCCATCGACGTGCCGGTGACGAACAGGCCGCTGGCCGTCGCCGGGAACGAGAACAGCTCGCGCATCCAGTGCAGCACCTGCTTCTCGACCTCGAGCGGGATCTGGTCGCGCCCACCGAGGTTGGCGTTCAGGCCGGCGGCCAGCATCTCGGCCAGCGTGCCCACCGGCGTGCCGCCGCCCTGCACCCAGCCCATGAAGCCGGGGTGCGTGTTGCCGGCGGTGTAGGGCAGGATGTCGCGCATGAAGGCGTCGTGCACGGTCGCGAGATCGGACGGCGACTGCGGCAGCGCGGCGCGGAACTCGTCGCGCACGTGCTGCGGCGCCGGCGTCCAGACCGGGCGTTGCCGGGTGTCGCGGGTGAAATCGAGGATGTCGTCGAGCATGCGATGCGCCTGGGCGCGGAACGCGGCCCAGTCGGTCGGGTCCAGCGAGGCGCCGGTGTCGTCGAAGTCGAATCCAGTCATCCCCACATTGTTCGAGCCTGGCTTCGGCACGATCCCTGCAATAAGGCGGTGTTCGCCGCCAAGTTCGTCGCAGGACGGCGAATCCTCAGCCTGCGCTCAGCTTGCTACCGGAAACGCGGGATAGCCCCGGGGCGCGCCTGCCGGAGAAGCGCCGTTCGCGATGGCAAACTGCCGGCATGACAACGCTGCAGGACGCCGACGGCATCGACATCGCCACTTCCGCCAGCGCGGCGGAACGGGCCGAGCACCTGTTCCGGCAGGGCGTCGCGGCGGCAGGGCGGGGCGCCGCCGACGAGGCGGTCGAGCGGTTCCAGAAGGCCGTGGCGCTGCGGCCCGACTTCGCCGCCGCGCAGGCCAATCTCGGCCTGCTGCTGGTCGCGCTGCACCGCCACGCCGAGGCCGAGGCACCGCTGCGCCTGGCGTTGGCGGCCATGCCGCGCGAAGCGGCGCTGCGCAACGCGCTGGGCGTCGCCCAGGAGGCCTTGCAGCGCTTCGTCGAGGCCGAGCAGTCGTATCGCGCCGCGCTCGAGGCCCATCCGGGCCTGGCCGAAGCGCATGCGAATCTCGGCAACTGCCTGCGCCGGCTCGGCCGGGTCTTCGAGGCCGAGTCCCACCTGGTGCGCGCCATCGAACTCAGGCCTGGATTCGCGGTCGCCCATTTCAATCTCGGCGTCCTGCTGCAGGATCGCGAGGAACACGACCGCGCCATCGCCGAATATCGCCAGGCGCTGGCCTGTCGGCCCGATTATGTCGAGGCACTCAACAATCTCGGCAGCAGCCTGCGCCTTCAGGGTTTCGTCGACGAAGCCCGCGCCGCGTTCGAGACAATCCTGGAACTGCGGCCGCTGCAGATCGAGGCGCACTGCAATCTCGCCCAGTTCAAGACCTACCAGCCGGACGATCCGCATATCGGGCACATGCTTTCGCAGCAGCACCGGCTGCCCTCGCTGGCGCACGAGGGCCAGGTCCGATACTGGTTCACCGTGGGCAAGATGCTGGAAGACGCCGGGCGCCACGAGGAATCCTTCGCGGCCTATGCCGAGGGCAACCGCGCAAAGCGCGAAACGACGCCTTGGGACGAGCCGACCCACCTGGATCTGCAGCGCCGCATCATCGCGACATTCACGCGCGAGAAACTCGCCCGCCACGACGTGCCGTCCTCGGCCGAGGGCCCGACGCCGATCTTCATCGTCGGCATGCCGCGCTCAGGCACGTCGCTGCTGGAACAGGTCCTGTCGACGCTGCCCGATATCCACGGCGCGGGCGAGATCACCTGGCTGCCGGAAACCCTGCACGTCGAGAATGGCGATCCCGCTGCCGACGGCGGCGCCTTTCCTCAAACGGTGGCCGAATACTCCACGGAAGAATATCTGCAACTGGGCCGGCGCTATGTCGAACGCCTGCGCGAACTCGCGCCGAACGCGACGCATGTCGTCGACAAGCTGCCGGACAATTTCCAGCACATCGGCCTGATCCACCTGATGTTCCCGAATGCGCGCATCGTGCATTCGATGCGCGATCCGATGGATTCGGGCTTCTCGTGTTTCTCGCGCCTGTTCATCGCCAACAATCTCGGCTACAGCTACGACTTGGGTGCCATCGGCAGGTATTGGGTCAGCTATCACGAGTTGATGCGGCACTGGCATGACGTGCTGCCGGCGGGGCGCATCCTGGACGTCTCCTACGAATCCATGGTGGGCGATTTCGAGAATCAGGCACGCCGGCTGGTCGAGTATCTCGGGCTGCCGTGGGACGACCGTTGCCTCGGTTTCCACCAGAACCGGCGCATCGTCAAGACCGCCAGCGTGGCGCAGGTGCGCAAGCCCATCTACAGGACCTCGGTCGCGCGCTGGAAGGCGTACGAGCGCCACCTCGGGGCGCTGTTCGACGTCGTCAAGGACTATCGCTGAGGCGACTCAGTCGGCCGGCGAGCGCAGCAAGGTCACGTCGCCTTCGGCCTCCGCCGTCCTCGGGTCGCGGCAGATCTGCTCGAAGTGCGCGCGATCGCGGGGCGCGCCCATGGCCTCGACGCCGGCCCAGCGATTGCGTCCGCCTTCCTTGGCCACGTACAACGCCTGGTCGGCCAGCCGCGTGACCTCCGACCAGTTCGCCAGCCGCGGCTCGCCCGCGTAGAACGGAAAGCTCGCGAAGCCGACGGAGCAGGTGACGGCGAGCGCCGTGCCGTCGCCGATGTCGAACGCCTGCTCCGCGACGACGCCGCGCAGCCGCTCGGCCAGGACCGCGCCTTCGCCGGCGTGGGTGGCGCGCGCGACGAGCAGGAACTCCTCGCCGCCCCAGCGGATGAGGAAGTCGGCCTCGCGGATCACGCTGCGCAGGCGGCGCGCCATCTCGACCAGCACCGCATCGCCGGCGGCGTGGCCGTGCTGGTCGTTGACCGACTTGAAGAAGTCGATGTCCAGCATGTAGAAGACGAGGTCGTGGTCGAGCGTGGGCTCGCTCGAAGGCTGGCGCTGCTGGCGCTCGAAGCGGCGCAGCGTGAGCGCGATCTCGTCCTCGATGTGGGCCATCAGGAAGCGGCGGTTGCGCAGCTGCGTCAGCGGATCGGTGAAGCTGGCCTCCTGCTGCTGCAGGTAGGCCTGCTCGAGCAGCTCGTTCTTGCGCGCGAGCTCGTCCTGCGCGAGCTGCAGTTCGCCCAGCGTCTCGCCCAGCAGCTTGTAGGCGCGCGAATTGTGCAGGCCGATCGCGCCGTAGGCGCACAGCGTGCGAAAGATCAGCCGCTCGCGCTCGCCGTAGACGTGCGCCTTCGGCGACTGGATGGACATCACGCCCAGCAGGCTGTCGCCGACCACCAGCGGCGCGTACAGCGCACTCGCCGCGCGGAACGTGCCCGGGATGTGGTTCGGGTTGTAGCCCTCGGGCGCCTCCTGGCGCAGGATCTCCTGGCGCGTGCGGGCGCAGCGCGCCACGTTCGACACCTCGCGATCCATCGGGATCTCACGCCCCGGCACCATGGGCTGGCCCTCGTCGATGCCGAACGCCAGCGCCATCGTGTCGCCCGCGGCATTGAGCGCCCAGACCGAGAAGTGGGTGGCGTCCAGCAGGTCGTGCACGTGCGCCTGCAGGATGTCGAAGACGGCCTGCTCGTCGAGATGGCGCGTGATCTCCTGGCCGATCTCGCCCAGTACCTCGAGCGTCGCCGTCGTCTGCTGCAGGGTCGTCGCGAGCGAGCGCTGCAGTTCGGCATCGGCGCGCGTGCGCTCCGTCTGGAAACCGATCTGCATCGCGATGGAACGATTGAGCGCGGCCGTGCTGACCGTCGCCTCGCGCGCCTGCGCGGCCTGGCGCGACACCTCGTAGGCCACCGCGTGGTCGCCCGCGTGCGCGTGCTCCTGCGCGAGGGCGTCGTAGAGGTCGCCGGAGATCTGGTAGCCCTCGATCGACTGCGAGATCGCGACCGCCTCGCGCAGGCAGGCCAGCGCCGCGGCGTGATCCCCGGCATCGGCCGGCGGCTCGCCGGGCGCCGTCGTGGTGTACAGCCGCGCGAGTTCCATCAGCACGCGGATCTCGACCACGCGGCGCTTGAACTCGCGGCAGGAGGCGAGGGCGTCGTGCGCCAGCGCCAGCGCCTCGGCGCGCCGGCCCAGTCCGGCCATCGCGGTGGCGCGCGCGAGGCGCACCTCCATCAGCATGTCCGACTGCTTGAGCGTGTTGGCGCGCATCTCGAGCTCCGCCAGCACCTCGAGGGCCTCGGCGTGCTTGCCCTGCAGGTTGAGCCCCTCGCCGAGATAGTGCAGGGCGATCACCAGGCTGCGCGACTTGGGCGCGATGACCAGCATCCCGCGCGCTTCCTGCAGCAGCTCGATGGCGGCGTCCAGGCGCCCCAGCGGCTGCAGGATGCCGCCGAGCTGGATCAGCGCGCCGGCCACCGCCATCGGCCAGCCCAGGCGGCGCGCCTCGTCCAGGCCGCGTTGCATCCAGATCAGGCTGCTGTCGTGGTCGTTGAGGTTGGAGAAGCAGGCGCCGATGTTGGTGAGCGCGACGACCGCGCGCTGCCACTGGCCGCTCGCGACGGCATCCTCGTGCACGCGCAGGCGGTGCAGGATCGCCGGGCCGTTGTCGCCGTCGGAGAAGGCGATATTGCCGAGGAAGTCGGTGACCCAGGTCGCGACGCCGACGGGCCAGGGCCCGCTGCCGTCGCCGAACGCGTCGCCCCAGCGCTCGCGCGCCAGCATTGGATCGCTGAACACCGCCCAGCGCGCGATGGCGGCGCGGGCGATGAGCGTGCGCTGCACGTCGTCGAGGCGATGGGCCAGCGCCTCGCAGGCCTGCAGCGATTCGTCGCGGCGGACGGTGTCGCCGAGGTCGCTCGCGAGCGAGGCGTCGATCCAGCGCGCGTCGGCCTCGGCGGCAATGTCGCTCGAGGTGCGGGCGGCCCGGATCGCGTCGTCCACCAGGCGCTGGGCATGCTCGTAGTCGGCCAGGCCCCAGCTGACTTCCGCCTCGACCAGCGCGAGGCGCAGGGCGATGGCGCGCGCACGCGTCTCCCCGAGCTCGAATTGGCGCATCAGTTCGCGCGCCTCCCGGGCGAGCCCCACGGCGCGCTTGCCGTCGCGCTGGCGCAGGTGCCAGGCCAGGGGCACCAGCCCGGTCAGCCGGGCTTCGCCCGAGGGGGCCAGGCCGCGCTCCTGTTGCTCCAGCTCCTGCTCGTCGACGACGAAGGGAATGGACACGGCACTCACGTTTGCCGGGATGCGTTGTGCATTTTCAGACTGTAACCCAGCGTCCTGGCGCGCTGCCGGGCGTCGTGCGAAGTACGCCACGGTGTGGGCGAGGGCGCGTGCAGGAGGCGCGCGTCCGTGGCGTACCTCGCGCCGGGGGCGGGACTGTCGGATAATTTTACAGCGGCCGACGCGGTGCCTCGAATTGCCAGGTAAGTCATTGATATGATTGACATCGTCGGCAAGGCACGGTTAGTGCTTTGCCCCTTCCACACAGTGTCTCGAGCGCTTTGCGCAAGCGATTCAACCTCACCAAAGGAACCTCCATGAGCAACACTATGGCGCGCGTCGCCTTCTTCGCCACCGCTATGGCCGCCGCCACCGGCAGCTTCGCCGCAGACATCAAGCCGCTCGGAACGCCGATGGAAGACGCGCTGAGCCGCGGAACGCTGCTGGCGCTGGCCGCCGCCGGCCTGGTGCTGGGCGTTGCCGTCATCCGCCGCAAGCAAGGTCGCTGAGCTGACGTTGCCCGCTGGCCGGACACTGGAGACCAGTGTCCCGGTCTTGTTCTCCGCGTCATGACGTCCGTCGACGCTGCCGTGCAGCGCACGATGGGCGAGGGCGGCCCCCGCGCCGCCGTCTACGCCGCCTTCGGCTGCGCCATCGCGGCGTTGGTCATGGCGCCGACCTGCGAGGAACTCGCACGCACCTGGCGCGACGACTCGGCCTTCCAGTGGTGCTGGCTGGTCGTGCCGGCGGTGCTCTATGGCCTGGGTCAGCGCGTCCGCGCGAAGGGCGCTTCGCCGCCGCGATTCGACCTGCTCGGCCTGTGGGCCACCGTGCCTGCCGCGGTGCTGTGGTGGCTGTGCGACCTGATGAACATCGCCGTGGGGCAGCAACTGGCCCTGGTGATCGCGTTGCATGGCATCGCCCGCAGCACGCTGGGCAGGCGTCTCTATCGCGAGTCTTTCGCGACGCTCGCGCTGCTGTTGCTGATGGTGCCCTCGGCCGACGTGCTGCAGCCGGTGCTGCGGGACGTCACGTTGAAGGGCATCGCCCTGTTCGCCGTCGTCGCAGGCCTGCCGCATCGCGTCGACGGCTACGAGATCGCGATCGGTGCCCAGCACTACATCGTCATCGACGAGTGTTCGGGCCTGGCGTCGGTGACGCTCTCGATGTTCCTCGGATTCTTCTTCGGGACGCTGCTGTACCGATCGATCTGGAAGGTCTTGTCGCTTGCCGCCTTCGCGGCACTGGTCGGCGTTGCGTCCAATCTCGCTCGGGTCGTTGCGATCGTCTGGATCGATTGGTTGCGGGGATCACAGATGGACTTGACGGCGCATGCCGACATCCAGTGGCTATCGGTAGCGGCGGTGCTCGGACTGCTGTTGTTCGCGCTGGCGCGGCTGCGCGGCGATGCTGCCGTGCCGCCGTCCGCGAGCGTCGCGCAGTCTCCGGTCCGTCGCCGCGATCGATTCGCGCCGTTGCTGGCGGGCCTGTCCATCCCGCTGACCGTATGGGCCCTGGCCGCGACGGGCCAGGCGCTGGGCGCAACCTCGACGGAGACGGATCGCACCGCATCGCAGGCGATGCAGCCGCTGCCGGCCATGCTGGTCGGCGCCTCCCGCACCGATGGCGGCCTGCGCTGGACGGCGGCTGCGGCCCACGCCACGGCCTCGTCGGCCGCGGTCTACCGCCGGGGCGACCTGCAAATCCAGGCGTCCGTCGTCGAAACCTTGTCGCCGGAGGTCAAGCTGCCACGCTGGCAACTGCCGGCGTCTCCGTCCGGCCATTGGCACGACATGCAGACGACGCGGGCGACCGTGTGCGACGCACCGGGATGCGTCACGTTCAGCCGGTCGCTCCTGCAGGGAGTGCAACTCGACGAACGGCGCAGCATGGCGGCGGCGTATTGCGACGCAGGCTTGATGACCGACTCGGTGCTGCGGCTCCGCGCAGCGCATGCCTGGAACCGGCTCAGGGGACTCGGTGATCCACAGCGTTCGGTGGTGCTGGTCGTGGATGGGGGCGGGCTGAGCGACGGCGAGGTGGCGGGGGCGTTGCGGGTGCTTTGCCGGATGGGCCGGTGAATGTCGTACGTGTCTTTTGTAGTTTACATAACGCACATTATGCGCACTGTTGGTATCTTTGGCAGTGTTGCGTGTGAACAGGCTTCCAGGTCAAAGCAACCGCAACATCAACCCTGCATATAGTAGGTTTGGCCGTTGCGCCGTCGACATTGGAATCTTCATGTTCACCCAGCTCACCGCGGAAATCATCCCCCAACAGCTACGAGGCGTCGCGCTTGTCGGCACCAACCAGATCCCAAGGTACGGCTACGACCACTGGGATTGAGCTCGTCGGCGCTATCGTTCGTACACCCGTAGATGAGAATTGCCCCATTCCAAGTGCCCTGTACCCCAAACCAGCCTGTGTATGAACGAGGATCTGCGAGGACTTCCCACAGTGGGGTGCGCAATACCATGCCGTCCCAGGAAAGTGCTTTTCCGCAAGCTCGACGATCCATTGCTCAAGCATCCGAGCCATCATCGAAGCGGTGTCGTGCCAGACGGCGCCGGCGTCAACGCAGCTTGTCCTTGACCGCCTAGCCATCCTCCAGTCGACGATCGAAATGAAGCTCGAGGCGTTTCTCTAGCCGCTCCGAGAGCTTAGAAGCACGCTCGCCGTTGCTGGTGTCGTTCCTGCAGAACTGGTAGCTCATCGCCTTGGTCGCGATCATCACGAGCGTCGAGACGGCCTGTCTACCGTACCTGTTTGTGCATTGGCTTCCGATCAGAGCGTCGCTCGCCTCATTGGGCCGCGCAACAGTAAACGGCAAATCGCCGGGCAAGAGCTGAAAACGTGTTGCGCGCTACCTCGAATCGGCCGCAACACGCAGGGCGCTTAGCGTCTCGCAACAGAGTCTGGCGCTTTGCTGTGGATAACTTCGCCGTCCCCCTGGACCCCCTTGCAGGTAGAAGGAAGGACTTTTCAAGAAAAAAGCCAACGCAACACCGATCCCTACTTGCCAAGAATGTACGGTTTGTTGCTCAGCCTGGCGGCGCGAAGTCGGCGCTTGGTCGCGATTCTGAAAGTCGGGAGACACGAATTAGGTGCGAATGGCTGCCGCAAGCGTCCGTGACCACAAATCACGAAGCGACGATGGCCACTCCGGGCCGCCGAGGGCCTCGTGGCCTCCGTCAGGTCATTTGGGCTTCCACTGGCTGCGCTCTGGCGTGATGCCGTGCCACTGGCTGCGGTCTGGCCGGCGTGCGTTCCGCGCGTCGTCGTGTGGCGACCGGCGCAACATGATTTGGCTGCGGTCTGGTCATCGTGCCTTCACGTAGTTCCAACTGCCTTTCACGCCGCCGCCAGTCGCAGGAACGGCTGCAGATTGGCGGATGCCCCTTCGTCACGCCGATACGTGGCCGCCGGCGCACTTCGCCGCTGGTGGATGCCGGAAGCCTTTATCCCCCGTTTAGCGCAGCAATCCTGATCCAGGCCCCCGCCTAAGAAGCCAACTGGTTGCCAATGGAAGATTCAGGCTGCTTGCTGGTCGGCGTTTGATGATCAAGGCTGCGAGCCTCTGCCGCACCGTCACGATCAATCCGCAAGGGAGCATTCCTGCTGCTTGCGCGCTCGCTCGGATCATTCGGGCTGCATCGAGGGCCGATTTGGAGCATTCGCACTGCGCCACTGGCTGCCATTGGACTATTCGGCCTGGCCGAGGCTGCACCGGACTCCTGCGGGATTGCAACGCCTCGCGTTGCTCTGCCGGAGTGTCGAGGGCCGCGTGGCCTCCGTGAATCCAGTGGGACCTGCGCTCGCCGCCTTCTGACGTGATGCCGCAACCCCTGTGCTGTGCACCTGCGAGACGCTGACAAGGCTCACGACTTTGATGGCATATCAGGAGGCGACGCTTGCGCTTGGTCGAGTAGCACCTGCCATGGCCCGGACGTGCACTTGACGATGCGTGGCGGTATCCAGGGGCGACTCGGCATCCAACTCACTGAAAAGACCTTCCCTTGGTCATCCCACACGTCCAGGAGCGAGGACAGCGCTTCGTCCAGTGGGCTCAGCAGCACATCGTCGGCAAGATTGAGCATCCAGCCTTGCCTAACCAGTGTCCAACTCCCCGGGGCTGTGGGAGACACCGGCGTGTGTTGACCCGTTGCGCGGATTAGAAGTGGGAGCACCTTTATGGCGACGCCGGTGATCTCAAGTTTCTCGGATTGCTTCATCGGTAGCACCATGCGTTCCGTCTGCGTAGACGCAACATACAGGATTTGGATTGCGCTTGGCAGAGTTCGAGGACGTATAGCCGCGCACAGGTGAACCCTGATGCGTGACCGGCCAACAGCCATCTGGCTGCCGCAATCGTCCGTAACCACAAATCACGAAGCGGCGATGGCCACTCGGGGCCGCCGAAGGCCGCGTGGCCTCCGTCACCTCGCACTGGCTGCACTATGGCGTGATGCCATGCCACTGGCTGCGTTCGGGCCGGCGTTCCTTCCGCGCGTCGACATGTGGCCGCGGGCACATCTCGCCGCTGGCTGCGCTCAGGCCATCATCGCTTCGGGCCTTCGCCCGGCTGTCAGAGTCACAACACGTACCGGATGGCCGCGGCAACGCTTCCACCTCGGCCGCAGGTACTGCCGCCGCCAGCTATCGTAGGAACGCCTTCACTCGCTGTAGCCCGGCGCGACGGGCGGCACGAATGCAGGGCCCGAACTCAACCTTGCGAAATCCAGGCCTCTAGACCTCGCCGAATTCGCCGATTTCTCGCTGAAGCGCGTTTAGCGCCGGGGCGCGGCTTCACCTTGTCAGCCGCCCTCCTCTTGGTCACGATAAATGAAGGTTATCGTTACCTAGCCACACCGCGGTGACCTTGGCACGCCGCTCCACCCTGGGCAGCGTCGCGGACTGAGAGATCACAGCCGAACTTCCCGACTGCTTCCCATGGTTCCGTCCGTGGCGCACGAAAAAGCGGATACGGGCTTTTGTCGGACAACCAAGTGTCTACTAGGCTGCGGTACGCTGCGTCTAATCCCGTCTACTGCGGCCCTGGTTCATTGGCAGCCAAATTCACATGACACCTGTGTTTTCCAGGCAGGAGCTTGAAAGCCGCATTGCCGAACTGCAGACCAACATACTGACGATGCTCGCTCCGTACGAGCCGAGATCAGCTGTCGGTCTTTGGCTAGACATGTTGCGCGGCATCGAGGAGGTCATCAATCTCCCGACAGTCGACTGGGACGATGACGCGTTCGAGCGCCTTCTCTATGCGTTTCCAGTCCGATTCGCATCCCGGCACGTGGACTGGTTCATGGAGATCCGCAAACGGCTGGTCGCGCGGTTCAGCGAGACCTTCGCCAACCGAATATCAAACTTGGTATTTCTCGGAGACGCGATCGCATCTTCGCTGGCTATCCATGGCTTCGAAGAGGCAGGCGGCGGCTTCGACACATTGGCTTCACTCGTTGGCTATCTGCAGTCGCGACGGAGGCATTTCGTGGGATTGCTCCACGTCATGCCGACCGCGTGCCGCGGATCCGCACCGGTACAACAGTTCGATAGCTTCGGCTTGCCCGAGCCGCGTACCTCGTTGGCGACGCGTACCTCATTAGCCTGGGCCACTTTGCCTTGCGCATTTCGAAGCTTCAACGTGTTGTTGAACTCGCCCAGGTTGGATGGCGCTGCCAGTTCCGGATGCACGCGCCTGCCTCTGTCTTTCTTCTTCTTGCTCTTCCTTTTCTTTGTCGTGATGAGACTTGATGGAGAAGAACACGACCGCGCCTAACACGAGCAACTTAAACGTAATAAAGACTATAGGAACCCAATCCATGATTTCCTCAATACGCTGCATCAGCAGCTTAGACAATGGTTCAAGCCGAATTGGATGCTGCATGGGATCCCATGACGATCCTTTTGCTTGTAGCCGTTACTGTGCCAAAACAGTCGCCGAGATCAAAGACTCAGATTCGCCCAAAAAACAGCGGATCAGATGAACAGAATGGGGGCTTTTCCAGGAAAAATCTCTTGAAAGTACAGTGGTGATCAATCCGCTATTTGTGCATATCAGTTGCACACGATGACGAGGCACCATGAAGCGCTATGAAGCCCTGGCACAAGAGATCGCCGAGTCCATTGCCCACGGCCAGTTGCGGCCGGGCGAGCGTGTGCCGTCGGTCCGGGAGGCGAGCCGCAGCCGGGGCGTGAGCCCGTCCACCGTCTTCGAGGCGTACTACCTGCTGGAAGCGCGCGGTCTGATCGAGGCCCGCCCCCGTTCCGGCTACTTCGTCAGCCACACGGTGAACTGGCAGCAGGAGCCGGAGAGCTCCAGGCCGATGACGAAGGAGCGCGCCGTCGAGGTATCCGGACTGGTCTTCCAGGTGCTGGGCCACGCCAAGGATCGGGCCCTTGTGCCGATGGGTTCGGCCTTCCCCAGTCCACTGCTGTTCCCCTTGCCCAAGCTCGCGCTCGCCACGGGCAAGGCTCTGCGTCGGCTGGACCCGTGGCGCACGGTCGAAGACCTTTCGCCCGGCAGCGCCGCGCTGCGCCGCCAGATCGGCCTGCGCTATCTCGGGATGGGCTGCGGCGTGGACACCGAGGAACTGGTCATCACCAACGGCGCGATGGAGGCGCTGAACCTCTGCCTGGAGAGCGTCACTCGGCCCGGCGACCTGGTGGCCGTCGAGTCGCCGACCTTCTATGCCGCGCTGCAAGCGCTGGAGCGCCACAGCCTGCGCGCCGTCGAAGTCGCCACCCATCCGCGCACGGGCATCGACGTGGCCGCGCTGGCCGCGGTCATGGACCGGCATCCGGTCAAGGCATGTTGGCTCATGCCCAACTTTCAGAATCCCCTTGGCAGCCTGATGCCGGACGACGCCAAGCAAGCCCTGGTGGAACTGCTCGCCAAGCGCGAGGTGCCGCTGATTGAAGATGACGTTTATGGCGAGCTGTATTTCGGCGCCAGCAAACCCCGGCCCGCAAAAGCGTGGGATCGCGCGGGCTGGGTCATGCACTGTAGTTCCTTCTCCAAGTCGCTGGCGCCGGGCTACCGCGTCGGCTGGGCGGCGGCGGGCCGCTACGCTGGCGAGGTCGCGCAGCGCAAGCTGATGAGTTCCATCGCCGCGCCCTTGCCCTCGCAGGAGGGCTTGAGCGAATACCTTGAACATGGCGGTTACGACCGGCACCTGCGTCAGTTGCGGGCGACGCTGGCGCAGCATCGCCATGCCACGCTGCGTGACATCGCGAAGCACTTTCCGCCCGGCACGCGGGCCACGCAGCCGGAAGGCGGCTACTTCATCTGGGTGGAACTCCCCCCGAAGATCGACGCGTTGGAACTCCACCGGCTGGCCCTTTCGCAGGGCATCAGCCTGGCGCCGGGCCACCTGTTCTCGGCTGACCATCGCTTCAAACACCATGTGCGGATCAACTTCGGGCATCCCGACCACAAGAACTTCCACGCGGCGCTCAAGACGGTGGGAACCATTGCTCGGGCCCTGGCGGCCTGATGCGGCCGGCCCGATGACGTTATGCACTGAGGTCAGACGCTGGTCCACCCCGGCACATACGCGGTGGTTAGCGTGTTGCATCGACCGGTTGAATCCGCCCTGCTTGGCAGACTCCCAGCGCCCGTTAGCGCGCGAAATTCCGCTCCTGCAGAGTAGGCATGTGCGGCTTGCGGCCTCGCCTGGAACAAGCAGCGCGTTCTCACATCCGCCAAGCGATCAGCGACGCAACGGCCATTCGCGACGACGAGGCGATCGCCGTCGCGCTGGACCTGGCGAGCACAGCCTTGTATGCGGGGCTGCTCGATGAGCGACGTGTCCAGATCCCGCTCAAGCGCAAGCAAGGCGAGCGAGGTTGCTGCAGTTCCTGGCGGGCGGTTTGAGCGCGAGCCTCCATCGCGGCCACGACGCTGCGCCGAGTGAACATACGTTCATCGAGATTTCCTAGATGGTCAGCATCGCAAGAAGCGCCGCGGTCGGCTCGCGATCCCGCGCACGTCATCGACGACCAATATCGATTTCATGCCGCCTTCGCCTTGAGAGGTCTTGCAACGGTTCATGCCGCGGTGCCTGCAGCCATCCCGCCAGCCGCGCTCCCAACGCCTACCCCAACGGGTGAGCGCCCAGCGCGCCTCAAATCGGGGCGCGATTGAGCGTGCCGACCTTTGCATCAACAGTCTTGTCGCCAAGCTGAGAATCTCCTGTTTCATTGAGCACGCTGCAAACTCGCTTCGAGTGCCCAGTGCTTCAGGGAGGTTCAAACAAACGACGTTCGCCCGGCCGTCAGACGGCAGCCTGGAGCTCATCCTCCTGTTCGGCATCAGCGACAGAGACACCGAGCGACGCCGGAAGATTGCGCAGCGTCGCCAGTGCCACGTGGACGTCACGCCCGCACGGGTCCGCGCCCACGAAGCGCAGCACCGGTGAGAGCAGCGTCGGTACTTTCGGGAATAGCCGATGAACCAGATATTCACCAGGCAGGACGTAGGTCACAGAGCCGTCGGCGGATGCGCCAGCGACTCGAGTCCCGTTCGGGATGTGAACTCGGTAGCACTCCATGATTTTTCTCCGTCCAAGGAGCGACGGGCAGCCGAAGTCGCTGGTCGCCCGTCACCCGCTCCAGGGTCAACCAGCCGTCACCTGGATGCGCCGCGGCTGAGCGTGAGCCTGCTTGGGCACTCGCAGCGTCAGTACGCCGTCCTTCAGGCTGGCTTCGATGCGAGCCGCATCCAATTCTCGACTGAGCGTGAACGTGCGGCGGAAGCGCGGCACGTTCACTTCGGCCCAAAGGGCGCGCATCTCGGCTGGCAAGTCCATTTCGACGCTGCCTTCGATGGAGAGGTTGTCGCCGTCGAGCTTGAGGTCGAGGCAGTCCTTCGAGACGCCCGGCATGTCGGCGAGCAGGGTGATGCCGCCTGCGTCTTCGAAGATGTCCACCGCCGGCGAGACAGGACGTTGGTTCGATTCGGCGGCCTTCGTGGTCGCGATTTCGTTGCGGTCAGCCATGTTGGTTCTCCTTGAAGTTCGAGAGACGGGATGAGTTACTTCACTGCGATGCGCTGTGGTTGGGCTGCGATGCTCAGCGCGATGCTGATGCGCAGGATGCCGTCGCGATACTTCGCTTCCACCTTGAGGGGGTCGACGTCGTCGGGAAGCGAGACCGCGCGTGAGAAGCGGCCTTCCGGACGTTCGTTTGAGTACAGCTGCACCTTGGCGTCACGGTTCGGGACGGCCGACGGTCGCGTCCCGGAAATCTTCAGCACGTTGCGCTCGATGGTCACGTCGAGCGACGAGGCATCGATGCCCGGCGCGAATGCGAAGACTTCGACGCTCGAGGGCGTGCGTCCCACGTTGATTTCAGGGAATGCGCCGTAGGCAACAGAGCGGATGCCGCCCGGGGCACCTTCGGCACCCAGCGACCTGGACAGCAGGCGTTGCACCGCGTCGAGTTGGTCGAACAGGCTCTGAGGCCGCGAAAGCATGGTGTCAAGCATGTTGAAGCTCCTTCAGGGGTGGTTGGCCGGATGCTGCGAGCACCCGAGTGAGAAACGTAGGCGCGAGTTCTCCCGCTTGGCCAAGGCCAGGGGTTGGACGCGGCGTGCGAACGCTCAGGGAGAAGAAGGGGGCGCCGCAGGGCCGGAAGACCGGGCAGCCGACCGTGCGAAGTCGCTGACGCGTCTGAGCGTCTCGCGAGCCTGGAGATACGCGTCGAGCTGAAGCTCGCTCATCCAGGCGGTACGGCGGAGTGTGCTGCGACGCCGAGGATGGGGAGCCTGCGAAGTGGCGTGTGAGTTGGCCATGATTCAGTCCTCTCCGAATCGGTTGATGGCAATTTCTACGACGCAGAAACTAGGTTCGCGGTTGACGGATTCAAGGCCTCCAGAATTAAGTACAAACCCTAGGCGTCAGGCCGCTGCTGCGCCGACCCTCGACTGTCGGGACAGCGCGCGCGACACGCACGCAAAACAAAGCTCACGGCATAGGGTGGCCGACATCTGCCGAGGCTTGGAGCACGCGCGGGAGACGAAAGGCGCGGTGCTGGTTGCCGACGACAACGTCTACGCCAGCAGTGACCCTTTCCCCATTTCCTGCGACCAATGCCTCGCTGCCCGAGCGGGGCGCACAGCCTCCTCGCATAATGGGTTGGCGCCCACGCATGGAGGGCAGCCTACAACCGAGTCTGACATCTACATGCAACAGATCCTGGTGGTCGACGATGCCGACGTGAATCGGCTGCAACTGACGGCATTGTTGAAATCTGCAGGGTATGAAACGCTGCAGGCGGAATCGGGCTCCCACGGCTTGGCAATGCTGCAAGAGGCGCGGCCAGATCTCATCATCTGCGACGTTTTGATGCCTGTCATGGACGGCCTGGAATTCGTGCGGGCCGTGCGCTCGACGCCCAAGGTTTCATCCACGCGAATCATCTTGCGCAGTGCAACATTCGCGGACGCCGACGTGCGAGCTCTGGCAGATTCGTGCGGCGTTCTCGAGATCTTGTCGAAGTCCTGCGAGCCCGCCACGCTGCTCGACTGCGTCGCTCGCATGATCGCCCGCCCCTCGGCTGATGCACCTCCGCGGCTTGATGAGTTCGACGCCCGCCACATTCGAATTCTCACCGACAGGCTGGCCGCCCTGGCGGCGCAACTCGCTGCTGCGAACGAGCGCCTGTCTGCATCCAACCGCAACGAGGACGCGCTGCGCCATGAAATGGTCGACAGGATTGCAATGGAAAGGACGCTGCGCGAAAGCCAACGCCGTTTCAGCGACCTCTTGCGCAACGTCCAGCTCGTCTCGTTGATGCTGGACGGCGAAGCGCGCATCACCTACTGCAACGGCTTTCTCCTGAAACTCACGGGCTGGGAAGAAGAAGAGGTCATCGGTAAGAACTGGTTCGACACCTTCGTTCCTCCTGAGAATGCCTCGTTAAGGGGTACGTTTCGCGATCTGCTTGCCGATCATCCGTCTGCGTGGCACCACGAGAACGAGATCGTGACCCGCACCGGCGAGCGACTTCTCATCCAATGGGACAACACGATCCTGCGCGACCCGGCCGGCGAAGTCATCGGCACCGCCAGCATTGGCAAGGACGTCACCGAGACGCGTCGATCGGAGCAGCGTATCCGCCGCCTGAGCCGGGTGCACGCCATGCTGAGTGGCATCGGAACCTTGATCGTGCGCGCCGGCAACCGGGAAGAACTGTTTCGCGAGGCCTGCCGCCTCGCTGTGCAAACCGGCGGCTTCAGCATGGCCTGGATCGGCATGCTCGACCCCATCACCCAGGACGGCGCCATGGCGGCGGTCTTCGGCGAAGACCAGTCATACGTCCCCGACATCCGCATCACGGCGCGCAATGGCACGCCCATTAGCGAGCGCCCCGGATCACGTGCGATTCGCAGCGGCGAGCCCGTCATATGCAACGACGTTTCAAACGACAACTCCGTCACCGAATTGCGCGGACGCCTGCTGGCAAAAGGTCACAACTCGTTCGCGTGCCTTCCACTCGTCATCTCGGGTAGAAGCGTTGGCGTGCTCGCGTTGTTTTCCAGCGTGCAGGGCGCCTTCGATGTGGAGGAGTCCCAGTTGCTCACGGAGCTCGTGCGCGACATTGCGTTCGCGCTCGACCACCTCGACAAGGAGGAGCGACTGCACTTCCTGGCGTACTACGACGGGCTCACCGGCCTCGCCAACCACGTGTTGTTCGAAGAACGGCTCGAACGGTTGATCGACGCCTCGTCGGCCGAAGGCCGCCAGCTCGCGGTCGTGATGATCGACCTGGAACGATTCAAGACGATCAATGACACGCTGGGACGCACCACAGGAGACCAATTGCTCCGAGGCGTGGCCGAACGACTGCTCGCAAGCGCGACGGACAAGCAGTTCGTGGCACGCCTCGGCGCGGACCACTTCGCGATCGTGATGTCCGACATCTCCGGCGAAGGGGACGTCGTGGAACGCGGTGCCATCAAGTACCGCAACTGCTTCCAGGCCCCGTACATCGTCGGCGGACATGAACTGCGCGTCGCGGCCAAGATCGGCGTGGCAATGTTTCCACGCGACGGCGAGACCACGGAAGCGCTGTTCAGAAATGCCGAGGCTGCGGTACGCAAGGCCCAGGCTTCGTCGGAGGCACTCCTCTTCTACACGCCCGGCATGACTGAATCGGTCGCGAAGAACCTGGCGCTCGAGGGCCGCTTGCGCAAGGCAATCGAGCGGGAGGAGTTCGTGCTGTATTACCAGCCCAAGGTCGACCTGGGCACGCGTCGCATCGAAGGCGTCGAGGCGTTGATCCGCTGGATGAGCCCGGAGCGCGGACTCGTGCCACCGCTGGAGTTCATTCCGCTACTCGAGGAGACCGGCCTGATCATCGACGTGGGCGCGTGGGCGTTGCGCACCGCGGCCAACGACTACCGCGAGTGGCTGGATGCAGGCTTGCCTGCACCGCGGATCGCCGTGAACGTGTCAGCCGTTCAATTGCGGCGCCAGGACTTCATCGACATCGTCTCGCGCACGCTGTCCGAGGCTGGCATCGGCTCCGGCATCGACATCGAGCTCACCGAGAGCCTGCTGATGGAAAACATCACTGCCACGATCCAGAAGCTGCAGGCATTGTCGGCAATGGGCGTCAACGT
>FTKT01000565.1_pt1 | contig 19944 bp, 22 predicted proteins | sample 1658271 | NCBI WGS metagenome assembly FTKT01 (sample SAMEA3914811, study PRJEB12502) | metagenome | biome: forest; material: soil | place: Canada | collected 2011-08-04 | depth 0.3 m | reverse complement strand
CCGGCGGCGCGGCCGGGCGGGGCTGAGCCGCGCGGGGCCGGGTCGCGCTCGGCCGCGTGAGGCGCGTGACGCGCAGCCACGCGCCGACGGGCGAGGCCCAGGGAGGCGCAGTAGCCCTGCGCGGCCCGGCCGCGCTCGGGCGCGCGAGACGCTGAGCGCGGCAAGGCCGCGCGAGACCCGACGAGGCCACGCGGGGCGCGAGACGCGCAGCCCTGCGAGGCCCGGTCCGGCGAGGCCCCGGTCCTGACCAGCCCCGCCAGACCCCGCGCGCGCAGACCGGCGGGGCCCGGCGCGCTGGTGCGTGCCGGGCCCCGCGGCCGCCTGCCGGTGACGGTCTGTCAGCCCTGGTCCTGCTGTGCCTCGGCGGCCGCCGCGGCGACCGTCTCCAGCAGGTTGTGCGCCTGGTCGGCCACCGAGACGTGCTTGTCCGGACCGCCCAGCTGGGCCTTGGCGCCCGGCACCGCCGAGACCGCGCCCGGGATCAGCCGCGGGTCCAGGTCGCCGAGCGAGAGCGCGCCGTCCTTCACCTGGCCGTCCGTCCCCTCGGCGAAGCCCAGCGGGTGGCCGAGGCCGACCGCCGGGCCGACCGCGCTGAGCGGCTTCTGCGGCGCGTCCAGCGAGAGAGCGCCGGGGCGGACCCCGTCGGCCAGCGCCGGCAGCGGCAGGGCCGTGTCCAGGCTGGGGCCGACGCGGGAGAAGTTCAGCGCGGGCACCACCTTGTCCGGCACCAGCTGGTGCCGGTCCTCGGCGGCCGGGACCGGCGGGAGCACCGGGGAGGAGGGGATCGCGCCGGACAGGTCGCCGCCGAGCGGCAGCATCGGGGCCTTGTCGCTCACCGTTTCGAGCGGGATCCGGAACGGCACGGTCTTCGTGGCCAGACCGTTTTCGAGCGCCGCCACCTGACCGGGGGTCATCGGCGTCGCGGCCATCGCCACGCCCTGCCCGGCGATCGCCGAGGCACCCACCGCCAGCACGAGCGCACCGGCCCGCTTGGAGAACTTCATCGTCTTCATACCCGATCTTTCGAGAGCTTCCGGAGAGCCGTCGGCCGGTGAATACAGCCGCGGCCAATCTGCCTCAACGATCCGGGCCCACCGGAGTGGGCGGCTCTTAACCGAAACGGAGTAATAGTCAGACCGACACGCCAGTCAGCACGAGACGTCGAAAAGTTTCCCGGCGAGCTTCGCGTAACTTTCCCGGCCGCCATTCTTTGATATTGGTGTCACCGTACGACGGCGGCCGGATCGGATCGCCGACCATCCCGCAGGCCCGAGTTCTGCCGGGCATGATCGCATTCCTGAATACGCCACGGCGCCGCGGTGACCACAGACCAGTTCAATTCGTTGAACGCAATGCAGCGAGACGCAGCACACTTCGCAGCAACAGAGCATACGAAGTAGCCAAGAGAGGAATTCCCATGATCAAGAAGACGCTCGCCTCCGTCGGCCTGGTGGCCGCCGCCCTCGCCGCCGGTGCGGCCCCCGCGATGGCCATCGGCAACGCGGACGGCTCCGCGCCCTCCCTGCAGGGCAACGGTGGCACCAACGCCACCGGCACCTGGGGCGACCACAGCCCGAACTTCCACTTCCTGGACAACCCGAACATCTGCCTGCCGGAGATCCACCACGTCCAGGTCGGCCTGATCCCGGTCCAGGCGGACATCCCGGTCGGCAACCAGCAGCTGCACCAGGTCTGCAACGTGGGCCAGCCCACCCAGAGCAACGGCGACGGTGTCGCCTCGCACCTGATCGGCTGACCAGCCCTCAGCTCCTCCCCCGCACCGCCACCGCAGCCAGCGGTGCCCCTCCCTCCCCCTCGCCCTCGCGCTACCTCGAAAGAGAGCACCCCATGCTGAAGAAGGTCCTCGCCGTCGCCGGCCTGGCCGCCGCCGGTGTCGCCATGTCCGCCGCCCCCTCGCTCGCCATCGGCGACGCGGACGGCTCGGCCGCCTCCGTGCAGGGCAACGGTGGCACCAACGCCACCGGCACCACGGGCAACCACAGCCCGAACTTCCACACCCTGGACAACCCGAACATCTGCCTGCCCGAGGTTCACCACGTCCAGGTCGGCCTCATCCCGGTCCAGGTCGACGTGCCGGTCCTGAACCAGCAGCAGCACCAGATCTGCAACGTGGGCCAGACCACCCAGGCCAACGGTGACGGCGCCCTGTCGCACCTGATCGGCTGATTCGGCGCCACCGCAGTACCTGACTCTCCAGAGCAGTACCTGACCCGACGGAGTAGCACCGCGGGGCCGGGGGATCCCTCCCCCGGCCCCGCTTCGCGTGCTGTCCATTCGAGTGACAGCACGTCAGATCCCTGTGTGGCTGGCCTGGTTCCAGCACGCGGTGTGATCAGCTGAAAACGGCGTCCGCCCCCCGGACGCCCTGTCAGAAGAGAGGACCGACCTCATGCAGAGAATGCTGGGCAGGGCCGCGGCGGTTGCGGCCGGCGCACTGATGATCGCCGGTATGGCCGCTCCGGCCTACGCCCATGTCTCCACCGGCGGCTCCGGCGGCGGCGTGGTCTCGGCCGACCCGGTCTTCGTCGCCGGCTGGCACGAGGGTCACGCGGACACCGACCACGTGCACACCTGCTTCGAGCACAGCTTCTGGGCCACCGACGAGGCGGCCGGCGGTGAGGGCAGCCACGAGATCGACATCGACGGCTTCCACCACCACCACGACTGACCGCACTGCCAAGGGGGTACCGGCCGACGGGCCGGTACCCCCTTCGTCATGTCCGCCGTACGGTGGGCCTACGGCCTGTCGTCAGCGCGGCAGCATCCGGGCGGCCTCGACGGCCCAGTAGGTGAGGATCTGCCCGGCGCCGGCCCGGCGCAGCGAGGTGAGCGTCTCCATGATCATCCGCTCGCGGTCGATCCAGCCGTTCGCCGCCGCCGCCTCGACCATCGCGTACTCGCCGGAGACCTGGTACGCCGCCACCGGCACCGGGGAGGCGTCGGCGACCTGGCGCAGGATGTCCAGGTAGGCCATGGCCGGCTTGACCATCACCAGGTCGGCGCCCTCGGCCAGGTCCTGCTCCAGCTCGCGCAGCGACTCGCGGGCGTTGGCCGGGTCCTGCTGGTAGGTCTTCCGGTCGCCCTTGAGCGAGGAGCCGACCGCCTCGCGGAACGGGCCGTAGAACGCCGAGGCGTACTTGGCGGTGTAGGCGAGGATGCCGGTGTCCTGGTAGCCGGCCCGGTCCAGCGCCTGGCGGACCACCCGGATCTGACCGTCCATCATGCCGGAGGGGCCGACCAGGTGGACGCCCGCCTCGGCCTGCACCACGGCCATCTCGGCGTACCGCTCCAGCGTCGCGTCGTTGTCCACGCTGCCGTCCGCGGCCAGCACCCCGCAGTGGCCGTGGTCGGTGTACTCGTCCAGGCAGAGGTCGGACATCACCACCAGCGCGTCGCCGACCTCGCCGACCACGTCGCGGATCGCGTGCTGCAGGATGCCGTCCGGGTTGGTGCCCTCGCTGCCGACCGCGTCCTGCGTCTCGGGCACGCCGAAGAGCATCAGCCCGCCGAGCCCCGCCTCGGCCGCCTCGACCGCGGCCTTGCGCAGGGTGTCCCGGGTGTGCTGGTACACGCCCGGCATCGAGCCGATCGGCTTCGGCTCGCTGATCCCCTCGCGCACGAAGAGCGGCAGGATCAGCTCGGCCGGGTGCAGCCGGGTCTGCGCCACCAGCCGGCGCATCGCCGGGCTCTGACGCAGCCGGCGAGGGCGGACGGCGGGGAATTCAGCGGACATTGCGTTCCTCCGAAGACGGGTCAGCGCGCCTTGCGACGGGAGCCGGGGCGACGCTCGCTGGGCCGGTACACCGGCTCGCCGGCCGAGGTGGCCGCGTCCCGGCGGCCCGCGCCGAAGTCCGCGAGCGCCTGGGCCAGCGCGGAGGCGGAGGGCGCGGGGGCCATCACGTCGACGCGCAGGCCGTGCTCCTCGGCGGTCTTGGCGGTGGCCGGACCGATGCAGGCGATGATGGTGACGTTGTGCGGCTTGCCGGCGATGCCGACCAGGTTGCGCACCGTCGAGGACGAGGTGAAGAGCACGGCGTCGAAGCCGCCGCCCTTGATCGCCTCGCGGGTCTCGGCCGGCGGCGGCGAGGCGCGCACGGTCCGATAGGCCGTCACGTCGTCCACCTCCCAGCCGAGTTCGACCAAGCCTGCCACCAGCGTCTCGGTGGCGATGTCGGCGCGCGGCAGCAGCACCCGGTCGATCGGGTCGAAGACCGGGTCGTACGGCGGCCAGTCCTCGAGCAGGCCGGCCGCGGACTGCTCGCCGGAGGGCACCAGGTCGGGCTTGACGCCGAAGTCGACCAGCGCCTGCGCGGTGGTCTCGCCGACCGCCGCGACCTTGATGCCGGCGAAGGCCCGGGCGTCCAGCCCGTACTCCTCGAACTTCTCGCGCACCGCGCGCACCGCGTTGACCGAGGTGAAGGCGATCCACTCGTAGCGGCCGGTCACCAGGCCCTTGATCGCCCGCTCCATCTGCTGCGGGGTGCGCGGCGGCTCGACCGCGATGGTCGGCACCTCCTGCGGCACCGCGCCGTAGGAGCGCAGCTGTTCGGAGAGGCCGGTGGCCTGCTCCTTGGTGCGCGGCACCAGCACGTTCCAGCCGAAGAGCGGCTTGGTCTCGAACCAGGAGTGCGAGGAGCGGTGCGCGACCTGCTCGCCGACCACGGCTATCACCGAGGTCGCCGGGTCCACGGGTGCGGAGACCGGCGAGGGCAGCACCCGGGCGGCCTTCAGCTCGGCCGCGATGGTGGCCAGCGTGGCGGTGAAGGTGCGCTGACGGGTCGTCGTCCCGGAGAGCGTGGCGCAGAGCGCGGCGTCGGGCTTGCGGCCGTGGGTGACCAGGGCCGCGGCCGTGGCGGGGAGCTGGCCGAGCGTGGTGCGCACCACCAGCGTGGTCTCCGGGGCGCCGAGGTCTATCAGCGCGCCCTGGACCAGGGCGGTGCCGTCCACGAAGCGCACGTCGGCGCCGTTGCTGCCGCGCAGCGGGACGCCCGCGTAGGCGGGGACGCCGACCGACTGGGCGACGCCGGGGATGACCTCGAAGGGCAGCCCGGCCTTGGCGCAGACCAGCATCTCCTCGGCCGCCCGGCCGTCCAGGCCCGGGTCGCCGTCGACGGTGCGGACCACGTGCTTGCCGGAGCGCACGGCCTCGGCGACCAGCTTGCCGATCGAGGCGGCGTCGACCCCGCCGATGTCGAGCGAGGCGGACTCGCCGTCCGAGGCGGTCAGGCTCTGCACCCGGACGTGCTCGGGGCAGTGCGCGCGCACGGCGGCCGCGGTCAGCGGGTCGGCGATCAGGATGTCGGCCGAGGCCAGCACCTCGACCGCGCGCAGCGTCAGCAGGCCCGGGTCGCCGGGACCCGCGCCCAGGAAGGTACAGCGACCGGAGCGGTCGGCGGTGGCGGTGGGGCTCATCAGGCTCGCTCCCCCATCAGACCGGCCGCTCCGCCTTCGAGCAGCCGGGCGGCGAGGACGTGGCCCAGAGCCCGCGCCTGCCGTTCGGCCGTCTCGTCGAGCACGAGCGGACCAGTGGTGGACATCGTCAGCAGGGCGGCGCCGTCGACGGTCCCGACGACACCTTCCAGCCGCAGTTCGTTCGCACCGCTCACCGAGGCCAGGGCGGCCACGGGGGCCGAACAGCCGGCCTCCAGGGCGGCTAGCAGTGCGCGCTCCGCGGCGACGGCGGCGCGGGTGGCGGGGTGGTCGAGCGCGCCGAGCACGGCGGCGAGCTCGACGGCGTCCGAGCGGCACTCGATGGCGAGCGCGCCCTGGCCGGGGGCCGGGAGCATCAGCTCGGGGTCGAGGTGCTCGGTGATCTCAGCGGACCGGCCGAGCCGGTTGAGGCCGGCGGCGGCCAGCACCACCGCGTCCAGCTCGCCGCTGCGCACGAAGCCGATCCGGGTGTCCACGTTGCCGCGGATCGGGACAGTCTCGACCGCCGCGCCGCGGACCGCGGCCCAGGCGTTCAGCTGGGCCATCCGGCGCGGGGAGCCGGTGCCGATCCGGGCGGCGCGCCCGACGCACTTCTCGATCAGCTCGTCCAGGGTCAGGCCCTCCCGGGCGACCAGGGCGTCGCGGACGTCCTCGCGCTCGGGGACGGCGGCCAGGGTGAGCCCCTCGGGCTCGGCCGTCGGCAGGTCCTTGAGCGAGTGGACGGCGAAGTCGATCCGGCCCGCCAGCAGCGCGTCGCGCAGGGCGGAGACGAAGACGCCGGTGCCGCCGATCTGCGCGAGGTGCTCGCGGGAGGTGTCGCCGTAGGTGGTGATCTCCACCAGCTCCACGGGACGGCCGGTCAGCCGGGTGACCTCGCGGGCGATCATGCCCGACTGGGCCATCGCCAGTGCGCTGCGCCTGGTGCCCAGTCGCAGCGGTATCGTTTCGGCGTCCAACTGGCCCTGCTGGGTGCTCAGTTGACCATTCATCACGTTATCGTCCCGGTCGTGCTGGTGCGCTGGAAGATGGTTCATCGGGCCGCTCCGCCCGCGAGACTACCGCTGGTGGGCTGCGCCTGCGGCCCTACCGGCGTACCGGAGACCGCCTGGACGGCGGCCGGGTCGAGGTCGAACAGCTCGCGCAGCGCCTCCGCGTAGGAGGCACCGCCCGGTTCGGCGGCCAGTTGCTTGACCCGCACGGTGGGTGCGTGCAGCAGCTTGTCGACCACCCGGCGCACCGTCTGGGCCAGCTCCGCGCGGGAGCGTTCGTCCAGGTCGGGCAGCCGGGAGTCGAGCCGGGCGAGTTCGGCGCCGACCATCTCGGAGGCCATCGCGCGCAGCGCCACCACGGTGGGCGCGATCCGGGCCGCGCGCTGGGCGGCGCCGAAGGCGGCCACCTCGTCGGCCACGATCCCGGTGACCGCCTCGACGTCCCCGTGGCCGGGGGCGGCGGCGTCGGCCTGCGAGAGGGACTCCAGGTCGACCAGCAGCGCGCCGGGCAGCTCGTGGACGGCGTGGTCCACATCGCGCGGCATCGCCAGGTCGAGGAAGGCCAGCGGGGTGGCGGCCTCGCGCAGGGCGAGGGCCGCGGCCACCTCCGCCGCGCCGATCACCAGGCCCGCCGAGCCGGTGCAGGAGACCACCAGGTCCACATCGGCCAGCGCCTGCGGGACCTTGGCGAACTCGACCGTCCGGGCGCCCAGCGAGGCGGCCAGCCGCTCGGCCCGCTCGGGGGTCCGGTTGGCGATCAGCAGGTCGTCGACGCCGGCCCGGGCCAGCGTGGCGGCGGCCAGCGAACTCATCGAGCCCGCACCGACCACCAGCACCCGCTTGCCCGCGATCGGACCGGAGCCGGCCGCGACCTGTTCCAGGCCGAAGGTGACCAGCGACTGACCGGCCTTGTCGATCCCGGTCTCGCTGTGCGCGCGCTTGCCGACCCGCAGCGCCTGCTGGAAGAGCTCGTTCAGGCCGCGGCCGGCCGTGTGCTCCTCCTGGGCGCGGGCCAGCGCGTCGCGCAGCTGGCCCAGGATCTGGCCCTCGCCGACCACCATCGAGTCCAGGCCGCAGGCCACCGAGAAGAGGTGGTGCACGGCCCGGTCCTCGTAGTGCACGTAGAGGTGGGCGGTCAGCTCCTCCAGGTCCACCCCGCTGTGCTGGGCGAGCAGCAGCGAGAGCTCGGCGACGCCGGCGTGGAACTTGTCCACGTCCGCGTAGAGCTCGATCCGGTTGCAGGTGTTGAGCAGGGCCGCCTCGGAGACCGTGGCGGTGGCCGCCGCGTCGTGCAGCAGGCGGGTCGGGACGTCACCGGTGAGCGCCGCGCGCTCCAGGACGCCGACGGGGGCGGTGCGGTGGCTCAGGCCGACGACCAACATGCTCATGCCGGCATCACCGCTGGTCGGTCCGTGTCGCCCTTGGTCTCGGCCTTCGGCTCCTTGACGTCCTTGGCGGCGCCGGCCGCCCGGCGCAGCTTGGCGGCCGCGGCCCGGACCGGGCCCGGGGCGCGGTCCAGGACGGACTCCTCACCGCGGCCCTCGGGCTCCTCGCCGGCCTTGCGCTGCTCGTGGAAGGCCAGGATCTGAAGCTCTATCGACAGGTCCACCTTGCGCACGTCCACGCCGTCCGGCACGGTCAGCACGGTCGGCGCGAAGTTCAGGATGCTGGTCACGCCGGCCTCGACGAGGCGGTCGCAGACCTGCTGGGCGGCGCCCGGCGGGGTGGTGATCACACCGATGGAGACCTGCTGACTCTCCACGATGGACTCCAGTTCGTCCATGTGCCGCACCGGCAGACCGGCCGCGCTGTTGCCGACCACGGCGGGGTCGGCGTCCAGCAGGGCCGCCACCCGGAAGCCGCGGGAGGCGAAGCCTCCGTAGTTGGCGAGCGCGTGGCCGAGGTTGCCGATCCCGACGATCACGACGGGCCAGTCCTGGGTGAGGCCGAGCTCGCGGGAGATCTGGTACACGAGGTACTCGACGTCATAGCCGACGCCCCGGGTTCCGTACGACCCCAGGTAGGAGAAGTCCTTGCGCAGCTTGGCGGAGTTGACCCCGGCCGCGGCGGCCAGCTCCTCCGAGGAGACGGTGGGGACGGAACGCTCGGAGAGCGCCGTCAGCGCTCGCAGGTACAGCGGCAGCCGGGCCACGGTGGCCTCGGGGATACCGCGGGCGCGCGTCTGACGTCCCACAGGGGTGCGGCGCATGGAGCCTCCGTCGGCAGGGCTGGGGGGCGAGGATTTTGGTGTGGATCGGCCGATTGCCACGGTGCTCCTGTGGGTGAAGCTGGGCTTTGGCTGCCAGGCTATGCGTTTGTGAACGTGTGCACAAAGATGGTGTCCGTTTTGTCCCCCCACAGTGACGCGCATCACGCTTGGTACCCGACCCGTTGGCGTACGCGCGCACGTACCGGCCCCAGCCGCGGCCAGGGCAGCACCGCGGCCGCCCGCAGCGGCTCGGCCCAGTCGGCCCGGTGGTCCGCCAGATGCCGCAGCACGTCCGCCGAAGCCCGCGCGTCGCCCAGCGCGGTGTGCGCCGGATAGCCGCCCAGCCCGGCCGCCCGGACGCAGTCGCGCAGGCCGAAGCCACCCGCGCCGGGCAGGTGGCGGCGGGCCAGGTGCATCGTGCAGAGCAGGGGGACCGGCGGCAGTGACACCCCGATCCGGGCGAACTCGCGCTCCAGGAAAGCCTGGTCACAGCTGACATGGTGACCCACCAGGACCCGGCCGGTCAGCAGTTCGAGCAGAAACGGCGCGATCTCGCGGAACCTCGGGGCGCCGGCCACCTCGTCCTGCGCTATCCCGTGGACGTGGGTGGGCCCGACCGGCCCGAGGGGATCGAGCAGCGTGCAGAACTCGCCCTCGGTGCGCAGCGACCCGTCCAGCAGCACCACGCCGACCTCCACCACCCGGTGGCGCCAGGGACTGCGGCCGGTGGCCTCGATGTCGACCACGGCGAAGCCGCCGGCGGCGCGGGTGGCGCCGGCCGCCCCGGGGACGGACGGCACGGCGGCGGGAACCGGGAGCATGACTGCCTTCCTCGAAGTACGGCCCCCGGCGGCACGGACGAGGTCGATCGTAGGCAGATCAGTCCTTCGAAAATAAGCAGATCTTCAGTTCTGATGACAACGATGTGGAGAAGCACCCCCGCCGGACGGCGGGGTTCAGCGGGCCAGGGCCGTGCGCAGCCGCTTCTCGTCGACCCGCCAGAAGTCGTGCTGCCGGCCGTCGATCAGGGTCACCGGGATCTGCTCCCAGTACTTGCGGTACAGCTCCTCGTCGCGGGTGATGTCCCGCTCCTCGAAGGCGGCGCCGACCTCGCCGGTCACCCGGACGATCACCTCGCGCGCCTCGTCGCAGAGATGGCAGCCGGGCTTCCCGATCAGGGTCACCGTACGGTCGGCGTTCTTGGGGGTCTGGTCACGGCGCAGCAGTGGGCTCACCCGCCCATTGTGCGCCGTGCGCCGGCGGTCGGCGGGACGCACACCGGTCACACCGGCTGACTATGCTCGGTCCCATGTCCCCGCTGCGCAGGCTCACCCGGACAAGGCGTTCCCCCTCCGAGCGGACCGCCCTGGCGGGCGAGGCCGCCGCCGACGCCGCCGAGCGGGCACTGCGCGCCACCGCGCCGCTCGCACAGACCCCCGAGGAGGAGGCGGCGCTGCCGGACCACCCGCAGGCCGCGGCCTTCTTCGACTGCGACAACACCATCCTGCAGGGCGCCGCGGTCTTCTACCTCGGCGTCGGCCTCTACCGGCGGCACTTCCTCACCCGCCGCGACATGGCCCGGTTCGCCTGGCAGCAGGCCTGGTTCCGGGTGCACGGCGCCGAGGACCCGGAGCACATCGCCGGCGCCCGGCACAAGGCGCTCTCGCTGGTGGCCGGCAAGCGCACCGGCGACCTGGAGGAGATCTGCGAGGAGATCTTCGAGGACGTGGTCGCCGCCAAGGTCTGGCCCGGCACCCGGGCGCTGGTGCAGATGCACCTGGACGCCGGCCAGCGGGTCTGGCTGGTCACCGCCGCCCCGCAGGAGGCGGCCCGGATCATCGCCCGCCGGCTCGGCATGACCGGCGCGCTGGGCACCGTGGCCGAGGAGGAGGACGGGTTCTACACCGGCCGGCTGGTCGGCGAGATGCTGCACGGGCCGGCCAAGGCCGCGGCGGTGGCCGCGCTGGCCCGGCGCGAGAAGCTGGACCTCGGCCACTGCGCGGCCTACAGCGACTCGGCCAACGACATCCCGATGCTCTCGCTGGTCGGGCACCCCTTCGTGGTCAACCCGGACGGCGCGCTGCGCCGTTACGCGCGGGCCCACGGCTGGCGGGTGCAGGACTTCCGCACCGGCCGCAAGGCGGTGCGGATCGGCATCCCCGCCGCCGTGCTGCTCGGCGCCGCGGCCGGCGCGACGCTGGCCGGCATGGTGCTGCGCCGCAGGCGGAGCTGACCTTACGTCAGAACCTCGCCGACGAGCGGCGTGACCGGATCTGATCGTTCGAAGCCCCCGCAAAGTCCGGGATTGGCGGGCCCCCAGGCAGGGAAACCGCCCCTCCGACCTCGGAATCGGTCACAGTACGCTGTGAAACGCTCACGCAACGCGTACAGTTCGGAGCTTTGTTCGGTCACTTTCAGCCCATATACCACGCGAAGTGGATCCCAATCGACCACTTCGGCCACAGGGTGTAGCTGTCATTGCACAAAGCGTTATTCTCTCCTGGATGCACGCCCAACCCACGTGTCCCCCATACGGGGTGACGGGGAGTGCTCTCCGCGCAGGCGGAGGTGATCCGTCCACAGTTCTGCCTCTGGGAGTCCCGTGTACCCACCCGTCCGGAACGACGCGCCCACTCCCTACCGGTCGTCGCCCGCCACCGCCGCCTCGCGCAATCTCCGCCTGCTCCGCTCCCTGCTGCGCAGTCAGCTGCTCCTGAACAGCCCTCAACTCGTTGTGGCCGGGGCCTCGTTCGGACCGGCCGTCGCGCTGCGCAGCACCGCGGCCGGCCCGGCCGGCACCCGCAGCCGCAGCAGCACCCCGGGCGGCTCCGGCACCCGCGGCCGCAGCCGGACGGTGCCGGGCCAGGGCCTGGAGACCGAGCAGAACCCGATCATGGAGCTGGTCGAACGCGCCCAGGCCGGCGAGAGCGAGGCGTTCGGGCGGCTGTACGACCACTACTGCGACACGGTCTACCGCTACATCTACTACCGGGTCGGCAGCCGGGCCACCGCCGAGGACCTGACCAGCGAGACCTTCCTGCGCGCGCTGCGCCGGATCGGCACCTTCACCTGGCAGGGCCGGGACTTCGGCGCCTGGCTGGTGACCATCGCCCGCAACCTGGTGGCCGACCACTTCAAGTCCAGCCGGTTCCGGCTGGAGGTCACCACCGGCGAGATGCTGGACTCCAACGAGTGCGAGCGCAGCCCCGAGGACTCGGTGCTGGAGTCGCTCTCCAACGCGGCCCTGCTGGACGCCGTGCGCCGGCTCAACCCGCAGCAGCAGGAGTGCGTCACGCTGCGCTTCCTGCAGGGCCTCTCGGTGGCCGAGACGGCCCGGATCATGGGCAAGAACGAGGGCGCCATCAAGACCCTGCAGTACCGCGCGGTCCGCACGCTGGCCCGGCTGCTGCCGGCCGATGCCAGATGAGACCCGCGATATCCGACGTCCCGTCACCTCTCCGTCGGTTCTTACACGTCCGGGTGAGAATGCGGTCACATGATCACTCGTGCGTAACCGAGGGCGGTCGCCGCTCGTTGCCCAGCGTGCAAACCCCCTCGGGGCGCGTGGTCAAGCCAAGATGCGCGCAGTCACCCGATGGAGTGGATTTGGCCCGCCGGGGCAACCGTCCGGCAGGCCGGGGAGTCGACAACGACGAAGGGAGGTGTGGCCCGTGACGGCAAACGTGCTGGAGCACCGGCGGGCGAAGGCCTTCGCCGAGGCGCTGGAGGCCCACCGGACAGGACAACCGGCCAGCAGCCCGGTGATGGGGCAACTCATCGACACGACTGAGGCATTGACCACGCTCACCGTGCCCGCCCTGGACCTTGGGGTCCGCAGTGTGCAACGCGCCCAGCTGATGGCCGCGTTCGAGCAGGCGGTGGCCGGCGGCGGACTGCCGGCCGTGCCGGCGCAGCGACGCCACCGGGCCGAGCGGGCCGGTTCGCGCCGCCGCTGGGGCCGGCGGTTCGCGATCGGCGGGCTGGTCGCCGGGGTGACCGTCGGCAGCTTCGCCGGAATGGCCGCCGCGAGCACCGGCGCGCTGCCCGGGGACACCCTGTACGGGATGAAGCGCGGTCTGGAGGGCCTGCGGCTGGACCTGGCCGGCTCGGACGCCGAGCGCGGCGCCCTGCTGCTCGACCAGGCCTCCACCCGGCTGGACGAGGCGCGCGGCCTGGTCGGCCGGGACGGCGGCGCGCAGCAGCTCAGCCCCGCCACGGTGGCCCGGGTCGGCGCCGCGCTGGGCGACATGCACGCCGAGGCCGTCAAGGGCCGCGACCTGCTGCGGGCGGTCTACCGGGCCAACGGCTCGCTGGACCCGATGCGCCGGCTGGCCGCCTTCAGCGAGGGCCAGGACGACCACTGGGCCCAGCTGCAGGACCGCCTGCCGGCCCAGCTCACGCCGGTGGCCGGCCAGGTCAACCAGCTCTTCGGGGACATGAACGCGGACGTCGCGCCCCTCCACCTGGACCCGCAGCCGGGCGATCCGGCCCAGCCGGACGGCCAGGGCGCCGGGGCCTCCCCGTCCGCCTCCGGCGGCGCGGCCCAGCAGGGCGCCGCCCCGGGCTCCGGTCAGGCGCCGGGCGCGAGCCCCGCGGCCCCGGCCGGCGGACGGGCCGGCGTCGACCGGCCCTCGGCCGGCAGCAGCCCTCTGACAGGTGGTCAGGCGCCGGGCGCGAGCCCCGCGGCCCCGGCCGGCGGACCGGTGGGCGGGCTGGTGAACGGCCTGACGGGCAGTCTGACCGGCGCCGGCCAGGGCGCGGCGGCGAGCACGCCGGCCGGCCGGCCGAGCGGGAGCGCCGCGGCCTCCCCGAGCGGTACGCCGCAGGCCGACCCGGGGCTCAACCTGCCCCCGCTCATCCCCGGCCTGCTGCCGGGCCTCGGGCTCACCGGGGGCAACTGAGCGACCGGGTCCGGGGGCGGGGGTGGCGGGTGTCCCGCCGCCCCCGCCCCCGGACCCGGCATTGGCTTCGGCTTCGGACCGACTTCGGATCCGTGGGCGGCCGGTCCCTCAGAAGAAGACCGAGCGCCGGTCCACCAGCAGCCGGTAGAGGGTGTGCTGGATGGTCTCCCGCACCTCGTCCGTCAGGTTGAAGACCAGCATCGGATCGTCCGCCGCCTCCGGCGGGTGCACGTCGGTGCGGATCGGCTCGCCGAACTGGATGGTCCACTTGGTCGGCAGCGGGATCATCCCGAGCGGCCCGAGCCACGGGAAGGTCGGCGTGATCGGCATGTACGGCAGGCCGAGCAGCCGGGCCAGCGTCTTGGCGTTGCCGAGCATCGGATAGGTCTCCTCCGCCCCGACGATCGAGCACGGCACGATCGGCACCTGGGCCCGCAGCGCGGAGGCCACGAAGCCGCCGCGCCCGAAGCGCTGCAGCTTGTAGCGGTCGGCGAACGGCTTGCCGATCCCCTTGAAGCCCTCCGGCCAGACCCCGACCACCTCGCCGCGCTCCAGCAGCGCCTGGGCGTCCTCGTTGCAGGCCAGCGTGTGCCCGGCCTTGCGGGCCAGCTCCCCGACCCCGGGCAGGTCGAAGACCAGGTCGGCCGCGAGCATCCGCAGGTGCCGGCCGGCCGGGTGGTGGTCGTGGATGGCGACCTGGGTCATCAGTGCGTCCAGCGGGACCGTCCCGGAGTGGTTGGCCACCACCAGGACGCCGCCCTCCGCCGGGATGTTCTCGATCCCGCGGACCTCGATCCGGAAGTACTTCTCCGCCAGCGGCCGCAGCACCGAGAGGAAGACCTCCTCGGTCAGCTCCCGGTCGAAGCCGAACTCGTCCACCTCGTAGTCACCGGTGATCCGGCGGCGCAGGAAGGCCAGGCCGTTGGCCGCGCGGGCCTCCCAGCCCTTGCCGAGCACGGAGTCGGCGACCGGGCCGAGCCGGTCGGCCAGCAGCGCGGCCAGGCCCTCGGCCCGCTCGCCCGCACCCGGGGTCCAGCTGGGGGCGGACTCGATCGGGATGACCTTGGCCCCGTCCGCGGCGTGTTCTCTGGCGGCCGTCATCGCTGCCTCTCAGCTCCTGTCCTGGGTGGTGCCGCCGCCGGTCAGCCGGGCGGCCAGCCGGTCGACGACGGCGGCCAGCCGCTCCGGCGGCAGCAGGCCGCCGCTCTGCGCGGCGGCGAAGTCGCCGAAAGCCTGCGCGGTGCTGTGGCGCGGCTGGTAGCCGAAGGTCTCGCGCAGCTGGGTGGTGTCCACCACCCGGCCGTGGGTGAGCAGGCCGATCTGCTCCGGGGAGAAGTCCGAGACCCGGGTCTGCCGGGCGAGCGCCGCCACCCAGCCGAGCGCGGGCCCGAGCATCGGCACGGTCGGCCGGCCGAGCCGGCGGGCGCACTGGGAGAGCAGCAGCACGCCCTCCCCCGCGACGTTGAAGGTGCCGGCCCGCTCCCAGCCGTCCGCCCCGGCGGCCAGCCGCAGCACCTCGACCGCGTCGTCCTCGTGGACGAACTGCAGCCGCGGGTCGTGGCCGAGCACGGTGGGCAGCACCGGCAGCGCGAAGTACTCGCCGAGCGGCGTGTCGGCGCCCGGTCCCACGATGTTGGCGAAGCGCAGCACGCTCACCGCCACGTCCGGACGGCGCCGGGCGAAGCCGCGGACATAGCCCTCGATCTCCGCGGCGTCCTTGGGGAAACCGCCGGAGGGCAGCGTCTTGGGCTGGGTGCGCTCGCCGAAGACCGCGGGATCGCGCGAGGTGGCGCCGTACACGGCGGTGGTCGACTTCACCACCAGGCGGCGCAGCGCCGGCGACTGCTGGCAGGCGCCGAGCAGCTGCATCGAGCCGATGACGTTGATCTCCTTGACCGTGGCCCGGCCTGCCCCCGGGCTGGTGGCGCTGACGCTGAGGTGCACCACGGTGTCCACGGCGTACTCGGCCAGCACCCGGGCGATCGCCGGGCGGCGCAGGTCGGCGCGGACGAAGACATAGGGGGCGGCGGACGCGTCCGCCTCGGCGGGGGTCCGGCGGGCCGGCTCGACGTCCACCCCGACCACCAGCTCGACTCCGGGCTCGCGGCGCACCCGCTCGGCGAACCGGGCGCCGAGATGGCGGGCCACACCGGTGACCAGGACGACCTTGCCCACTGCGCGCTGCCTCCCCGTCTCGCGGACGCCGGCGCGACTGCCGCCGGCCGGTGCCTGCACCGTATCGCGTCAAGGGCCGGAAAAGGGCGCTGCCCGCCCCGGCCAGGAGGGCCGGGACGGGCAGCAACTGCACCTGGAGCGAGGCTCTTGCAGGTGTTACTTCTTGTTGCGACGCTGCACGCGGGTCCGCTTCAGAAGCTTGCGGTGCTTCTTCTTGGCCATACGCTTGCGACGCTTCTTGATGACAGAGCCCACGGAACAACCCTCGCTCACTGAGACTCCCGCCCGTGAGAGACGGAGTCCATACGACTGACGGAGGCCTTAGCCTACCGTCCGCGCGCCGTGGGCCGTAATCGGGACCAACCGGCCCCCCGTCAGGCGCTCTGGCGCCCGACGTAGGACTCCTTGAGATAGTCGTGAACCGCCTGCTCGGGGACCCGGAAGGAGCGGCCGACCCGGATGGCCGGAAGCTCCCCACTGTGCACCAGCCGGTACACCGTCATCTTGGACACCCGCATGACCGAGGCGACTTCCGCCACGGTCAGGAAGTTGACCTCTTGCAGGGGGCGTTCGCCGGAACTCATGACCTCACCCGACCCTTTTCCGTGTGCAAGGCACCGGCTTCCCCTCCGGTGACTCCACCGACACACGCGTACGCCCAGAGTAGTTGCGCGTGGTACCAGTGGGAAGAGGGAGGGCGGAGTCCTTGTACGGTCAGAGATCCGCCTGTTGCAGTACGTAGTCGCTCAACGCTCTGTAGCAGGGGGACTGCGCCCCGTCGTCCACCGGCACGGCGACGGCCACCGTGCCCTCCGCCTCGCCGACGAACGGGGCGGGGTCGTTGGAGTCCGCCAGACCGCCCGCCGCGATGCCCAGCCGGCCCGCCCCGCAGAGCCAGCCGTGGTCGCCCAGCACCAGGTCGGGCAGGGTGCCGCCGTCCTCGGCCAGGGCGGTGAGGGCCAGCCGGACGGGCTGGGCGGAGTGGGTGTGCAGCAGGTCCGGGCCGGAACCGAGTCTTCCAGTCGGGGCCGTCCCGTCAAGCGCGCGGACCACGGCGACCGGACCCGCGTAGTCGATCGCGCAGAGCCGGTGACCGGTTGGCAGGGGCGCGCGGAAGCGTGCGCCTCGTGCGGGAGTGCGGACAGCGCATCCGGCGGCCGCCAGCGCCCCCACGAGCGCCCCGTAGAACCCCGCGAGCTGGGTGGGGTGCCCGGTCCCCGCGAAGACCGAGCCGCGGCGGCGGGCGGTGGCCCGCAGGAGCGCCGCGAGGCGGTCCAGGGCGGCCACCGTCCGGGCCGGGTCGATGGTGTCGGGACCGCTGCCGTAGGAGAACTCGGGGTGCACGCCGACCCGCTCGGCCATCAGCGCCAGCACCGCGCCCGGGCCCCAGCGGCGTTCCGGGTCCAGGCCCATCAGGGCGTCCGGGTCGCCCTGGCCGAAGAGGCGGTAGCTGCGCAGGTTCTTCTGACGGGGCGTCGGGACCCGCGGGCCGGCCAGCCGGCGGCGCAGCAGGTGGTCCTGGAGCTCCGCCGGGGTCACGGCAGCAGGCCGTGGTGCGGGAAGACCGCCCGGCGGGCCGCCAGCACGGCCTGGTCCAGCCGGTCGCCCGGGTCGTAGCCGGAGTCCGAGAAGTCCCGCCAGTGCGGCTTCGCGCCGTCCGTCATCCGCAGCGGGGCCTGACGGCGGGTCAGCCGGTAGACCTCGGCGCGCCACTGCTCGGGGGTCTCGGCCGCCGGGTCGATCGGCTGCCCGGCGGCGGTGGCCACCAGGTGCGTCCAGGTCCGCGGCACCACGTCGACCACCGCGTAGCCGCCCCCGCCGAGCGCCACCCAGCGGCCCTCGCAGTGCTGGTGGGCGAGCTGGTGCAGGCTGCGGGCGATCTCCCGCTGGGCGTCCACGGTCACCGCCAGGTGCGCCAGCGGGTCCTCCAGGTGGGTGTCCGCGCCGTGCTGACTGACGATCACCTGCGGCCGGAAGCCGGCCAGCAGTTCGGGCACCAGCGCGTGGAAGGCGCGCAGCCAGCCGGAGTCGCCGGTGCCGGCCGGCAGCGGCAGGTTGGCGGCCGAGCCCGGGGCGTCCTGGCCGCCGGTCTCGGTGGACCAGCCGGTCTGCGGGAAGAGCGTGCTGGGGTGCTCGTGCAGCGAGACGGTGAGCACCCGGGGGTCGTCCCAGAAGGCGCGCTGCACGCCGTCGCCGTGGTGCACGTCCACGTCCACGTAGGCGACCCGCTCGGCGCCCAGCTCCAGCAGCCGGGCCACCGCCAGCGCCGCGTCGTTGTAGACGCAGAAGCCGGAGGCCTGGCCGGGCATCGCGTGGTGCAGGCCGCCCGAGAAGTTGACGGCGTGCCGGGCCGGGCCGCGCCAGACCGCCTCGGCCGCGCCCACCGACTGACCCGCGATCAGCGCCGAGGCGGTGTGGATCGCGGGGAAGGCCGGGTTGTCCTCGGTGCCCAGGCCGTGCCGCTCGTCCAGCTCGCCGGGGTGCCGCCCGGCCTCGCGGACCGCCTCGATGTAGTCCGGGTGGTGGACCAGCCGCAGGGTGGAGTCGCCGGCCGGCGGCGCGGCGGTGACCCGCACCCCGGGGGCCTCGGGCAGCCCGAAGGCCTCGACCAGCCGCATGGTGAGCGCGAGCCGGGTCGGGTCCATCGGGTGGCCGGGACCGAAGTCGTACGCGGTGACGGCCTCGTCCCAGAAGAGGTGCAGGCCGCAGGGCTGGTCAGGCTCGGCTTGGGGCATGGTCCAAAGGTATCGAGCGGACCGGCGCCGGGGCGAAGTGCCCCGCGAGCGGCACCACCGCGAGCACCAGGACCATCGGGGCGAGCAGCGCCCAGCGGTACGAGCTGGCCCCGGCGATCGCGCCGACCAGCGGGGAGCCGACCAGGAAGCCCACGTAGTTGAAGAGGTTGAGCCGCGCGACGGCGGCGTCCGAGTCCTCCGGGAAGAGCCGCCCGCCGGCCGCGAAGACCTGCGGGATGATCGCGCAGATGCCGAGCCCGAGCACCGTGAAGCCGGCGATCCCGGCCCACGGCGCGGGGGCCAGCGCCGCGATGCCGAAGCCGAGCGCGGCCACCCCCGCGCCGGTGCGGACCACCGTCTCGGCGCCCCAGCGCTGCACGCCCCGGTCGCCGAAGGCCCGGCCGAGCAGCAGCGCCACCATGTAGCCGGCGTAGGCCAGCGCGGCCACCTGGTCGCTGCTGTGCAGGGTCTCGGTGAGGTACTTGGCGCTCCAGTTGGAGACCGTGGAGTCCGCGATGTACGCGAAGGCCATCGCCGCGCAGAGCGGCAGCAGCGGCTTCCAGGGGATCGAGCGGGCGGCCGCCGCGGTGGCCGCCCGTACCGCGTCGCCGAGTTCGGCCGGTCCGGCGAGGTGGCGGCCGGCCAGCAGCACGGCCGGGATCACCACGGCCATGCTCGCGCCGAACAGGGTGAAGAGCGACAGGTGCGACCCGGCGCTGGCCAGCAGCGCGCCGATGATCCCGCCCAGGCTGAACGCGGCGTGGAAGCCCAGCATGATCGAGCGCCCGTAGCGGTGCTGCAGGCCCACCCCGAGCATGTTCATCGAGGCGTCCAGCGCGCCGACCAGCAGCCCGAAGGCGGCCAGCGACAGGCCCAGTTCCCAGAGCGTGCCGCCGAGCCCGACGCCGGTCAGGGTCAGGCAGAGCAGCGGCTGGACGATCCGCAGCACCGAGCGCGGGCTGGTCCGCTTGACGATCTGCTCGGAGGTGATCGAGCCGACGCCCGCCAGGATCGGCACGGCGGCCAGAAAGATCGTCAGGGTGCCGTCGCTCAGCCCGTAGTGCCGCTGGATGCCCGGGATCCTGGTGACCAGCAGCGCGAAGGTCACGCCCTGGAGCAGGAAGCCGACCAGCAGGGCGGTACGGGCCCGGCGCAGTCGCGCCGGGATCTCGGGCGTTGCGACCTGCGTCGACATCCGGACCTCGCTCACCACCGGTGCGGCGTTACCGACCGGTACGAAGATATTGGCGCGAGCGTAGGTGGTGGTGAACGTTTTGGGGAGGGGGGAAACACAACGATCGGGGGACACCACGTGGCCGGGCGCTCCAGGCAGTCCGCGCGGAGCGGTCCCGGCGCTCCAGGCCGGGGCCGGCCTCAGTGGGTGACGGGGGCGGTCCAGGCGGCGTCCCAGGTCTGCGGGCCGACCACGCCGTCCTGGGTGAGGCCCTTCTCGGCCTGGAACTGGCGGCAGACGCCCGCCGAGG